>Ga0209188_1002054_pt1 | contig 15242 bp, 12 predicted proteins | sample C_130625_EF_Meta_FD_187307 | JGI IMG/M metagenome (GOLD analysis project Ga0209188, IMG submission 187307) | Freshwater microbial communities from Lake Croche, Canada to study carbon cycling - C_130625_EF_MetaG (SPAdes) (version 2) | ecosystem: Environmental > Aquatic > Freshwater > Lake...
CTACTGTGCTGGAAGTCTCCTCTAGTTTCTCTACTTGAGTAGGTGTCTCTTCCTCATCTAACTCTACTGGTTCTAATTTGTCATTTTCCTCTGTATCTGGGTCTACATTCTCTGACTCTATCTCTGTCTCTAAAATATCTGATTCAATAACCTCTCCAATATCAACATTAATGATGCGTATACCAGAGTTATCTAAAGGTTCCTCCTCATCTTCATCCTCCTCATCCTCATCCTCATCCTCCTCCTCTTCCTCATCCTCATCCTCCTCCTCTTCCTCATCCTCAAACTCCTCATCAGATACTTTAATCTTCCCATTCACTTGGAAAGAGGGCATGTTATTATTTGTGTAAGGATTATGAAGACACATAGTATTACAAGGATTCGTATTCATTGTCATTGCCATATTTTTAACACTAGAAAGCTCCTGCACCACATTACTGATAATCTCAAAAACCGTATCGCATTTATTTTCTAAAGCAGATAAACGCTGTTTAAAGTGATAAACTAACAGTAAAATTAACACAAAAGTAATCCCTAAACTTAAGAAAAAGAACGTCTCTATAAAATTAAAAAAACCCATTTTTACTATACTTCTATAAAATATTAACATTATTTTAACGAACAGTCTAATAATTCTTATGTGTAAAAAAATAATATGCTATATTATATAATTGAAATAGCAAAAAATGGATAATGCAACAAATGGAATAAATGGACCAAATCAAGGAAATAGTTTATTTAGTAATAAAAATTTTTTAATTATTGCCTTAATATTTCTATTAACGTTGTCGTTTTTAGGAATAAATTTAATTACCCTGGTCGGTAATTTTTTACAACAGATTGTATTCCTACTTACACCATTAATTAATCAAGTATTATTTATATTTGGGTACACAAGTGGTACCGTTATAAATAAAACAACAGATGTAGTTGCCGATACAGCTAAAGGAACAATTGACATTGCCGGAGGAACCCTACATAGTATCGGAAATTTACTACAAAATACGGGAACACCAGTCCAATTAGGTTCATTAAAAATAGATAATTCAATTAATAGGTCTACTATGAAACCCTACTCTGAGCCCAAACCAGATACTACTGAAAATCCTATTCAAAAACCAATAAGTTCCAATAAAACCAATTGGTGTTTAGTTGGTGAGTATGAAGGACGCAGGGGATGCATTGAAGTTGGCGAACATGCCAAATGCTTATCTGGTCAAGTTTTCCCCGACCAAAAGTCATGTTTAAATCCTACACTTACAAACAACATGACACCTACACCTATAAAGAAATAAATGTAATATTAATTTAATAGGTAAAATATATATAAAATACTTCTATCATTATATATATTTTTATGATAACTACATTAAATATTTTAAAAGCGTTTGTCTTGCAACTAGAAAACGATAAATGGTTTGTACACATATCTACCTTACATAATAAGGATGCAAACCTAGACTACATTAAATATGAAAGTACTTGTCTTTTTGATTTTGTAAACAAAAATCCGCCAATCAAGATTTATGAGATAATAAATATAACAAATAAATATGAAATCAATAATATTGTAAAAACCTACATGGAATATTTTGGAATAGATAATGTACGAGGCGGTATATACAGCGACGAAATATTACCCAATTATCTTATTCAAAGTCTAGAACTAGAGATGAAATCTCCCTTGGAAAATTATGAAAAAAAGGTCGCCATTTTTGATTCTCTACATAAAAAGGAAAATGTAACCATAAACGATTTTCAACATAGACAGAATGAATATATTAATTTATTAAATACCGGATACTTGGACATTACAAGAGACTTTTTTACTGAATTAGAATGGTTACGTAACATAGTTGATAGTTTTACATCATCTTACGTTGAAAACGCCCAGATGGCAACGTTACCTTCAATCATTTACGCAAATGATGTGGACATTTTGAATGAGAAAAGGTATGTTACAGGAGAAAAACAAAAAAGAGTATTAAACAATAATGATAGATACCTGAGCTTATTAAATAAATTTACTATGGTTAGAGAAAAGTATTTTCAATTAGGTGAAACAATAAAACATATTGATATGTCACCTTTTTTACATTACCCCAATTTTATTTTTGATTTCTTTATGTATCATAAAAGTTGGAAGAATAGAAATTGGGAAGAAGGTAAAAAAAACGCACTAGAATTAATTAACCATTATGAGTTAATGGGATATACAATAATTAATATAATAGATTGCCAGGAATTTGATTTTTACAATCCTATATTAATTACTTGTTAAATTAAATAATCCATTTGCGTAATTTACGCAAAATAATGCGGCAGTTGATGATGAAGAAATAGTAGCGTTTATAGTTAATTGAAAATCATACACAAAATTCGGGCTTGTATTTAACAGCATATGTTCAATATTAATTGTATCTATAACCGCAAAATAGTTATATATTGATGTGTTGGTTGACGGTACAAAATTATTAATTATTTTTGTCACCGGGTACATGGTACTATTTCCAAAACTATGCGAATAATATTCGCCTACAAAATTACCGCTGTAATATACATCTAATATAATAGTATTTATTTTTATAGTAATAGGACTATTATTAATTGAAAATATACCGAGTGGGATTTTTAATAAAAAATCATAAGTGGGATTATCAATAATACTAGTTATTAATACCATACCTATATTAGTAGGAATACCAGATGGTATTAACACATTATTAACCGGTTTTGTTAACCATCTTTGATTTATAGTTTCTCTTTCTGATTGACTATAAGCTGCATCACTAATACTATAATTTATGTAATTATACAATGGTACTGTTTCATCATCTATCAAATTAATGACAGGTCCGGGAACGTTACATGCAAAAGTTGGTGTTGGTTTTAATCTGTCACTAGAGCAAATTAATCCATTTACAATAATATCATAAATATAATATCCTTTGTAGCCGTTTATTTTTACTGCATTAACATTCGTTTTATAATTTGCACTGTCACCTAAATAGGTAATATTTAATTTATCTGGATAATTTACTGTTACTGTATTATAATTACCGTTTGCATCCAAGGTAGTAATAACAACACTTTGAAAACTTTGATTTTGCGTAGGTGCTTTCCCGTTTACTAATTGAACAAACAATTCGGCTTTGGTAAAATTATTCCCTTTTGTTGAACTCAAATTATTATTATACTTCAATACCTCGGCTTTTCGTCTCATATCTAATTGAAATTTTGTATAATTACCGTTATATGGTGAAACCGGTGTAAATCTAAATTGAGGGTTATTAAATAATAATTGCTTACTTCTTTGATAACATAGTTGTTGTATTGAAATATTTGTGGTTGTTCCAGACATATATTATATAATGTTAACTCACATTATATAATTCTATTCTTAAATCTTAAATCTTATTATAATACCATAAGGATGATAAGTAATTAAATCCTCCAGAGGTACTATTATTGTTACCATCAGCACTTGCGCTTGTATTAGGTCCCCAATAAACAATGTTATTTATTTCAATTACACTCAATGCATGATTAAAATACCGTAAATCAGATAAATTACCATTAAATCCGTTATTTTGGCAAACATTAATGTCATTATAATTCTGTTTTGGTACTAATGGTAAATTTAAACGTCCGGATATGGTACCATTAATATATACGTCAAGCATCGTATTCTCTAACCTTATTACAACATTTACCCATTTACGGATTGGTATGGAATCAACCACCAATGTATTATTAGAATCGTTAGTTTTTGAAGTATTCATAATTACCTGTATTTTAGCGGTACTACCTGTATTGGGTGAGATATACAAACCAGGTCCATTATTAACAGTAGTAATATTATTAGTGCCAAAATTTAAATCACCTTTATTAAAAACCATTTGATATTTGCTAGAATTACTACCTAAATCAGCTATATATATCCAAACTGACCAAGAAAATTCTAAACCAGTTCGTTCATTATTAGATAATTTAATAATTTTACGAATATTACCCTTAGTAGGGTCTTGAGGAAATGTTAATCCATTATTTCCTGAAATCATACCCTTTACAATAAATGGACTATCCGATGGACTTAAGAAATAGCTGAGTAATATAACTCCTAAATTTAATAAAACAAGAAATCCTATGATTACTAATATTATAAAGACAAATTTGGCCACAATCGTATTAGATTGTAGAAATTGTGTAGAAGCACCTACTCCAGCAGTAGCCTGATTAGAAAAATCATTAAATGAATTACTTACAGAGGATTTAGCGTCATTTATAGAGTTCCCGAGACTTTCTGTTGCATTTTGAATAGATTCTGGTAATTGTAAATTTTGTTGAGCAGGAGGCTGAAAATTCATAAATAGTTATATATTATATATATAATAGATTATAACCATTCTTAATTCTAAATTAAAACAATGGTTGGTTATTGACGATAGCAATATTATCTTTCAACACACTGTAATTAACACCATAAGCCCCAAATAAACTAGCGAATTTGCTCTTTCCGTTTCCTTTCATATAATAGTCCCATGCGGTTTGAGGGTCAACTGCAGTTGTCCATCTTGTAAGAATTAAGGCATTAGCACTCCATCCAGAACCTATAGAAACACCAGGAGTTCCCGCAGTAAATGTACCACCGACTGGATTTCCCGAATTTCCTAAATATAATGGCGACGTAGTAGAATCATTGGGTTGCATAGGAGCAATAATAGAACTTGAGCCATCAGAGTTCTGTTTCACGTTCATGACCTGTTGTGACATTACTAATTTACCATCTAAATAGCAATCTAAAAATTGGTTGTCTACACTGATAATTATGTATACCCATTTCTGTAATGGGAAACTAGTCGTTACAACAACGGTTTTAATAGTACTATCTGACAATGTAATATCGCAATATAGGGTAGGGGAATCTTGGGCTAAATAAAGTTTCATATTATTGGGTCTATAAAGAATAGTCTTTTGCGCAAGTGAATCCCAATTCTGTACATAAATCCATACGCCAAATCCATAACTTAAGTTTGTGGCACCAGCTAAGGCCGTACCTGTAACAGCAGGAATAGCTTTGGTTAAATCAGCTGAAGGAGCAATAGTAGTAGAAGTACTTGTTAAATAAACAAATAATAAGTAGATAAAAAAGATGATAAGGATTCCTAAAATTATAACAAGTGAATTCATTCTGTAATCTATATATTTAATACTCACAAAATAATTACAGGGGGGTTTTTATACATTAATAAATTATAAGAAGATGTTATATGAGAAATAGATAAATTATATGGGTAATACCTTACATTACATATCGCTCCATCTAATCCGTTTTCACTACCTACTGTGATATTATCAGTGGCTACTATATGTGGATTATTATTAGTAAACTTGAATGATTTTACTAATTCACCATTGACAAATAGATTTACTTTACTAGAACTATAATTAAAAACAAAATTATTCCATTTTTGTAAAGGTAAAGTTATTTCATGGGCTAATACCGAATAATTTTTATCCGTAAAATAAATTATGTATTTGTTCTTATGTACTTCGTCTTTAATATTATTATAATACGTTATTTTTGGTTTTCCCTCGCCGAAATCAAATATAGTTGTTTCCTGTGAATAACTACTAAAATTACTTGGTTGATTTTTTAAATATATCCACATAGAAAATGAATAATTTTTTTCATACACAATAGGATAGTTATTGTTTTCTAAATTTGGCTCGGGTATCTCTAATATCTTACTTGTTCCTATAATTTGTGGTTTATCTAAGAAAACCCCGTCCTGTAATAAGACTACGCCGTCTTTTTTATCTACATAGTCCACTAATTTCGGTAAGTAATTATATAATAATATCAAAGCGATTTCAATGAAAAACAGAACATAAATTACACGTGACGTCATCCTAAATTCTTTCAAAATGTATTTCGCAAAATCAATTAATAAACATGGAATGTAGAATATAAAATACACAATAAATCCAGGTATTCCGGTAAAAGATTTTAAATAATTTCCTATCATATAAAACAACATAGCTAGTCCAACAATAGTTATCAATAAACCACAAAAAGCTATTAAATATGAAAGTGCACCAAAAGAACTAGAATTCATGTTTATGTAAAAATAAATTACAGAGGAAAATATAAGTAATAGTAGTCCAATTAATCCTAATTTTGCCATTCCACCACCATTATCAGATGCTATTAATGGTGCCGAAAAATAAAAGGCAAATATGGAAGGAATAACTATTAAGAGAACATATGCGTATGTATTTGATGTTAAGGACTTGGGGTCATATGCAGCTGTGTATAATATGGCCATAATTATTCCCACCATCGTAAATAATAACCCATAACTAGGAATTAGTTTACTATCAAAATCATTGAATACGAATTTACTTTCGGGACCGTCGTTGGAAAAATCAAATAAAGGACTAATGCTGCTATAAATAGTTTTAAAGAACCAAATAATGAGTGAAAACAAGATGACAATTATGTAAAAAATCCAAAAAAATGGCTCTAGAAATTTACTAGCCCGTTCCGATAAGTATTTTACAAGAAAATAAAAAATAATAAACGCAATGCATGAAATCAAAACTATTGTTGTGATACCCTCTGGTGTTTCTGTTCGTATTCTTTTCTTTACATCATCAAACATCGCATCGTGTAATTTATAATTCATTATGATAATGATTAAAGCCATCGTAATAGTTTCTATACCTGCACTCACATGTGATAGTTCAATATTGGATTCTCTTGCATAATTTGGTATTATTTCTAATATTGAAGCCATTTTTTATTTATAGTACTATTATATACAAATAAAAATTTCTAAAGGTTTTCTATTGACGTTTTTTTACCGTGACAATCTCTACAGAGCGCGACTAAATTATCAATATGATTACTACCTCCGTATTCTAAACGGACTTTATGGTCTACCTCAAACCATGCAGGTAATTTACATCCACAATCACCGCATTTCCAATCTTGATTAGAAGCCACATATTTTTTTTTAGTTTCACTTACCGAACGCTTAGTAGCTTTTTTACCTGATTGTTGCATTCTATTTTCAGAAACAGTATGATTATTATTAGGCATAGGAATAACAGGATAATTGTAATTATTATTACGTTCACTAAAATCCTGTTTGGATGTGAAATCTAAAATAGGTGAAATCATATCACTGGTATTTTTATCTATAGGTAAATATTTTATATAATCATTTGTTGAGGAGATTACTTGTTGTGCTCTCATAGGATTCTTTTTTATTAGAATATATAACATTAATGCACCGAATGCAACGCCTATCATTTGATAATATTTCTTCCATGATAACATTTTTCTCAGTATTTTTCCATCAGTATAAATATTTGCGATTACTAATCCTGCTATAATAAATATCAATATTTCTACACGCATAATTTTTTATATTTATTTATATTTACACTAGAAATAATGTACATTCAATAATAGTTTTATTTTACTATGAATAAACGTAGATTAAAAACAATAATATCAAAATAAGGGTAGCATGAATATAGTGCTTTCTCATGTTTATTTTTTCAGATAAAACCAATGCCTTGGGTTTATATTCAGCACGATATTTTTCTAAAGACATAGGTAATGACAATTCTATCTTACCTAATATTGTATTAATTTTATTATGAATAAAATGGGTCCATCTAACAAAAGAATCGCGGTTATCTAAATATGGCGAGACTGGATATCTATCTATCATTTTACTAAATTTATCACCAATTTCGGAATTTGGAATAAACAAAGGCATATTTTGAATCAAATCATAGTATTTTCTTTTGGTAATATCATTCGGATACATTGGATAGGATTCGGCAACAGTATGTAGAAAAAACCAATAGTGAGGCCCCCAAATATTCGCATCAAACTGCATTCTAATATATTGAAAATATAATTATATAAAGGTTTGTGAAGATATTATTGTAGTTTAATCCTATTTCATGAATAATTATTGTAATAATTGCGGTAAATCTGGACATTTATATCACCAATGTAAATTACCTATCAGTAGTTTTGGTGTCATTGCATTCCGTATATATGAAAACCAGCTACAATATTTAATGATTCGTCGTAAAGATACTTTAGGCTACATTGATTTTATGCGTGGTAAATATTCGGTTTTTAACAAGGATTATATAATCAATATGTTAAAACAAATGACTGGCGAAGAAAAAGAATTATTGAAATCGGGCGATTTTGATTTATTGTGGAAACGTATATGGGGAAATTTCAATATATCAAATCAATATAGGGCCGAAGAAAATGTTTCTCGGGAAAAATATAATTCGCTTTTTAACGGTATATTATTTAAAAACGATTTTTATAAACTAGAAGATTTAATTGAGGAGAGTAATTATCATGATAACTGGACAGAAGCCGAATGGGGGTTTCCCAAAGGGAGGCGTAACTATCAGGAAAGTGATTATGAATGTGCTTTGCGAGAATTTTCCGAGGAAACCGGTTATAATGCAAAGGTTATTAAGAATATTAAAAACATTTTACCGTTTGAGGAAACTTTTACAGGGTCTAATTATAAATCATATAAGCATAAGTATTATTTGACATTTATGGAAGTTGAGAATACTCTAAAAACAAATAATTTTGAACCAACCGAAGTAAGTAAAATGGAATGGAAATCTTATGATGAATGTATGAAAAGTATACGACATTATAATTTAGAAAAAAAGAGGGTATTGACTAATATTAATGAGACTTTGAAAACATTCCGTCTTTTTTCCTATTAAAATAGAGGGAAACCGCAGGTTAGCACCTAACCCCCTTTTTTATAGAGAGAAACTATAAGTTAGCCCCCTTCCTTTTTTATAGAGGTAAACTGTAGGTTAGCCCCTTCCTTTTTCTTTGAACAATATTTATAAAAATAATAAAAGTATACTGTTACAAATTCCAGTATAACATACTTCGGTTCTCTTCTCTCAAAAAAATTATACGTGTAAATATATATACTTATAATTATGCCACCGAAAGAAAAGAAAGAACCAAAAAATACAACTAGGAAAAAATTAAAACCTTCTTTGGATGTGCTTGGTCAAATATTTGAATTTAATCCCATACAAGGTATAAGTCCCAACAATAAATTATTAGATGCTCTTTCTCGTAGTAAAGCTGTAGAGGAAGATGTTGTTGTTGGTAAAAAAGGAAAACTAGTATTAAATCGTGATAATATTGAAAAATATATTCTAGATGTTTTATCTCAAGCCGGTTGTGATAAAAACTATCAGTATACTCCTGACCAACAAGATAGGTTTGATGAGCTATCAAAACTACCTGCATCAACTAATAAAGCTGATAAAAATAGTCTTAAAAAAGAATTAGCCACCATTATAGATGTTCCATTATCAGCTCTAGAAAATACCAAAAAATTTGGACTACCTACACAGCCCGATTTTGTAAAAGTCATTCTTTGTTTAGAAAAACATAAGGATAATGATAGAAAAGAACAAGAAGAAGCTAAGGAAGAAGAAACTAAGGAAGTAGAAACTAAGGAAGTAGAAACTAAGGAAGTAGAAGTAGAAGAAGCTAAAGATAGTGTTGTACCAATCAAAACAACGGAGGAAACTAGAAAGGTTTTTGAGGGGGAAGGGGAAGGGGAGGGGGAGCAATCCGAATCATTTTTGTCTACACTTTTTACTAAAAGTAAAAGCAAAGTAGAGAGTCCGACCCCTATTGAATCAGTTCTCGTACCTGATGTTGAATCAAAAGAATATAATGAATTTCTATCACAAAAAGAATTACAAGAACATGAGAATTTAAAGTCAGAAGAAGGTTTTCAGTTTTTATATCCTGATACGAACGATTCGGAATTTAATTTAAAAATCGCCCGTCATAAGGAATTTAATGAAACTAAATACGATGGAACTATCTATGATATAGAAGAGCATGCGAAAAAATTGTGTAATACCGAATTTGAGCTTACTCCCCATCAATTATTTGTTAAAAACTTTTTATCGCTGCAAACCCCCTATAATTGTTTATTACTGTACCACGGATTGGGTACAGGCAAGACGTGTAGTTCTATAGGAATTGCGGAAGAAATGAGAGCATACATCAAGCAGGTAGGTATAACTCAACCAATATTAATTGTAGCATCTCCTAATGTTCAGCAAAATTACCGGTTACAACTTTTTGATGAGCGTAAGTTAAAACTTGAATCTGGATTATGGAAATTAAATACCTGCATAGGAAATTCTTTACTGAGCGAAGTAAACCCTACAAATATAACTGGTATTCCGAAAGACCGAATTATCAGTGAGATTAATAGTATTATTGATAAATATTATCGTTTCATGGGATATGTGGAAATCGCAAATTACATTAAACGTGTCTTGCAAATGCCTCCTGGTAATGAAGGTTCTCGCTTTAATGCATCTGAATTAAAAGAATTAAAAATTAAGAAAATACGTAAGTATTTTGATAATCGCCTTATAGTTATTGATGAGGTACATAATATACGTATATCAGAAGAACAACGTGAAGAAAGTAAAACCGCGAGTTTACTAATGGATGTTGCCAGATATGCTAATAATATGCGATTGTTATTACTTTCTGCTACTCCAATGTACAATAATCATAAGGAAATTATTTGGTTGACTAATTTAATAAATACTGTAGATAAACACAGTACAATTAAAGAAAGTGATGTATTTGACAAAGAAGGGAATTTTAAAGTGAAAGAGAAAAGTAAAAAGGGCGGGCTTGATGTCGGCAAAGAACTTTTAATAAGAAAATTAACAGGATATGTTTCCTATGTTCGTGGTGAAAATCCATATACGTTCCCATACCGGATTTATCCCGATGTTTTCTCACCGGAAAATTCTTTAGATTTTATCAAAGAATCTACTGGTTATCCTAGTCTACAAATGAATAATAGAGAGATAGAAGAACCATTAGAAAACATACCGGTTTTTATTACTTCAATAGGTGAATATCAAGCTAAGGGTTATGATTTTTTAATGAATCATATGCGGAATAAATCATATAATGTTGTAAATAAATTTGGGGAAGAGAGAGAACTTCCTTCTTTTGAAAATATGGAATCTTTTGGTTATACGTATCTCTTAAAACCACTTGAAGCATTAGATATTGTCTTTCCTAATAAGAAACTAGATGGAATAGATAGTCTAGGTTCTCCCAGTTCTACCAGTCCTAATGAATTTGAAGACCAACAAAATGAAGAAATAGTTAATCAATACATAGGTAAAAAAGGATTAGCAAATACCATGAATTATACTATACAAAGGTCACCTTATCCAAATGTATATGATTTTGAATATAAACCCAGTATTTTAAATGATCCCAATCATGGCAGGATTTTTCATCCAGACAATATTGGCAAGTACAGTAATAAAATAGCCAAAATATGTGAATGCATAAAAAAATCAAAGGGTATCGTTCTCATTTATTCACAATATATTGAAGGTTCCATTATTCCTATTGCCCTAGCGTTAGAAGAAATGGGGTTAAATAGATTTAGTTCGGCAAATTACGCGAAATCATTATTTAAAACACCACCAACAGAACCGGTGGATTCAATTACTATGAAAACCCGGGCTGAATTTACTAAAGATAATGAGAAAGGCGAATTTAATGCAGCCCGATATGTAATGATTACTGGTAATAAAGCATATTCACCTGATAATCTAGAGGATATAAAATATGTTACTAATCCTAATAATCTTAATGGTGAAAAAGTAAAGGTAGTTATTATTTCCAAAGCTGGGTCCGAGGGACTAGATTTTAAATGTATACGACAAATCCATATTATGGACCCGTGGTACAATATGAGCAGAATTGAACAGATTATTGGGCGCGGTGTTCGTAATTTTAGTCATTGTATGTTGGCTAATTTTAAAGAGCGTAATGTGGAAATTTACCTTCATTCTACTTTACCTAGAAACGATGAAGAACCGGCGGATTTGTACGTCTATCGTTTTGCGGAAAAGAAAGCCAAATTAATTGGAAGAGTCAATCGGGTATTGAAGGAAATTTCCGTAGATTGCTTATTAAATATAGGTCAACATAATTTTACGATAGACCAACTAAATTCTCTGGCAAATAATAAGAAAATGAAGATTCATGTTTCTAGTAAAAGAGAATTAATTGATTATCAAATAGGAGACCGAGATTATTCCGATATTTGTGATTACGATGTTTGTAAAACTGACTTTACATGTAATCCTACAGGAGATATAAATGAAATTATATCGGACACTTATAATGAAGAGTTTGCTAATATGAATCATTCTATTATTGTGAAACGTATTCGTGATTTATTTAAGAAGCAATTATCATATGGTCGCGAGCAACTAATTAATGAAATTAATATTTTAAAACAATATCCAGAAATTCAAATTGACTTTGCCTTATCTAGATTTATAAATAACAAAAATGAATATATTTATGACGAATATGGACGTAGCGGTTATTTAATAAATAAAGATAAATTTTATGTTTTCCAACCTGTTGAATTAACCGATGAAGGAGAACCTTTACTAGAGAAAAGTATTCCGGTTGATTATAAACGTACTACTTTGGAATATGAAATTGAAAAACCTACTGCGGAACCAGTTTTAGAAAAGGATGAAGAATTAGATGAGCACCAGTATATTATTCAAAAATACCAAGAAATAGTTGCCGATATAGATAATTGTCTTGTCAAAGTAGAAACCGCCCGAACAAATAAACCTAGCAAAAAGGTTACCAAAGAATCTGATTGGTATATTAATTTAGGATATATTTATGAATTTTTAGTTGATAAGCATAAAATGGATTCAGAATTAGTAAATAAATTTATTGTTTATCATTATTTGGATACTCTTCCTATACAAGATAGATTATTAATTATACAGTATTTTTATTCTGGTGAAAACGATTCAGTAGACAGCGTATCTTCAGAAAAACTTATTCGTAATTACTTTGAAGAAAAAATAGTAAAAGTTAGAGGGAATAATGCGGTTGTATTAGCCGTGGATAGTGAGGATAAACAGGGCGAAAGTGGTCGTAAAAAAGTATTTATTCAAACGAATGAGGATAAATGGATATGGGCGGATGCGCAACCTACTGATGAAATGGATGCTAAGCGACAAAGTGCGAAGAAATTATTGATACCTTTATCCGGAATGAATAGTCTATTTGGATTCATGCAAGTTTTAAAAGATGCTGTTGTTTTTAAAACACTGGATTCTTCTGCCAAAGCTAGAATTGGCTCTGTTTGTAATGTAGAAGGTAAAAAAGACGTAATTAAACGTATCAATATGATTTCTGACATTAAATATAGCGATAAGGGAACTGATACTGATGTTACTGTTAATTCTAAAGAAATAGTGAAGCAGGGACTTTGTGTTATATTAGAAATATTGTTCCGTTATTATGATGATATTAAAAAGAATAATAAACGTTGGTTTTTAAATAATGAGCAAGACCCGTTTGAATGAGGGGAACCTTGCAGGGAACCGTAGGTTCCCCTGCGACCCCTCCCTTACTAATTTTTTACTAAGAATTGATGGATTAACAAAACTTACGGTTCATCTGCACACCTTTAATTCAGAATTGATGGATTAACAAAACTTACGGTTCATCTGCACACCTTTAATTCATAAGGGATGGATTAAAAAACTTACGGTTCATCTGCACGCCTTTAATTAAGAAGGGAGGTGTCGCAGGGGAACCGTAGGTTCCCTGCTTGGTTCCCCTTAAAAAAATTGATTTAAAATGATATAAACATATATTTATATCATTATTAGTATATTAGAAATTATGGCAGACCGTAGACAAAATAGGGGGGACCGTGACCGTGATGAACGTAAAATATTCGGTGTCTATTTGCAATCTATCTTAACTATGAAGGTTATGATACCTATCACTAGTGTCGGTAAAAATATGAAACAAAATTTAGAAAGAATTATTTCAAAAAAAACGGAAGGCAAATGTATTGCCGAAGGTTTTATTAAACCCAATTCCGTAAAGATTATACGGTATTCCAGTGGTACAATTAATAATGATAATATTGAGTTTCAAACCGTATTTGAATGTATGGTTTGTCACCCTGTAGAAGGTATGTTAATTGAATGTGATACTAAGACTATTACAAAGGCAGGTATTCATGCAGAAGTAACAGATGATACTGGTTCTATTCCAATTACAGTATTTGTTGCCAGAGACCATCATTTTACTGACCGTCGTTTTGCCGATATAAAGGAGAATATGAAGATTATTGTTCGTGTTATTGGTGTACGGTTTGAATTAAATGACCCTTATATTTGTGTTATTGGAAAATATATTGAAAAGAAAATTGACCGTGGTAACATTAGACGAGGCGGGGATACTGATGGTGACGCGAAGCCTCCATTGACAATAGGTGGTGAACTTTCTGAAGGACAAGAGTATTTGGAAGAGTTAGGTAATGAATCAGATTGATTCAATTAAACCATGATAATGTCATTAAATAAAGTAATATTTCTTTTTCTAAGAACTGTATAATAGTTAGGCTTCCACATTGGAATTGTTTTACCTTTTGTTCTTCCTCTATTTGATGCGAATGAAATGATTTAGTTGATTTGTATTCTAGTAATTTCCAAATAGTATTTTCAAATGGATATTGGTGTGGAAATTCAATTGACCATTTTATTTCTTTTTTTGTATGTAAATAACTATAAATATGATTATTTACATCTCTAGGTAGTTCTTTGATATTGTTATATAAAAGGTCATAATCGCGTTTATTGAACTTTATTGTTAACATAAATTTGTATTTCTTTTCTTGGTCAGGTTCAAGTATAATTCTTCTCTTCACATTTTCTGAATTTTTATATCCATAATACTTTTCCATTTTAGAAAAATTACATCCTTCGTGTGATTTAGATATTATTATTAATGCTCGTTTAATTCTACCGGGAAAATGTTCGTTAAGTGTATTGTCGTAATTATTTGATAATAGTTGTTCCATATTTAAGTTTTTATAATTATACTGATTGACATAATTATAAATCAATTTTCTAATGGTTTACAAATAGTAGTAAAATCCACAAGTTATTAAATATTGTAATATTGTATATAGTGTAATATAATAGTAATGAAATTATTAAATATAGTATTAGGAATCATTATAATATTGACATTAATTGAAATAATCCCATATTTATTAACAATTGTATTTCCAAATTTATGTTATGGTTGTACTAAT
>Ga0209188_1002055_pt1 | contig 15241 bp, 27 predicted proteins | sample C_130625_EF_Meta_FD_187307 | JGI IMG/M metagenome (GOLD analysis project Ga0209188, IMG submission 187307) | Freshwater microbial communities from Lake Croche, Canada to study carbon cycling - C_130625_EF_MetaG (SPAdes) (version 2) | ecosystem: Environmental > Aquatic > Freshwater > Lake...
AAATTCCAAATTTAGAATCTGATAATAAAGTCATGGATTCTTTACTGAGTATACACGATTTACTTAAAAAGAATTATGATGATAAATTAAAGTCTGATGAAAAGAAAAATCAATTCAAAGTAGAACAAAGTATTGAAAGAAAAAAACAAAATGATGATTTCATCAAGGCACTTGGGGGTATTGGCGGTACAACGAATGTAACTAATAATACTACAGCAACCAAAGTAAATGATGATAGTGGCGGTGGACTTTTGGGTGAATTGTTAGAATCTGGTAAAATGTTGTTAGATATTGCTAAATTCTTCCTTGCCACGCCACTTGGATTAGGCCTGTTGTTAGGTTTGTCAACAATGTATATGTTATGGAAAGATAAAGATCCTGAAGCAACGACTAAAGGTATTTTAAATGCTGGAGATATTAGTAGTGGTGGTACTTCCATCCAAGAAGCAAGGTCTGATGAAGTTGCTAGTAGAAAAGCAGTAGTGCTTCGTGAAGCTCATAAAAAAGGAATAATCAAAGCTTCTTGGTTTGAGTTTGGTAAACAAGACAAAGAAGAAAAAGAATATTTAAAGTCTATTGGTTTTGATGATAAAACAGGTTTAACTCAAAAAGATAGAGATAACGGATTTAATGCTGTTGATGAAGATGGAAATCCTTATCGTTCAGAATCAAGAGCAAAAGAAATGACAAAGGCCACAACAACAAATGTGTTGGCATCTCCTACTTCAGAACCGGCTGCATCAGCACCAGCATCAAGTAGTGGAGGTGGAAGTGGACAATCAACATCAGCACCGGCTGAATCATTATCTCCCGGTGAATCTATTGTGTCTGCACCGGCCGCAGCACCAATGACAACACCAAATGTTAGTCAGAAATTAGATGTAGTAAACAATGAAAATTTAGAAATGAAATTGCCTCAAGAACCTTCTGATAGAGGCACGATGATTACTAATAATGAGAAAACACAAGGACAAAAAGGTAGTACCAAAGTGGCATTACCTTCCGTAAGAAACGCTGAAGAAACATTCCAAAGGATGATTCTCAATAGTACTAAGGTTGTTTAACCAATAAAAAACCCACCAAAGTGTGCATCGTTGAGAGGCATGGTGGGTGTGTTACCATTATATAGTTAAAACTCACATAATGAATTAATCTTCTTCTGCTAACTTAGCAAAATAACTCAAATCATCTTCTTCGGATGTATCATCTTTAAAAGGTGAATCTTCTGCCTTAGCCTTAGGTGTATCAAAGGTCTTGGCTTTAACTTGTTCAACGGTTGTCTTTGGTGCTTCACCATTCAAACCTAGAACTTTGTCAAGGCGTTGCTTCAAAACATCATAAGATTTAAACTCTTTATCACCAGTTAATTCTGAGAGTGAGAAAGAATCTTTCCAGATTTGTTCCAACTTAGCATCGTCATCGGACAATACAGATGGTGAATCAAACTCAGACTTATCGTAGTTCTGATAACCTTCTACCTTACGAATCTTCAACTTGAAGTTAGCACCTTTCCACATATCAAATGGATTGATTGGTGTTTCATCTTCAAACTGTGGGTTCATAGCTTCAGTAATCTTATCAAAGATTTTCTTACCAAACTTAAACAACTTAATCTTACCTTCGTTTTCTGGATGTTTAGGATCCGAAACGATATAAACGTTGGCGATGTAATTCAATTTACGCTTCTGTTTACGAACTACATCTTTATTTGCTTCAATGCCAGAATTCCATAATGTTGAATTGTGTTCACATACTGGACATTGTTGATTCTTTGTGGTCAAACAATTATCAATTAACCAACCACCAGGTCCTTGAAAACCATGGGAGAAGATTTTCACCCAAGGTAAACCATCATCACCATCTTTTTCAGATGCGGGTAGAAAACGGATAGTGGCCATGCCATTACCTACTTTATCAACTTCTGGACGCCAGAAATTATCAGATTTCTCTGAACCACCTTCGGATGTTTGGGAGAGTGCCTCGATTGCTTTAGATAATTTATCGAGATTGCCAGATTGGCGTTTTAGATTTGCGAAACTCATGGGTACTTCCTTTCGTATAAACGGAATATTAACGGAATATAAACTACTTTCAAATTACTTCTCATAATCAACTACTAGTATATCATTTATTTAGGCGTTTGTCAAACATATTGGCGCAATATTGCCAATGTGGATGGCCAATCTTTGTGTAGAATACCAATACCGCCTGCGGCTTTCCAATCATTGATAACCGATTCAGTATCATCAATAATAATTTTATCAGGACCAGCAAACTTATACTTGTACCTTTTTCCTGGTACAAAATTAGCACTAAATGTGATACCATGAATTTGTAACCAAATCAATTTTTGATTGGAGATATCTTCATATCTTGCTTCATTGGCAGTAGAGGATAAAATCTGTGTGGGTATGGTTAAATGTTTACGCAGAAATGTTAAACCATCCATAGCATCAGGCATTAAATCTAATTTAGCAAATTGTCCTGTAGCAATAAACTCATCAAAGAATTTATCAAACTGTTTACTTTTTTCTGCTTCTCTTGGTTCCATGCGATAGAGTTCTTTGTATCGTTTAGTGAAATCAGCAATTACTCCATCCATGTCCAAGTAAATCATACTAATTTTTGGTTTTTGCATCTTTAATCTTTTCTCTCAATATATCTTCAAACTTCTGTATTTTATTTTCATCAAATATGAATGGCTGATACTTTCTTAATTTTATTTCCCAATTTGGCCATATGATATCATCATCTATTTCTTTTTTCCAAACAGGTAAGAATCCCATTATCATATTCATATAAACTAATGTTTCAATATGAATGTTATTTTCCATCAATTCATTTAACAAGTTTGGATAATTACCAGATGTCTTAAATATTTCACCTGGTTTGTATTTGTCGAACAGGTAGATTATATCATTTTCAAAAGTATAGGTCAAGCTTTGTTGGGTTTTCTGCCACTTGGTATACACCTGTTCACCATCAGCCGTGTTCATATCACCCACCCATTTATCACCTTCTAAAAAATTGGCAACAAAAAAATTACGCAATTCTTCTAATTGGTATTTACGAGAAAGTTTATAGAATGTATACTTGTCTTTTCGTTTGAGGAACGAATCTTGTGATACATTGGTCTTGCCATTGTATTTAAAGTAATCATAACTATCAGAGGTAAAATGTAACTTTAAACTGTTGTACAAGGCAAATGATGCAAAGCCTGTATTTTCTGTCATATAGGTAGTTTTGAACTCTTTTTCAATAAGTTTAATTCTTGTGCTTCTTCACGAATCTTTGCCTTGAGAGCAGAAGATATCATAGTAGCTGCCACTTCAATTTCAAGTCCAGTTTCTTTACAATGGTGACAGATGGCATCCATTAATGTTAGACGTTCATCTGTCGCCAGTTTTTCAACCAACATACTAAAATCTTTTATTTCGTCACGACTTGCCATATTAAATCTTACTATAAAATATATGATTACCTATTTGTTTAACTACCTTGGTTTTATTCCAACCAGGATTTACATAAACTGCATGGTAATACAATGCGTTTGTTTGTGCTATTGTATCATGTAGGACTGGTTCTGTCAAGGCACGTTTGGCAACTATTTGAGATTCTTCCCACGCATACTTATCTTTGACTACCAATTCTTTTACCATACAGGTCCATGAGAATTGACATACGGTTCTTAAATTTTCATCGGTGGTTTTTTGGTAAACAACAGAACAAATATCTTTTGGATATTTTGGATTGTTTACACGATTCAAAGTAACTTGTGCTACTGCCAGTTTGCCTTCATATGATTCGTGGCCTGCTTCATAATAAATGTTTTTAGCCAAGCAATCAACTTGCTTTTGCATATCGGCACTAATTTGTTTATGTGAAACCGCATTAGTGATTTCAGCCGAGATTGTAGGCGCAGTGTAACAAGCTATTAGAGCACCTAATATAATTAATAATGATTTGTACTTCTTGATATTGATAGAAAACATCATATCTCCTTTTTTTGATTACGACCGATAATTTGGTCTTGGTCTCCATTGGCGAATTTGATTTTAGTTTGGAGTGTTAAACATTCGGTGAGCGTCACCGGCGAATTGGCAGGATCCTTATTGCATCAGATCCAGAGTTGTAGTTTTATAAGTAAAGTCCTTTTAATATTTAATGTATGTATCTATTATATAGGTTACCTGTCGATTTGTCAACCTTATTGTGGTAATAATGATGCAATTGGTACTGGTTTCTTCTCCACAACAGGTCCTTTATCGATATTATCAGCATAATAATATTTTGTTGTACTATCTACCGTAACAATTTTCCAATAACCAGTTGGTATTGGTATGCCATTCATTTTATTGTTGTCATTATATACTGCAATATTTACCACATACATATTGGATTTAGATTGTGAGAGTAATGTTCTGGTATGTTCTTCCAACATTCTCCACGCCTCTCGGTTAAGTGTTGGTTTCTGTGGTGTCATGTTAGTCATCAGAAAGGTTTCGTACATCTCCGCAATGCTGGATGCATCTCCTGCGGGCGCCATATGACCTTTGTCGTAACCGGTGCTGGCATATTGTGTTGGATTAGGTTTAGGTCCAATTCTATCATCAGCACGGAAAGCATCTTTGCGTGGTACTGTAATTTTATTTGGCTTTAGATGTTCAGCAACTACAATTACTCTTTGATTTTGTTTATCGTATAACGAAACAAAAAAAGTATTGCACAATTCTACTGTACCTTTTATCTCAATCGGTTTGCCATTATATAATTCTGGACAATTTGATGCAAATACACTAACTGGTAATAACAACAACAGTAATAATTTCTTCATTTTCATTTCTCCATTAAAGTCCGACCCACCACCCGTTTTAATCTAAACAGGAAATCTTATTTTGGTTATAATTACTTATTATTAAAGAAAATACTTAGTGAGAACCTGTATTGGGGTGCTATAATCGACTGTGGACGAATAGTATGTGGTATATTTGCATCAAATACCATAATTCTTCCTGGTGTATATGGAGAAGCAAATTGTATACTTTCCAAATCTTCGGTATAAAATAATGTTTCACCATGGAATCCTTGATTCCATTCTAAATTCACATAATACAATAAAACTTTTTTTTCTTTGTGTGTATGTATATGGTTGACATCACTTGGTACAGATAAATTTAATATTGACATCACATCGACACAACCATTAAGTGTATCAGAAATTTCTTTATGTTTTAAACAGTCAAATATTTTAATTGTTTCTAAATCTTTTTTAGTATATTGTGAGTGTACAAACTGATCGTGAGGTTTTCTTTCTGGTAAAGGAGAATCTCCCCATCCTATTTTGAAATTTGAATTGATACAATAATTGAATATATCGGTTCTGGTCTGGAGTGAAAAAACATCATCAAATACATCGATTTTTTTACCATCATTTAAAGTATAACTTTGATGTTTCATAATGTTTCTTTATAAAATTTAATTGCTTTAACTAGACCATTAATATGATCGGATGTTTTTTGTTGAAATAATAATGGTTGTTCATTTTCTACTGCCATAATAATTATTAAATTGTCAATAGGTTGACCAATCATTTCCTCATACATTAGAGCATACGCAGATGTTTGCCAAAAATAATCTTCAATATGAGAAATATGTTTAATTTTTTTGGAAGTTTTAAAATCAATTACTGATAACTTGCCATCAAACTCACCAATACAATCGACCCTACCCGCCATTTCTAACTGTTTAGACCACAATGCACATTCTTGATAGTGTATGTTATTAATACGATTGAGTAACGGCTTTAATGAGATAAACATTTCTTTCGCATCAGGCATAATATCACCCAATGAATCATTATTCAAATATCGTTCACATAATGTGTGAACATTAGTACCACGGCCAGTTGCTTGTTTACTGATTCGATTTGCTTCTACTTCACCAACTCGTTTACGCCACTCCATGATACCCTGTTTCTTCTGCGCACCAAGCACAGTAGTCACAGAAGGTAGTTTGGTACCATCTTCTAGTGTATAATATCTTTTACCATCAGGAAATGTTTCAGATTTTAAGTCAGCAAGGACTTTAGGAGGACAAAAGTTAAACACTATTTAAGTCCCATTTCTTTTCTAATTTTTGTTGCACTAATATTTGTTGTTGCATCATCAAATTCTTCTTTTTCAATTTTATAACCCACATCACGACCATATGTAATGTTTACAATGTTAGGTACTACTTGTATTTCGTATTGACCCTGATATAAAGGATCTAGGTCTCTACGAATAAAAGATTTAACTTGTTCTATAGCAAAAGGATTACTTCCTTGCCAACCTTGACAGTCCCTTATTTGTATCACAACTTGGCCTGTTTTGGCAATAGCTCTTTCAAACAAAGCTCTATGACCTTGATGCCATGGTTGCCAACGACCTAACATTTGTACTGTTTCTTTTTGCCAATCAAATCTTGGTCGTCTACGATTTTCTATGATGTGGTTACCAATAAACTCAGACCATTTCTCAGCGTTTTGTTCGGTGATACGAAAGTCATATACTTCTGGTGGAATAAAAGCTTTATTGGTATCTTCGAAACGACCTTTGTCTATTGTGTCCATCCAAATAATCCAGTCGGCTTTGAAATTGTTTCTCATTTCAACTAAAGGTGCTACAAAATCACATATTACATACTCACCACCAGATTCTAAAGCAAATTGAGCCATTCTTAATGATTGACGAATGCGACCAGCATCTGAAAAATCCCAATCATTATATTTTTTACGAATTTCATCAGCATTAAACCAAGTTACTTGACAGTTAGTATTTAACGGCAGCGAATATGCTCTTTCATAAGATATCTCACCATAAGTTTCTAGATATTTTTTTAACGCCTCGGCCATGTAAGTTTTACCTGAACCAGGTAAACCCATAATAAGAATTTTTTTCATGATATATTAAATGCCTTGTATTTCAAATCTTTTTTTTCTATCTTCATCAACTAGATTACAAAAATCATCAAGTGAATATTCGACACCATCAACTCTAACAGTTTTTGAAATTTGTTTATTTGGATATAATTTATCCCAATATGTAATTGCTCTAGCCATTGTTCGTTTATCACCATCTAAAACATTCGTTGGTCGTTTGTGTAGTGTGATTTCTTGATCCATAAAAACAATTTGACCATCTTGCCAGTTTTGTGTGTGAACATACTTATCTTGATATATTACTGTTTTGAGTTCTTTCAAAACACGTTCACTTTCTTCCATAGACATGCCAACAAAACCATCAAAACTGTGACTTGGAAATTTAATGCCGGATAATCCTGTGACGGATTCAGCATACAGTTTTGTTTCCATTCCGTCAAGTGGTACCATATTATAATGGATGATTAATGTTTGCACTTCATTCAAACCTGGTGCCATAACATTGTCACGCCATTTATGTTTACATACCAATTCTTTGACCATACTTTTCATATCCGAACTCAGAGATTCATATGCATCGTGTGTGCAAAGATATTGTGTGGCACTATTTACTGTATCAGAAACACTTTGTAGTCCAATGATTCTTGGCGCATCATCAAATGCACATTGATCACTATGCCAATCCAATTCACCGTTGGCGAAAATTCCTTTTGGTCGATTCTTTTCACCTTTTTTGTAACTCACCATACTTACGGCTGAAGCCATGTCTTTAATATCATCAGTAATATATCCTAAATTCAATAGGATTTCTCTCCAATGACGACCTGTCAATTTTCGTTGTACGACATAACTATGAATCAAAGCTTGACTAGGTGAACCCCATGTAGTCATGGTTTCAAGTAATTGTTGTGTGGTAATTTTTTGATTAACGGCAACAATACATTGCTCAGAAACAAGTTTGCCTAGTGCCAAAACTTCTTCTGTATTGTTGTAGTCTACATCATAAGCTTCTAAGCCTACAGATGCACTATAGTTTTTTAATGGACGAGTTTTCATGTTTATATATTATATCAGTTTTAATTATATATGTCAAGCTATAATTGCCTTGTAGACACATCTTGATAAAGTAGAGGTACCGTATTTGGAGGTGATTCTGGCAGAATTTCAACATCAGCACTTGGAATTCTTTCCAATAATACTGCTATTGAGGTTTCTGGTACCAAAACTGTTACCACAGTTCCACTAAAAATTCTAGCATAATTCATATTTTGAATTTCTTTACCGTTTGCTTGAATTGATCCAGAAAAACACATTATGGTTCTTTCGGTTAAATCTCCAGTAATCACTTGGCCATCAACCAATTCAGTCATCTTATATCTAGCGTTCATAGGAATAGGATTAATACATATCCAAGTTCCACCATTAGGACCTGCTGTATAGGTACAAGGAGTACCATAGTATTCCGTAATGTCGTTAATGCCAACATGAAATGTTTTTGTTGATATATTTGAATCTGGATTAGTAGGAGAAATTGTGGCCGAACCCGTCATAATATACATGATTTGGCCAAACCCACCAGAGAATGTATTTGGTGCAACTATCTTTTCATTATCTGAAGCATATCCATGACAAGCAATAAATCTTTTCGCATCTAATATTCTATGTATTACCATAACTAAACCTTTTCAAGTAAAAATGCTAGCTCCCCTGGTCTGAAAGTAATTGTCGCTGAGAAACCATCACGAAGCGTGGCGTAACTTAATGCACCAATAGTTGTTGAATTGTTTACGGTTACGGTTGAAGCAAAAGAAATAATATATCGTTTCTTAGAATTTCCTACGATAGTTTGATTATTTTCAATTACTGACATCGTGTATCTATCGGTCATTGGCCTAGGTTTAATTGCCAAATATTTTGATCCTACATCCAAATCTGAACCGGCATGAATATTTTTAAATTCAACAGGAACATTCATGTACTCCGACAAATCGTTTAAACCTGGATTTAAAATTTTTGGACCTAATGAAGAATTAGGATCGAGTGGAGTACAAATTGCTTGTGTACCATCAAGTAAATAAATTAATTGATTAAATTCTCCATCAGAGGACATTGAACATTCAATTCTTTCCCCTGGAGACATTATTCCTCCACCAAAACTAAAATTAGGTGAAGTTTTGGTACTTGCTAAAATCATAATATGACTTCGTTAGGATTAGAATTGTCTACATTAACGGTTAGTGGTGTTGCCATACTTTTTCGTTCAGCAGTTGTTTCTTGTCCAATTAAATCTGTAATAAAATCTAAATTGGCGGTGTTATTTCTGGCTTCCATAACTTCTTTTGAGGCAGTATATTGTTTTACAATATCATCAAGGTCTTGTTTTGTTGTTGGCAATGGTTCCCTCAATTGAATTTGAGCCCACGAACCATCATCATAATCAACTTTAAGTGTTTTTAAATCTTGATTATATTCAGTAATTGTATATTTAAAAGTACTCATGCTAATCCTCCTGCGAGGCCTCCGTAATTGTTGAGTGTTACATTTCTTCCTGCTTTATATAGATATAATCCTGCACCGCCACCACCGGCACCACCGCCACCGGCAGAACCACCACCACCACCAGACCAATTGCCGTTACCGCCAGGATTTCCTGTAGCGCCCGTGTCACCTGTATTTCCGTTGGCGCCCCAACCTCCACCGGTACCGCCTGTGCCTCCGTATCCTCCAGAGCCTCCTGTACCCGCATTTGTGTCGCCTCCTCCTCCACCAGCACCTGGATTACCTCCAGCTCCTCCGGAGTTGGCGCCATCATATCCATATCCACGGCCACCGCCACCACCGGCACCACCACCGCCGCCACCGCCGCCACCGGTATATACGTTATAATATTGGCCAATGTTCCAATTGTTACCAGATGTCCATCCACCATATTTACCTGTAGCATACTCAGCGCCTTGGTATCCACCTTGATAGTATCCACCATTACCTGTTACATCCGTGCCAGCCCAATACATATTATATCCAACTTGGCCACCGCCTTTATCTAACGATTGGTGTACATAGTATCCATTTCCTGGATCATAAACTTCTTGGCCTGCAACATAATATCCTGTACCTCCAGCACCACCAGCACCTCCAATACCACCTGATCCACCACCACCACCGCCACCATATATTAAACCATAATTATTAATTATAACAGTTTCACTATCATAGGCAGCATTAATTGCTGTGCCACCTTGACCACCACCACTATACCATCCACCACCAGCTCCACCATAACCCAATATATTACCATAATTATTGATATAAACGGTTGAACCTGCTGGGAATTGTCCTACATTGAGTGCGTTGTTACCATATGTACCACCAATAGTAACATCGGAATCGAATAAAATACGATATGTTGTAACGGAAGGTGGTGATCCTATTGTCGAATACAAATCCATGTTGGCAGCACTACGAACATATGCACAACTCAAGGCTGAACCTAACTTAATAGGTCCTGTTTCCATAACCAATTTTTGGTAAGTTGCATCATTCCAACTAAATTGTTGTGAGGATGATCTTCCTAATTCGGTATTGATTTGTGAAGCAGAAATACTACCAGAGGTGGGAAGTGCCATTTTACTGTATTCCTATTGAAAATATCCACCTATTTATATGTTAGATTATCTATTCTGTATCTTCAATTTTTAGTTTGGCCAGAATATATTCTTTAACCAAGCTCGACCTCACAATATCATCAGCCGTAAACTCAATCTTTGTAAATGCATTCATGTGCATGGCAATATCAAAAAATTTAAGAATACCACTCATATCATTCTTACGTTTATTTAAATCGGTCTGGCGGTAGTCACCACACCATAGAATCTTAGACCTATAACCAACCCGTGTCATCACCGTATCGATTTCCTCAAAGGTCAGGTTCTGCATCTCATCTACAATGATAATGGCATCATCAAATGACATACCACGAATAAATGATGTAGATATAAATTCAATGTATCCTTGTTCACACAACCTTTGATAAGCATCTTTCCTATCAAATAGTGTGTGGCAAATTTGTTGGTAAGGTTGTTGAAAGATTTCCATTTTTTCATTAACATCGCCAGGTAAATGGCCAATCTCTCTTGACTGGACAGCTGATCTAACAATAATAATCTTATTAAAAGGATTGGATTTATCCAATACTTCTTCTAATGCTTTATATAAGGCGCAGAAGGTTTTACCTGTACCAGCAACACCATGTAATGCTACAAAATAATCACCTTGTTTGTAGGCGTCAAAGAAAAGCTTTTGATTCTCGGTTAAAGGTTGAAATGTTTTTAAATCGTCTATTCTTACTTTTAAGGACTGTGTTGGTTTTAGTTCTTTCGGTTCTTTATCGTGTGGATGAAATTGGGTTTCTGTTGTTTTTCTTTTAGTTACCATTGAAGCCTCAAGTTAAGTTAAAAATAGATTACCACTCCCTAGGTCGTTTTGTTTTATGACCGCCCATCGTATTTCCAGGGATTGTTGCTTTCATTCGTTCAATTACACCATGTTCAAAAGCTGCATGAGGTTGACCGACACCCGGTACTGACATACGACCACCATCAGACATGATAGGTAGGTTTTCGGCAAATATATGTAATTCTAATTGTGGATTGTCTAGTTTGAACTGTTCTAGCACAGTATAACTCATTCGGTGTTCTTCTCGTTCACCCGTTTCTTTATTTAAAAAATCATAACTTGGCATTATTGGAATCCATAAGATAGTGGTTCAACCATTTTGATAAACCAATTTGGTTCACTTCTTTTATTTATCTTGCCTTTCCATGACCACAGGTGACTTTTATTCATTACATAATAGTTGCGATATGACTGTAAGGCATCACCTGGAACTTTACATTCATCAGGCATGGCGGGTGTAGGTTCAGTAAATGGTTTATCTGACATATTGATTGGTAAAACATTTTTTAAAATTTGCATCAAACCACTAGATTCAACTTTGTGAATTTTACCATATCGATAAGAATATTCTTTACAACATTCTTCTAGAAGTTCGGCCAGCCAAATATAGTTGGCAATAGATTGTCTACACCATACTGCGGAAGGATGATTGATATGAGTAGCAGAATACAAAATAGATTCACGATCATCAGAAAGAACATATCGAGTTTGTTTTCGACCAGTTTTACTGAGGCCAATAGATTGATGGCCATCAAGAATACGATGAGCAGTAGAAAGAAGTTGAGCATATTCTAAAATCATTTTCACGCAATGTTTATCGACATGCATCTGCGCACATCGCTGAGGGTTTTTATCGAGATAAAAAATATTCACATCCACATCCTTATTAAACCAACGGTATCAATAGTGACTAACAAAATATAGTTAGCCAACATGCCAAAAGATTTACGAGTGTAAGCAGCCCAAGTGTACATAGCACAACCACTAATCCAAATAGGATACAATACCAAAAGAGGTGGATTCGGAACGGTAAGTGCCATAGTAATAGAGCAACCAATACTAATAGCCCAAGCAAGCAACTCAATACTAAACCTAAGTTTATGAGATTGCCAATCGTCACGAATCCACCCGAATGTGGTAATGAGAACATCATTCATTAGAGTTTAGGAATATCCAACTCAACAGGTTTATTTGATTTTTTGGTTGGGAATCGTGCAGCAATATCTTCTGCTGAAACTGTCTGCATAGCAAACTGTTTGAATTGGTCATACGAATCTTTTACTTTGTATGATGTTTTGCCGCCGGGTGATGATTGATCAGCAAAGAATAATACACAACCACCTGCAGCCAAAGGAGCAATTTCAAGCACCTCATCTAAATTAATAATTACTTTACAACCTTTATCGATTGAATCAACTTCCACAAATAAACTCATTATGCTTCTCCCTTATCATTCTTATTAGTTAACTTGGCCAACTTGGCACGTTTCTCTGAAACCTCTGCTTCAATCATCATACCCTTCCAATGTCCACGCTTGTCGCTTGACAATCCAGAAAGAATACGTTTTGATTCTTTACTTAAATTAAAATCTTTATTAGTTTTCACTTGTTTCCTTTATCACAATCTTCAACCCGAATTAAATAGGTAGTTACATTGGTATGTGGCCGAACAAAATAGCATTCGCCTTTATTATTCCAAACCAAATGATTTTGAATACCACCTTTGAATTGTTGTAACTCTGGTGGATTGGTCATCGACATGAATTGATTATAACCAACAAAGCTAATCAATACTAAACCAATAAGAATAACATAGTGTTTCTTAAAAAATTCACTCACGTTTTTAAACATTAATAATTCCTTTTATATACAGATAATACAGGCTAACACAGAATACTGCCAAAGTCAATAGAAAGATGGTAAACTTTTTTGAAGTTTCACGGAAATGTTCCACTTCCAATTCAAGCATATCTTTTTGTGCTTCTAACATATAGTTGGTAGAATCACCCATCATCTTAATTGTTTCTTTTGCCAATGCCAACGACTTCTTGGCTTGAATATAACCAACATACGGTATCATTTTTCTTGTATCTCCATAGCCTTGTTAAACTTTTCTTTCCAGTATTCTATTTCTTCTGCTTGTTTGCGTAACATAGTGGCTGCTTCTTTTAAAGTTAAATCATCAAACCATCCACTTTCCATGTTTTTAAGTGCATCAGCTAATTCATTTACATTCATAATTAATCCCAAAGTCCTTCATAGTATTTACCAAAAAGTTTGTACCCATTGGACTTTCTTGCTTGATGTGCCTTGAGTCCATCCCAATCAACCTTAGGTGTAACATAATCTTTAGACCAAGGCGCTGTACCACGACAACCTGTGTGGTCAAAGAATTGATGTTCATCATCATCGGTCACCTTTTGTTCAAAAGCCCAAATCATTTCACCAATGACCCAATCCCATTTATCATGAATCAAACTGTGTTCATCGTCCATATCTAAGGCATGAACCTGTAGTGTATTACGAACATCATTCTTCTTGCGTTTGAGTTTTGGTTTCTTAACTGCTCTCAAATGTTCAGGTACATCTTCATCATCTACCATTGGTGAACCATGTTTAGTATCACGCAATTGTTTTAACATAGGCAGAATAATGGTAGCTAATGTATGATCCATTGACCAAGTATCCCAACGATCCAATTTTACAATTTGAAATCTTGGATGAATAAAATCTAATACTTTATGTATTACACCACAAATAGGATCCAAGAAGTTAACTATCTTTACATACTTGCCTTCACCTGTATCTTCAAGATCATAGAATATATCATCATTCTTTTCCCAAAAACAAACTTTTTTAAGAATAGTATACGGAGAAATCCAATGATTACGGTAATTACTAATCCAAATTTTCATTTCTTTTTCCTTTTTATACCTAATGCATTATCAATGGCTTCACATACTTCTTTTGATGCAGCGACACATGAGCACCAACTATATTTTCTATTACATACATCACAATAAATTCTTTTTGGTTCACCAAAGATGGCCTCAAACTTATTTGCAAATTCTTCTTTTGAAATACTCAATGGTCTTGGTGAATCACCTTTGCCGCCATCACTCATTACCAATCTCCTGTGAAGATGCTGATAAATTCCACAATGCTCGCTCTTGTTTCATACCTTGTTGGCGACCTTCTTCAAAAAATGTATCTTTTCTTTCTGCGTGCCATTTACACAGGTTTTTATAATATTCAATTTCTTTGTTCAGGCCGGCAATCGTATCTTCATCTTTTAGTTCCTTATCGGGAACACTAGAGATATATTGATTAACGCACCAACCATAACCAAAGGCAAAAGCAATAATAAAAACAACAATATACTCTAACATATTGATACAATCCCCATCGTTCCCATATTATTTTTTTCTAATTCGGTTTTCATATTGTTATAAACTCTATCAGTATATGAACTCAAACCAACACGATTTTTATAACACTTATATACAGAACCAGAATATCCAATCACATCATAGTAATCATCTTGTTCAATGACTTTCTCAATACCTGAATTCATACGCCACTCATCTGAACCGGCAAATCCGCCATACCAACTACCCAATACTTTGCGAATCTTGCCATGTTCATCACTATTAATCTCAACAATAACCCAAAGGTCTGGTGTATATGCACTCATTTAAATCTCCAAATATTGTAGTTCAAACTCTTTAGCTCGTTGTTCATACTTAATATATCCTCTAGGATTACAAACAACTCTTGTTTCACCAACCATGTAGTCTGATACATTGTGCATATGTCCGTGAGTCCATAATTTAATTTGTGGACGATTCATAATCAATTCAGATAAATC
>Ga0209188_1002058_pt1 | contig 15232 bp, 13 predicted proteins | sample C_130625_EF_Meta_FD_187307 | JGI IMG/M metagenome (GOLD analysis project Ga0209188, IMG submission 187307) | Freshwater microbial communities from Lake Croche, Canada to study carbon cycling - C_130625_EF_MetaG (SPAdes) (version 2) | ecosystem: Environmental > Aquatic > Freshwater > Lake...
AGGAAAAACCACCACCGCAGTTAATTTAGCCGCCGCCCTTTCTATGGGGGGCTTAAAGGTTTTAGTAATTGATTTAGATCCACAAGGAAATGCATCAACTGCTTTTGGAATTGATCGAGTAAATACGGCCGGAATTTATGATGTGTTAATTAATGATTTGCCAATGGCAAATGCTGCGGTGAAAGTAGCGCACTTTCCGCACTTAGAAGCGATTGCTGCAAACTCTGATTTAGCAGGGGCTGAGATTCAACTAGTACCAGCAGTTGCTCGCGAGTTTAGATTACAAGCAGCCCTTCAAACATTTTTATTAGCAAAACAAAATGCTGGCCAAAGATTTGATTATGTTTTTATTGATTGTCCGCCAAGTCTTGGCTTGCTAACTATTAACGCACTTGCTGCAGCTGATGAAGTCTTAGTACCAATTCAATGCGAGTACTACTCACTAGAGGGCTTGTCATTACTACTTGAAACATTAGGGGAAGTGCAGAAAAGATTAAATCCAAAGATCTCACTAACCACAATTGTTTTAACAATGTTTGATAGCAGAACCAGACTTGCAAATGATGTGGCAGATAATGTTAAGAAACATTTTCCAAATGAGTTAATTAATATTCCAATTCCAAGAGCGGTGAGAGTTTCAGAGGCTCCTTCATATGGACAAACAGTAATGACATATGACGCATCATCTCCTGGTGCGATTGCATATATGTCAGTTGCGCGTGAGATTGCAAACCGTGGTGGTGCGCCAATAAATATTAAAAATGAGAGTGCGTAATTAAATGAGCGCTCGCAAAGGTGGTTTAGGTAGAGGGTTAGATGCATTAATTCCAACCTCAATTATTCCAACTGAGATTAAAACTCAAGCGGGCGTAATTGCAGCAGATCGGGATGAGATTGATGTTAATAACATTAGCGCGAATCCAAAACAACCAAGAACTGTATTTGATGAAGATCAATTAACTGAATTAGCTTTATCAATTAAAGAGGTGGGACTACTTCAACCACCAGTTGTTAGATCAATTGGTAATGGCAAATATCAATTAATTATGGGAGAGCGCCGCTTTCGTGCCGCAAAACTTGCTGGCCTAAAAAGTATTCCAGTAATTATTCGGCAAACATCAGATGATCAATTATTACGAGAAGCTTTAGTTGAAAACATTCATCGCAGCCAACTTAACCCACTTGAAGAGGGTGCTGCTTATCAACAATTATTAAATGATTTTGGTTATACCCATGATGAACTTGCGACAAAATTAAGTAAATCTCGCCCAGTTATTACTAACACCATGCGTCTGCTTAACCTGCCACCAGCAGTGCAGCGCAGAGTTGCAGCTGGCGTTATTTCAGCAGGTCATGCCAGAGCATTGCTATCACTAACTGATGAGAAAGAGATTGAAAACTTAGCAAATCGAATTGTTGCTGAAGGTCTAACTGTTAGAGCAGTTGAGGAGATTGTTGCTTCAGGGGGTGCCAAAGTTAAGGGCGGTTCCATTAGAAGTGGAAAGAAAATTACGCCAAAACTTAAAGAAATTGCTGATAATTTATCAGATCACTTAGACACCAGAGTAAACGTTGAGTTAGGTAAGCAAAAAGGAAAGATTGTGATTGAGTTTGCAACTATTGAGGATTTAGAGCGGATAAGTAAGGTAATTAAAAACTAATTTATCTGACGGCTTTCCATCTCAGTTTTAATAACTCCAGCTAAAGATTTAATACCTTCAGTGATGCGCTCAGGTGTCGGGTAGCAGTAGGAAATCCGCATCGACCATGAGCCAAAACCATCTGCATAAAATGCAGTTCCCGGCACATAAGCAACCTTTGCCGCAATTGCTTTAGGAACTAGCGCATTGGTATCAATCTCAGGTGGCAAGGTAATCCAGATATAAAAACCACCAGCTGGCTTGGTCCAAGTAGCATTTTTTGGAAAGTACTTATCTAACGCATCAAGAGCGGCATCACGTCGCTCTTTATATAACTTCGCAAAGCTTGCGATTTGATCACGCCAGGGTTGATTTGCTAAATAACTTGAAATTACCAGTTGAGTAAAATTAGATGGACAAAGAATTGAAGATTCAGAGGCAATTACCATTTTATCTTTTAATGATTGCGGAACTAGCGCCCAACCAACTCGAAGACCCGGCGCAATAGTTTTAGAGAATGTACCAAGATAAATAACATTTTCTGAATCACTTGCTCGCATCGCATTAGGAGATGGTTTATCAAAACCAAGTAAGCCATATGGATTATCTTCGACAATAAATATCTCTTCACTACGGCAGATTTCAAGAATTTCAGTTCGACGGTCTGCCGGTAGTAATACACCAGCTGGATTTTGATAATTTGGAATCAAATACAAAAACTTAATCTTGCGACCAGTTGCTCTGGTTGTCTTGATTGCATCTCGCAGTGCTTGAGGGATTAAGCCATCTTGATCCATACCAACATGAACAACCTGTGCTTCATACTGTTTAAAGGTACCAAGGGCGCCAACATAGGAAGGTGCTTCAACTAAAACTACATCGCCTGGATCAATAAAGATTCGAGAGATTAGGTCGAGTGCTTGTTGAGAACCGGTAGTAACAATTACATCATCTGGATGAGCTTTGATTCCTTCAAGCGCCATCACATCACAGATCTGCTCGCGAAGTTTTGGATGTCCTTGGCCACTTCCATACTGCAAAGCCTCTGCGCCATTTTCTAAAATTAATTTTTGAGTAACCGATGCCATCATCTCCATTGGTAGGGCGGAAAGGTTTGGCATGCCACCAGCTAAGGAAACAATTTCTGGTCTACTAGCAACTGCAAATAGTGAACGAATCTCGCTTGCCTTCATGCCAAGTGCGCGGTTTGCAAACCGTTCTGGCAGATTCTCTGGTTCACCGATATGCACTCGATCAGCGGAGAGCGGCTTAACAACTCTTAAATCACGGCCGGAGTTCATTAACTAAGTTTGCCACAAATAATAGTTAGATAAAACTAATTACGTATTCCCGCTCTTCTTAGATCAGATATGCGTAAAGTCCCAGTCTTGGCATCATCTTCTGCTGATAAATAAAGCCGTTGGATCGCCACAATCATCGCCTCAGCCAACTGATCTCGAAACGCTGGATCAGAAAGCCGCTTTGCATCCTGCGGATTTGAAAGATAACCCAAATCAATTCGCACGGTTGGAGCAACAGTTAACCTCAACAAATCCCAGCTCTTTGCATGAGTTCGGCAATTTAATAAATCAGTTCGGGCACAAATCTCTCGCTGAATTAAGTTTGCAAATCGCTCTCCTACTACTGAGTGAATTTTTTTATCACCTCGACCATAGTAATAGGTGGCAACTCCGCTCGCTTTTTCGTTTTTATAACAATCTACCTTTAACGCAATAACTAAATCTGCATTAACGGAGTTAGCCGTTTCTATCCGCTCTTTTTCTAAGGGTGAGTTTTTAGCACTCCTTGTTAAAACCACATTCACGCCTAAAGCTAATAATCTTCCCTCAAGTCGTTGGGCTAAATCAAAAACTATTTCAGATTCAATAACACCATTACTGCTCTCACCAGTGAACTCACCACCCCAACTTGGATCAATCACAATTACTTTATTGGCAAGAGCGGGGGACCTAACCGCATGTTTAGCGCTTTCCCGCAATACACCAGGAGCGCCGCCAGAGACAGTTTTAACTAATCTCATTAATGCAATTAAAGTAGAAGGACCACATTTACCATCAACAAAAACCCCAACTGATTTCTGGAACTCTTTAACCGCAACCTCGGTCTTGCTTCCAAACACCCCGTCAATTTTCCCACAATTAAAACCAAGTTGAATTAATCGCTGCTGCAAATTACCAACATCGTCGCCACGAATTAATGCAGTTGGATTAAAAGATAAAACTCGATCACCTAATTTAAATCTCGCCTCTTCTAAAGAACGTTTTGTAATCTCATTAATTACACCAGTTGATGTTAAGCCGCGTTCTTGTTGAAAGGCCTTAATACCTTGAGTTAGATTTTCATCATATAAATCAGATGGAGTAGTTAAAAATCCTAATCTAGTTAAAGTATTTGCAATTAACGCGATTGCATCAGAGCGATCACCGGGATTTAACTGATCGCTCATGAGATTGGCTGGTTAAATTAGATTACTTAATATAACTTTCAAGATCTTTAAGCAGAGCAGGCTTTGGTTTTGCGCCCACAATCGTTTTAACGACTTCGCCATTAACAAATACATTCATAGTTGGAATCGATGAAATTCCATATTTCATTGCGATTGCACCCTCTTCATCAGTGTTTAATTTAACAATCTTAAGTTTGTCACCATGCTCATTTGAAATCTCTTCCAAGATTGGCCCAACAGCACGGCATGGGCCACACCACTCAGCCCAAAAATCAACTAAAACTGGAGTTGTACTCTTTAAAACAACCGCTTCAAAATCTGCAGTAGTTACTTTTGTCGTTGCCATCTTTTTCTCCCTTTTTCTCTGCGCTTATCTTACTTTTAAAACTATAAATTAATGGCCAGCTAAAAATCTCTCAGCATCTAGGGCTGCTTGGCAGCCAGAGCCAGCAGCGGTAATTGCTTGGCGATAGGTGTAATCAACCAAGTCGCCACAGGCAAAAACTCCTGGAATTTTAGTTTTAGTACTTCTGCCCTCAACCTGGACATAGCCATCAGAATTTAATTCAACCTGACCAACAACTAATTCACTCCTAGGTAGATGTCCGATCGCAACAAACAAGCCAGTGAAATCTTTAACACTCTCTTCCCCAGTAACAGTGTTTTTTAATTTAAGGCCAACTACTTTGTCTTCCCCTAATACATCAATAACTTCATGGTTAAATAAAAATTCAATCTTTGGATTAGCTGCAGCGCGATCTATCATAATTTTAGATGCTCTAAAAGAATCACGACGATGAATCAAAACCACTTTGCTAGCAAACTTAGTTAAGAAGTTTGCCTCCTCCATTGCAGAGTCTCCGCCACCTACTACTGCGATTAACTGTTCTCTAAAAAAGAATCCATCACAAGTTGCACACCAAGAAACACCACGGCCAGATAATCTTTTTTCATTTGGCAAACCAATTTCTTTATAAGCAGAACCCATTGCCAAAATTACAGATTTACTTTTAATAGTATTGCCAGATCCATCAGTTAACTCTTTTATATCTCCAGTTAGTTTCATAGAGACAATGTCATCGGTAATTATCTTTGCATCAAACCGTTCAACTTGTTTGCGCATTGATTCCATTAACTCAGGCCCCATAACTCCATCTGCAAAACCTGGGAAATTTTCTACTTCAGTTGTGTTCATTAACGCACCGCCTGCGGTAACTGATCCTTCATAAATAATTGGTTTTAATTGGGCACGAGCTGCATAAATCGCAGCGGTGTAGCCAGCAGGGCCTGAGCCAACAATTACTACTTCATTTATCTCACTCACAACTTAAGCCTATTCCCTTCTACCCTTAATTACTTTAATCAAATATGTGACCTCGGTTATTTTTAAAAATTTAGCGATTAAAAGATATAAAACAGCCGATACCCCAATAACAATTAATAATTGAATTAAATTCCCGCCCGGGATTTGGCCTCTTAGTAACCATAGCGGGGTGATAACTACTGCAAAAACTAGAGCTAACTTAAAGTAGAAAAATACAATCGCACCGATCGGCAAGTTCACCTTGTGCCTACTTATTAAATAAAAGGAGATAGCGGTGCCAATAAAGTAATGAAGAGTAAATATGCCAGCCAAACCAACTACTACCCATTTTGGATCTAAGTATTTTGCGGCAATTATTGAAAGAATTACCGAAATAATGTTCATAATAAAATTACCTAATACTTGAGATTTCAAATTTTCAAACGCATTTAATCCTCGAAGTAAAACTAAGTTAATACTTACTGGAATTAGCCCGAGTGCAAAGGCGGAGAGAGTAAGTCCTAAATAATTAGCGTCATCATTAGTGATACCAAAGTAAAGATTATGTGAGATTAATTCACCAAAGATTAAAAATGTAAAAGCAGCCGGCACGGTAAATACGCCAACTAATTTAATGATAGAGGTAAGTGAGTCGGTGATTTGATCAAACTTTTTATCAATCACTAAGTTGGAAAGTTTTGGTAAAAGCGCTGTAACTACTGAGACAGCGATAATCGAGTGTGGCAATATTAAAATCAAATAAGCATTTGCGTATGGCGTAAAACCAACTCCAGTAGTGACACCACTTGCCGCCGATTTAACCGCCGCGCTGGTTGCAAGGTTTACCGTAACTAAATAAGAAAGTTGAGAGATTGCAGCGTAGACAAAACTCCAGCCCGCTAATGAAAAAGATTTAATAATCTGACTATTTCGCCAATCAAATCTCACCCGTAATTTAACGCCAGATGTAATTACTACTGGAAAAAGAATAAAGGCCTGAGCGATATAGCCGGCGGTAGTACCAAGGCCAAGCCACAACAGTTGATTGCTAGAAATAGTGGCTAATTTTAAATCTTCCTTATTTATTAAGAAGTATGAGAAAAGTGCAATCACGATCAAGTTATTTATGACCGGGGCCCACATCATTGGGCCAAACTTTCCTTTTGCATTAGCTATTTGGCCAAGGAGTGAAAATAATCCTAAGAAAAATATTTGCGGCAGGCAGTAACGCATCAGTGAGACTGTGACATCAAACTCTGGGCGGCCAGAAAAACCTGGAGCATAAATATTTACAATCTTGTCAGCTAACAAAACCCCAACTGCAGTAAGTAAAAATAGAAAGGTAAGGGTGGCGGTAAATAATCTTGAGATAAAGGCTGAACCTTGATCGCTATCTCTTAATGATCTAACTATTTGCGGTACAAACACCGCGGTAAGCGCGCCACCAATTATTAAGTTGTATAAAATATTTGGCATAGTGTTTGCTACGTTGTAGGTATCACCTAATATCGCAGTACCAAGTAGCGCCACTAACAAAAGATTTCTTATTAAACCGGTAACTCTAGAAGCAATTGTGCCAAGGGCCATTACCGATGAATCACGCATTAACTGATCATCAGACATTACTTTCGCCGCCTAACTCTACGCACGCTTTGCACAAGTGCTGCAATAAATAAAAGTATCGCAGCCCCAGAGGTAATCCAAGTAGCAACTGCGCTAATTACTGCAAGTTTTAAATTTATGTAAACCGGATACCCAACCGGCTTATTCTCAAGATTAGTTAATTGAGCTAATAACTGGGATTCACCAGGGGCAAGAACTTTTAGCGGTAACAAAAGCTGTTGCTTAGATTTAGCTGCCACAGTTATTTCTTCAATCGGTGCAACCTCTACCTTACTATTTAGCGCTCTCGAACTTAATTTTAATTTAACATCAGAGCTAAAATCATTAACGATTGTGATTGGTAACTCCTCATTTTCAGAGGTCACAGTAAATTTCTTGCTTTTTATCTTTAACTTACTTCGCATTTTAGTTATAGATTGGTCAAAATCTTTTATTAACATATTTAATGTTTTGTTATCAATATTAGGATTTAAAAGTTGCATAAGTCGTAGCTGCTCTGGATCTACCTCTTTTTGACCAGCAACGGTGGCTAATAAATCAATTTGTCGTTGAGCATATTTAAATTGATTTACAGCCGGTTTACTTAAGCTTTGTTGGATGCTATTTATTGAAGCAGCCCCAACAACAGCTTTACCCAAAGCCGTTTCTAAATTAATTTCACTCAATGCATTTATATAGGTTAATTGATCCTTAGAGACCTCATTTGCCCAATAAGAAGATGGATTTCCATAAGTGATGAACGAAACTTTTGCAGTGCTACTCATCTTGGAAAATTGTGCTAACCATTGCTGCGCAATTATTTGACCAGATGCCACGCCGCCATCAATAACTCCATACCCAGAACTCATTGCAACAATTTCAGAGATTGTGGCTGGATCTACCTGCCAAGATTTAACACCTGGGCTTGGTAAATAAACTAATCGGCCCAACTGACCAGCAGGAGTAAGTTCAAACGAAAGCTGATCATCAAAAAATACACCATCACTTAGTCGATGCGTTGGTTCAGTTATCACCACTATCGATGCACTATTCGCTGCCGGTGATATAAATAAAGAAATTAAAACAAAAGAAAATATTAAGGTGAGAAATTTTCTCACGGGACTAACGGCCCGCTCTTTGCAATTAGCTTTCGCTCATCGGGATATGCCAATTTGCTAACTATTTCTTCAATTGGAAACCATGCCACATCATCAACCTCAGTTACCTGGGGCGCTAACTTGCCACCAACTTCAGTAAATAAGTAATGGTGAACAGTTTTGTGAATTCGTTTTCCACTAGCCATAAACCAAAAATCAATAACACCGAGAGATCTTGTTATCTCACTTTTAATTCCGGTCTCTTCGGCTACCTCACGGATCGCAGCTTGTTCTGGAGTTTCACCCGTTTCAATATGTCCTTTCGGTAGCGACCAAAGCAATCTTTCATGAGAGGCATCCTTTGGATCTAATCTGCCAATTAATAATCCTTTTGTGCCGGTCTTATCAACTACTAATCCGCCAGCACTAACCTCATCAACACGTTTTGCATATTTAGCGCGCGGGGTATTTTTCCCACCCTGATTACCCTTATTATTTTTGCGGTTACTTGAATTATGTTTTTTAGCGGGCTTACCAGAACTACTATTTTGCGCACCCTTACGGGTACTGCTTAAATCCTGATTGCCACCCGCATTATCTGCTGGGGTCATAAAGATAAGGATACTGCCTTCACCCAAACCCACTCGGCTACAACCCACTCTGCTCTAACCTAGTGCCACCGTGAAAACACCAATTAACGCCGCCGCACAACTTGCGATCACCACACTGATCAAGCAAGCACCGGAGGCAACAAATTTAGCGATCGCATTTAAAGCAGCTGGATTTAAGTTAGCCCTAGTTGGTGGACCAGTGCGAGATGCAATCTTAGGCAGACTTGGTAATGATTTAGATTTCACAACCGATGCACATCCAAAAGATTGTGAAAAGATTTTAAAAAAGTGGGCAGATTCAGTTTGGGATATTGGTGCAGCCTTCGGCACGGTAGCTGGGAAAAAAGGCGATATCACGGTTGAAATTACTACCTACCGAAGTGAAAGTTATGAACTAGATTCTCGTAAACCAAATGTTGAATTTGGCAAAACTATTGAAGCTGATTTATCTCGGCGCGATTTCACGATTAACGCCATGGCACTTGAGTTAACAACTGATGAGCCAACTTTTATTGATTTATATAACGGAGTTGGTGATCTTGAAAACAAGTTAATTAAAACACCAGGAAAGCCTGAGGATTCATTTAGTGATGATCCACTTCGAATGATGCGCGCTGCCAGATTTATGAGCCAATTAAATTTTACAATCGATCCAGCAGTAATTACGGCAATTAAAAGTATGGCATCTCGCCTTGAAATAATTTCAGCTGAACGAATTCGGGATGAGTTTATTAAAATAATAATGAGTGACAACCCACGTCTTGGAATTACCTTATTAGTTGAAACCGGACTTACTGACATATTTTTACCAGAGATTCCAAAGTTAAAGCTGGAGATTGATGAGCATCATCACCATAAGGATGTTTATGAACACACCTTAACTGTTTTAGAGCAAGCAATTGCACTTGAGTCAAGATTAGGTGGGCCAAATTTAACGCTGCGCCTTGCTGCTTTATTACATGATATTGGCAAGCCAAAAACTAAAGAGTTAATAGCAGGCGGTGGAGTTTCATTTCATCACCACGAAGTAGTTGGTTCTAGATTATGTAAAGAGCGAATGAAGAAACTTCGTTTCGATAATCACATTATTAAGGATGTAGCGCAATTAGTTTTTCTACACCTTCGCTTTCACGGTTACGGCAATGGTGAGTGGACTGACTCTGCCGTGCGCAGATATGTAAGAGATGCTGAAGAACTCCTAATCCACCTGCACCTACTTACTCGGGCTGATTGCACTACGCGCAACCAAAAAAAGGCGGAAGGCTTAGCTAAAACCTATGATCAACTAGAGGAGCGAATTGCGCTGCTAATGGAGCAAGAGGAGTTAAATAAAATTCGCCCAGATTTATCTGGTGAACAAATCATGGATATTTTAAGTATTAAACCATCTCCAGCTGTTGGCAAGGCGTATGACTTTTTACTTGAATTACGGCTTGAGCACGGCCCATTAGGTGAAGAGAAAGCTAAAGAAGAGTTACTTAATTGGTGGAAGCTGCAGAAGTAGGTTTGCGGATCAGAACTAAAACTGCCAAAAGATAAGCAAGTGCAATAACAGCAGGTAATACCGCAGTTGCACCATTAGCTGGTAGTAAAAGAGCAGCCGAAACTGCACCAGTGATAATTCCAGCATTTACTGCCACATCATAAAAAGCAAAGACTCTTCCCCGGTACTCATCATTAATTTTTGATTGAACTAGCGCATCATTTGTTACCTTAATCGCCTGACCACACAACCCAACAAAAAACGCACTAGCAATCATTGAAATGCGATTAACATTTAATGCATAAATTAATAATGGTGGGATGCAACAAACCATCATTAACTGCATCCATTTATGCCTGCCTAATTTGATTACGCCATATGGTGAAATAATCGCGCCAAGACCAATACCAATCCCTGCGATGGCAAGCGCTCTACCAAAGCCAGCAAGTCCAGCATCTGGATTTGCTGGATCATTAAATGAGTTTCGCTCTAGTAAAAGCGCCATCAAAGTTAATGCGGTAATTCCACCACGTTGTATTCCAACTGCAACAATTCCCCGTAGTGCATCTGAGTGCGCTCTTAAAATATTTAATCCTTCAGCAATCTCTTTAAACCCTTGATTTTCAACTGGTGCCTCATGGGGTGCTGGGCCAATTTCAAATTTAGCAAGGCGATAGCAACTAAGCGCTGCAAATAAAAAGCCAGCACAAGCTACTAAAATCACAATTGAATCTGAAAAATCAGCGCCAGAGGTTTTACTAATTAGATTTTTAATTGCAATACCAATGCCACCACCAATTACTACCCAAATTGTGCCACCAGTTACCGCAAGTGCATTGGCAGCAATTAACTCTTCTTTTTTAACTAACAATGGCAGGCCAGCAGATAGACCGGATAAAATTAATCTATTAATTCCAAAGGCAAATAAAACAAATAAAGTAAGCACTACCCCGGTAGATCCAGCATCAATTAGCCAAGCAATTACTAAAAGATTAACAGCTCTTAAGTAATTACAATTTCTAACAATCCGCTGACGTGAGTAGCGATCTAAAAATGTGCCAACATATGGGCCGATTAATGAGTAGGGCAAGAGAACAACTGAAAATGCTAACGCGGCTGAAACCGCATTTGGTGCGCGCTCTGGTGAGAATAAAACAAAGCTGGCCAGCGCTGATTGGAACAATCCATCTGTTAACTGCCCGCTCCAACGAATTGTAAGTATTCGGTTTAATTTAGAGCCGCTGCCAACTGGCCAAATTCCCATAGGGCAAGCGTAGTTATTAATTTAGGATTAACCTTGGATCTTATGTTAGCCACGATGCGATCTTCGATCGACTACTCACTCAGCAAGAGGCGAACCCTGATTGCGCTATTTCAAGGCGCAGCAAGTGCAATGGATGCTTGCGATGCTGATCCATATTTAAGAAGAGCGGCTAAATACCATGGTGAGTTAACTAAACGTTCTTGTCCAGTTTGCAAGAAATTAAAAATTGTTGAGCTGCGTTACGCCTTTGGTGATCAACTCGGCCAATACTCAGGTCGGATTAAGAATCAAGAAGAGTTAATCGAAATGCAAAGTGAGTATGGTGAGTTTCGTGTCTATGTTGTTGAAATCTGCACCGATTGTCATTGGAACCACCTAGTTGAATCCTTTTTACTAGGTGATGGTAAATATCGAAAGCCACCACGAAAGGTTCGCACCTTAGCCGACGAGGATTAGCGGTAATCTTGCCAGGTGAGTAATTTGATCGAAAAACTACCAAGGCTTGCAATATTAGGAGCCGGCTTTTCTTTTGTTGCTGGTGTCTTCTTATTTGGCTTTGCTTACTTCACAGTTTCAATTCCAGATCCAAATGCTTATGTAAATAGTCAATCAACCATTATTCAATATGCAGATGGCAGCGAGATTGGCCGAATTGGTTCTGAAAATAGAACTGTTGTTACTTTAGCTGAAATTCCAGTGCAGGTAAGAAATGCAGTGATGGCTGCTGAAGATAGAAGTTTTTATTCAAACCGAGCATTTAGTCCAACCGGTATTGCTAGAGCAATTTGGAATAACTTAAGAGGCGGATCATTGCAAGGTGGATCTACGATCACACAGCAATATGCCAAGACCGCTTTTTTAACACCAGAGCGCTCTATTCAACGAAAAGTAAAAGAGTTAGTAATTGCAATTAAACTTGAAAACCAATTTACTAAAGATCAAATTCTGGAAAATTACTTAAACACAATCTATTTTGGTCGTGGCTCTTATGGTGTGCAGACTGCATCTCAAGTTTATTTTGGCACCACAGTTGATCAATTAACTACTGCGCAAGCTGCGATCTTAGCTAGCTTGCTTAGAAGTCCTGGACTTTATGATCCTGGGTTTAAAAAAGAGAATTTACCTAGATTAGAAAAAAGATTTACCTATGTGATAAACGGCATGGTAGATGCAAATTGGTTAGATGCTGAAACCGCTAAGAAAATAAAGTTTCCAGTAATTAATCCAAGGGTTAGCTCGGGCGCCTTAGCTGGCCCTAAAGGATATGTAATCTCTTGGGTTGAACATGAGTTAAATACTTTAGGTTTTACCGATGAGCAATTATTAGTAGGTGGTTACATAATTAAAACCACATTAGTAAAAGATGCTCAAGAGTCGGCAGTGGCAGCAGTCAATAAAGAGGCACCGGTTAAAGCCCCAGATAATCTACATATTGGTTTAGTTGCGATTAAGCCGGGCACTGGTGAGATATTGGCGATGTATGGCGGAAAAGATTATTTAAAGTATCAATTCAATGCCGCCACTCAAGGTATTGCCTCCGGTGGCTCATCATTTAAACCATTTGCATTAGTTGCAGCATTAGAACAAGGAATACCACTTACATCAATATGGAATGGTGATTCACCAAAGGTTTACGATGATGGAATTGGCCGGGCCTACGTTGTAAATAATTATGGCGGTGAAACCTGGGGAAATACTACGTTGTTGAATGCAACGATACATTCTGTAAATACTGTTTATGTACCACTTGGAATTAAAGCTGGTGTTGAAAAGGTAGTAGATGTAGCACGCCGTGCTGGCATTCCGGAATCAGTTGAGATGATTGCATCACCTTCAGTATCACTGGGTTCATCAAGTCCGCATGTAATTGATTTAGCAAACGCTTATGCAACTTTTGCTTCCCAAGGTGTCTACGCCAAACCATTTATTATTAACGAGGTACAAGGACCCAATAAAGGAATTTTGTATCAAGGAAGAATTCAAGCGCAAGAGGTTTTTAGAAAAGATGTTATGGCAGATTTAACTTATGCGCTACATCAGGTAACAATTAGCGGAACTGGTGCGGTAGTGGGCGCTCGCCTTAACCGACCAGCCGCGGGAAAAACTGGAACCTCAAATGACAACGCATCTGCTTGGTTTAATGGTTACACACCAGAGGTTGCCGCCTCAGTTGCTTTCTATCGCGACAATGCGACTGAATCATTAAATGGAATTGGTGGATTAAATTCAGTTACCGGCGGATCTTTCCCAGCTCGAATTTGGGCAGAGTTTGTTAAAGGTTACTTAGGGAAAGCCCCGGTGCAAGATTTCCCAGCAGCTTCAAATATCGGTGGCACTGAACCACTTAATTTTGTTAACGCAGTTCCAGAGATGGATCCAGCTTTAATTCCACCCTCCCCTACACCAACCCCTAAGAAAAAGAAGTAAACCTTGCTTACCAAAATGGTAAGTAGATCCTTTATCGCAGCGGTATTTACTAGTGCGCTCCTTTCATTTCTAAAATTTAATCACTGCCGGCTAAATGATTGGGCCTCGCCAGATAATTACATCCATACCTGTTACACCGATATTCCTGCCCTTTTTTCAGAGCGCGGCTTAAATACCCACACCTTTCCTTACCTATCAGCAACAAACTCAATCGAGTATCCGCCAATCATTGGATTAGGAAATTGGTTAATTAGTTTTATTACTCCGGCCGAAAACTCCCACCGTTGGTTTTTTGATATTAATATTTTGTTAATCACGGTGCTGTTTTTTGGTTGCGCGTTAATTGTTAGAAAAATGCAACCACAACTTACCTACCTATTTATTTTTGCCCCCGCAGTAATTGCAAGTTTGTTTATCAACTGGGATATCTGGGCGGTTGTCACTGCGCTGCTTGCGATTTATTACTTTGATCAGAAAAAGTTTGAACCAAGTGCCATTTGGCTTGGAGTATCGATCGCTACCAAATTCTTTCCCGTTGTCTTACTGCTACCAATCGCGGTTATTTTTTATCGCAATAAGAAAATAAAAGATTTACTTCGTTACCTATTTACCACCTTAATAATTTGGGCAGCCTTTAATCTGCCAATCATGCTTACCTACTTTGATGGTTGGTGGCGGTTTTATAAATTAAATCTGGAGCGAAGCGCTGATTTTGGTTCGATTTGGTATGTGCTAGATTTATTGAATATAGATTCACCGTCACTTAATTTGATCTACTTACTACTTTCAATTGGATTATTTGCCGGCTTTACTTATTATCTAATTAAATTAAAGAAGACCCCAAAGCTGGTGCAGGTGGCATTATTTGCAGTGGTGATATTTACAACTGTCGGAAAGGTTTACTCACCGCAGTATGTTTTATGGCTCAGCCCACTGGCGGTAATTGCCCTAACAAATAGCCGACAACAAATTTCTTTTTGGTTCTGGCAAGCTACTGAGATTATTTATCACCTAGCTATTTGGCAGTACTTAGCTCTCTTTACCGGTGCACACTTTGGACTACCCGCAGGCGGATATGTAATTGCGATTGCACTTCGGGTAGTGGGTATCTCTTGCTTCACCTATGTATTAATGCGGGATTTAGCTGGCACTTCCACAGGAAAATTGAGCGCAATTTCGCGCTGACAGCCTTCGCGGTTATCCTTAGCCTCAACACCTGCCGCGGAAATCCCGTGGCCGCTTTAGTCCAGAGGTGGTTTTAAATGCGTCGCTATGAACTCATGGTCATTTTAGATCCTGATTTAGAAGAGAAAACCGTATCCCCAAGTCTTGAGACTT
>Ga0209188_1002059_pt1 | contig 15231 bp, 15 predicted proteins | sample C_130625_EF_Meta_FD_187307 | JGI IMG/M metagenome (GOLD analysis project Ga0209188, IMG submission 187307) | Freshwater microbial communities from Lake Croche, Canada to study carbon cycling - C_130625_EF_MetaG (SPAdes) (version 2) | ecosystem: Environmental > Aquatic > Freshwater > Lake...
CACGATGATGAATGTGCTCACCGGTATCTATGTGCCGACATCCGGTGCCATTAGCTTTGGTGGACATGCGATGGCTGGTTTGAAAAGTCCCGAAATCGCGTTGAAGGGTATTGCTCGTACTTTCCAAAATGTTCAGCTCTTTGGTGAGTTGAGCGTTTTGGAGAATGTGATGGTGGGTTTACACCATTCCTACAAATCTGACTTTTTCAGCGTGGCGTTAAGAACCTCTCTGGCGCGGAATGAAGAGGCGAGGGCGCGTGCACGCGCGATGAATATTTTGCGCTTTACGGGACTTGATGGTTTAGCGACAGAGGAGGCGCGCAACCTGCCTTATGGCAAGCAACGCCTGCTCGAAATCAGCCGCGCGCTGGCGCTTGATCCGCGCCTTCTATTGCTCGATGAGCCAGCGGCCGGATTAACCGCGCCCGATATTGTTGAACTCATGGCGATCATCCGCAAAATCCGCGAAGCCGGATTAACGATTGTGCTGATCGAACACCACATGGATGTGGTGATGAGCCTTTGCGATACGGTGACGGTGCTCGATTTCGGCCAGAAGATTGCCGAAGGATTGCCGGCTGATGTGCAGCGTAATCCGCGCGTGATTGAAGCCTATCTTGGCGGCAGCTCTGCTGCCCAACCTGCTTAAAGGGAGAGAGTCATGTTGAAGATCGACAATCTCGTTGCAGGCTATGGCAAAGTGAAGGTGCTGCACGGCATATCCATTCATGTGCCGAAAGGCAAAACGGTTGCTCTCATTGGCTCAAATGGTGCGGGCAAGACAACAACGCTGCGCGCACTTTCTGGTATGCTAAAGCCCGAGAGCGGTTCCATTCTATTGGGCGGCAAGAATATTACGGGGCTTACCTCGCATGATATTACGCGGCTTGGCCTCGCGCATTCCCCTGAAGGTCGACGCGTGTTTTCGACCTTGCCTGTGATGGACAATCTGCTGCTCGGTGCCTTTCCCCGCCTCACGGGTATGCGGGCCAAAGGCGATGTGGATGGTGACATCAATCGGATGTTTGAACTGTTTCCGCGGTTGAAAGAACGCAAAGCCCAATTGGCCGGAACGCTTTCGGGCGGCGAACAGCAAATGCTGGCGATGGCCCGTGCGCTGATGTTGAACCCTGATGTCCTTTTATTGGACGAGCCATCCATGGGGCTTTCGCCGCGATTGGTGGAAGAAATTTTTCACACGATTGAGCGCTTGAAAAAGGCCAATATTACGATGCTGCTGGTTGAGCAATTTGCAGCGGCGGCTTTGGATGTGTCAGACTTTGGCTATGTGATGGAAAACGGCCATATTCGCACGTCAGGCGAAGCCAGCGCGTTGCAGAATGATCCGGCTGTTAAGGCTGCATATCTAGGCGGCGGGCATTAGATAAGTACCCCCTCATCCTGAGCCACGGCATAGCCGTGAGTCGAAGGACGGTAGCCGTGTTTCGACACGATGCTTCGTGGCTCACCATGAGGACAATCCTACTTACCCCCGCAACCCCGGCGCTTCCTGGCCCGTGCGCTCCACATATTCGGTATAGCCGCCGCCATACTGATGGATACCATCTGGCGTAAGCTCCAACACACGGTTGGAGAGGGCTGCTAAAAAGTGTCGATCATGCGAGACAAAAAGCATCGTACCCTCATATTGCGAAAGGGCGGAGATCAGCATTTCCTTGGTGGTCATATCGAGATGGTTGGTCGGCTCATCAAGCACAAGAAAATTGGGTGGATCAAACAACATGATTGCCATCACAAGCCGTGCCTTTTCACCACCCGATAAAACGCGGCAACGCTTTTCGACATCATCGCCGGAAAAACCAAAGCAACCGGCAAGAGAACGCAGCGAGCCTTGGCCTGCTTGCGGGAACGCGTCTTCTAACGATTGAAAGACGGTGCGTTCGCCATCGAGCAATTCCATCGCGTGTTGGGCGAAATAGGCCATCTTGACGCTGGAGCCGACCGAGACTTGACCATCATCCGGCTCTGTTGTTCCGGTGATGAGTTTTAACAAAGTGGATTTGCCTGCGCCATTCACGCCCATCACGCACCAGCGCTCGCGTCGACCGATTTGAAAATCGAGGCCTTCATAAATGCGCTTGCTGCCATAGCTTTTATGGACGTTTTTCAAGCTGACAATATCATCACCCGAGCGGGGCGCTGGGGGAAATTCAAACACGACGGTTTGACGCCGTTTTGGTGGTTCAACACGATCAATTTTTTCGAGTTTTTTGACACGGCTTTGCACTTGGGCGGCGTGTGAAGCCCGCGCTTTGAACCGTTCGATAAATTTGATTTCCTTAGCAAGCATCGCTTGCTGGCGTTCAAATTGCGCCTGTTGCTGCTTTTCCGCCATCGCGCGCTGTTGCTCATAAAATTCGTAATCTCCGGAATAGCTCGTTAAACCGCCGCCGTCGATTTCGATAATTTTATTGACGATACGGTTCATGAATTCGCGGTCATGCGAGGTCATAAAGAGAGCACCATCATAGTTTTTTAGAAAATCTTCGAGCCAGATGAGGCTTTCAAGATCAAGATGGTTCGATGGCTCGTCGAGCAGCATAACATCGGGGCGCATGAGAAGAATGCGGCCCAAGGCGACGCGCATTTTCCAACCACCGGAGAGTTTGCCGACATCGCCTTCCATCATCTCCTGGCTGAAGCTCAAGCCGGAGAGAACTTCGCGCGCGCGGCCTTCTTGCTCGTACCCATCGAGCTCTTCAAATCGGGCTTGGACTTCGCCGTAACGTTCAATGATCTCGTCCATTTTGTCGGCTTGATCAGGATCAGCCATCGCAGACTCAAGTTCTTTGAGCTCCGCTGCAACAGCGCTCACAGGGCCTGCACCCTCCATGACTTCGGCAACTGCACTTCGGCCCGACATTTCGCCAACATCTTGACTGAAATAGCCAATCGATACACCGCGATCGACAGCAACTTGCCCTTCATCGGGAAGCTCTTGCCCCGTGATCATTCGGAAAAGCGTTGTTTTACCGGCGCCATTAGGACCAACCAGTCCGATTTTCTCGCCTTTGAGCAGAGATGCTGAGGCTTCGATAAAGAGAATTTGGTGGCCGTTTTGTTTGCTGATATTTTCGAGGCGGATCATGATGGGTAAAGAACCTTTTTGGGTAATGCGGCGCCCTTATGCCATGGATACGCGCTCACGTAAGCCTGTTCTTGCTAACAAAATGATGAAAACCAACGAGCCATGTGGCGAGCATTAATTGAAAAATGAGACGTTATTGCGTCGTTCTACCTGTGGATGACGGTGATTAACTGCAATTCTACAGGGGATGGCTACACGTGTCACAATCACGCAATTAGACGATTATGGAGGATGTTGCTCATCTCCAGCCGTTAAAAATACCGATAATTTGCTTCAATTGAGCATTGTGACATCCAAATTCATGCATTTCTGTGATTTAGAGTATTTATAGGCTCGATTTTCCTTCCATTGACCGCATCCGACAGAGGATGAAGATAGAGCTCATAAGTTCAGGCTTTAGGACGGGCTGTCTGGCTTTTCTACCAGTTGGTTTGTGCAGGTTTTGGGTGCGGGGTTGTTATGGTTTGGTTTGGTAAGAAAAATCCAAAGGATTTGGCTGCAGCTGGCGGGTTAACGCCATCGGCTCTTGTCAATGAGGAAGCTCATTTTGATGGCCTCAAAAATGAAGCGTCTGTAGCCGAGCTTTCTTTTCCGCCTCGGACCCCCATTCTGCATGTCGAGCCCGTGCCCGTCGGCCAGACGATTATTGGACCAGATGCGGAATTCAAAGGCTCGATCACGAGTAAGGGTGTTTGCCGCGTTGTTGGCCGTATGGAAGGCGACGTTACCGCGATAGAAGTAATCTTAGATCTTGGGTCGTCGATGGGTGGCAATATTCAAGCCAATACGGCGCAGGTTCAGGGTAGTTTAACAGGCAATATAACCGCAGATAGTGTATCGCTTCTGGCCGACGCGCATGTGACTGGTGATATATTATATGGCTCGATTTCAATGGAGCGCGGCGCGCATGTCATTGGCAATTTAAAGCCGCAAAATCGCTGATTTATGGACTGTGAGTTTAGGTCAATACGATGAAAAATTCCTTAAAAAATTTCGATGAAACTGAAGCAGAAATGCCGGATTTTAATGCGGCCATTTTAGAAGCTCTCGCGGCGTCAAATTTGCCTATCGCATCGTCTAATCGCTTGTCGCAGATTCCGACGCCTGCAATCATTCCATCCGAACATTCAAAATTTTTTGAAAACTCCGGAATAACCGTGATCGGTCCTAGCACGAATTTGGAAGGCAATGTGAAAAGCGAAAGCGCCTGTGTCATTTTTGGACGCGTGAACGGGAATGTAACGGCGCCTCGGATCGTTTTGGAAATTGGATCCTATGTCGAAGGCAATCTTAATTCGCGATCGGTGAAAATCTTGGGGACGTTGAACGGTAATATTATTTGCGATGAAGCTACCGTTTCAGCGAATGGTAAAATCAGAGGTAATATCGCCTATGAAACAATCGAGATGGATCGCGGCAGTGAGATTGTCGGCTCGCTTTGGCTAAAGCCTAATTCCGTCGGGGCGTGACCGGGTTTTATCGATATTTTCCGGCGAGCTAAGCAACACGGACCATTGCGCCGAGCTAAGCATTTCCTTTATAATCAGCTTATTGATTTAAACGTGACTCGTTCGGCACGCGGGTAAATGTGCAGCGGACGGGCTTAAAACAGATAATTAGAGGCACCATGTCAAAATTAGCTTCTGCTTTCGCCTTGGTCGTGTTGGCCGGCCTTTCCTCGCCTGCATGGGCAGATCCGTCCTGCTCGGCTGCCGCCGAAGCTTCAGCCAAAAATTACGAGCATGAGCAGGGTATCATTTGGGGTAAAATGGGTGGCACCATTCGCGACTTCAAACATGTGCAACATGAGAAGTCGTGGGAAAAGAAGTGCCTGCTTGATGTGAGCTTCAAGATTTCCCATCAGGATGAAATCGTCACAACCCGTTTTCTGGTCGATGCCCTTCAGCGCAAGATTTACGCTACCTATTATGGTGTTGCCAAAAAGAGCAATGAAGAGCAAGCCCGCGTGCTGACCTGCAATTATGGCTTCAACTATGATGAGGCCAGCTATTGCAAGAGCGAAGCTGAATATGATGGCGTTATTGCCACCATGGTTAAATAAAAAAGCCCCCGCTTAGGTAGCGGGAGCTTTGAATGGGATATGAGGTAATATAACCCGCTGCTCCTCGCAGCGGGTTTTAATTTGAAGCCATTTTAGCGCTCGCACCCGCTGCATCGGATGTCAGGTCGAGCGTCCAGTAGTTCCGATAACGGGAATTAGGTGAGTCAGCCCGCGCCATTCCCATGCGCGTTGCATCCTTCATCAGCATGTTTTCTTTGTGATAGGGCGAATTAATCCAAGAATTGATGGCATCAACCGCTGAATCGTGGGACGCGCCTACATTCTCAACCGCAGCAGAATTGGTAAAGCCTGCGCCATTGATACGGCTCGTGAAATCACCCGAAACTTCATGGGTCAATGCATCACGTGCAGCCATTGCCATTGATTGATACTTTGCTACTTCAATCAGATTGGCGTCGATCACAACAGGGCCGAGGCCGTGGCTGGCGCGGAACTTGTTCAACGCCGCCAAGCCTTCGGCTGATTGATCGCGCACGGTAACATTGGCGCTCGACATTTTAGGTTGGCTTGTCGTGTTGCAGGCACCTAGCGTCAAAGCAAGAGCGGCTGCAAGACCGAGATGAAATGGTGAAAGGCGTGACATGATGCAGTCCTCAATCCAGAAAAAAAGTCGTCGATATGCATTATTTCCGTGCTTCCTATCTAGGTCGAAGCGACCGATAAGAAAAGAGAATTTAAGGGCAAATCACGGGAAATTATCATTCGGATGGCTCGTGTCTTAGCTTCTCGGTCATTCGTTTAAAAGGGCAATCAAGCGTCACTGCGCTTCAATTCAAGCCTTGGCCGCCATATACCCAGCGCAGTTTGAGCCAGACAGAGCGTGAAAATAGCAAAAAGCACGGTCCATTCAGAAGCGATGGCTTGAGCTAGAAGCACGGCTGCGTGCTCTGGATTATTGCCTTGCGCGATTTGGGAAGCAAATTCTGCCGCCTCATGAGCCTTTGATTGGGTCACGGCTAAGGTCGACTCAAACATCGAAAGCCCAAGAGCCGCTTTGGCCCATGCCCAGCGTTTTTGTTGGTATTGCCGGTGAACGATCATGGCCACCAGCCCAGTAACCAGAGAGAGCGCGAGGGAGGGCACGAGGAGGTAGCGGCAAATCAGGCTGATCACGTCCCGCATATCGGCATATTGGCCCACACTGGCCTGTGGCGCTTTCCACAGCACAAGAATATAGGCGATCAAGGCGCCCAAAAGGCCGCAGGAGGAAACAGTGTGCAGGAATTTGACGCTTTGCCGCATGTTCGTCCAAAAGATTTTAAAGTGAAGTTCTGAAAATACGTTTGATCCCGTCAATTGGGTCAGGGACATCGGTGATAAATTGGCGGTAGACGATTGTGGTAACCCTTTACATCGTCGTGGCGTGCTTTGAATGCTTACCATTTTAGCGATTGGCTTCATTAAATTTTAACTTAAATTCCCGTTACTAATGCCCAATTGAATGCGCCTTGCCCATGTTCACGTGACTCTTTGGAGCATCCCCATGAGCATTTTGATCAGTTCGCGTGCCACGTCGACAGCGGATCAAAAAAGACGAACGGCTAAACGCCCGACCGATGCAGACCATCCGGCCGAGGGATTTGCCATGCCCGATCTTCTCATTTCAGATCCGGATGGATCGGTGATTGTAACGGTCTCGGAGGAGGGACATCGGCTATCTCAAGCGGAACCGGATAAGGCGAAAGGCAAAGATACTCCGCCTCAATCCACAACGGCCTTTCTCAATACCCGTCGACGATAGCTGACGGCTTTAACTAATCGAGCTTCATGCGGGCTTTTAATTTGCTTAAGGTCCTTTGATAAATACCGCTGAAGTCCAGAATGAAGCAGGAATGAATGTCCTCGCCTTCTCCGATTTCCGTTAAGCGTTGCAAAACTTCAAACGCCAGAACATCCCCAATCAGGGGATGCAACGTGTCGTGGTTTTTATTACCGACAATCAAAACATCATTTCGCGCCCAGATATTAATAGCGCTTGGCACCGTGCTTTTGACCCCGGGCTTCGTTGCCTTGAGATTAGCGGCGAGCTCGGATGATCGGCCCATCTCATCGGTTATTTGAAACCCGATGACACCCGCCATTTTAGGCGTCACGCCCATGCGGACCAGTTCAGCCGTGACGCAGATATTGACGACACGACGAAGGGTAAAAATTCTGGCGCTGCCTTTGCCGAGCGGCTTCATATCCGTCTCGCCCAGGGTGATGATGAGGGGCTCCCGACTGAGCCAAGCTTTAAGAACCGTCGTCGAAAGATCAGCCGTGAAGGCCGCGTCTCCCAAGAGGAACTGTGGCACGTCTAAGAACCCTTGGATTTGGGCAAGATCTTGATGCGAATAGGTCATGATCGCTACAAGATACAATTGTCACTTCTCCTGTCAACGTGGTTAACAAGTATGGTTAATGTCTTCTTAAAATAGGTGAAGTGCGCACCAGTGCATGAGCGCAGGATGAGATTGCGCAACGATAAGGGCACGCAACGGGTGGTTGTCTTTTGGGCGCGCAACAGCCTTGGCGCAATAGGGTGGTGCAGGGTAGACTAGGGCTAAGCCATCAAACGCAACGCCTGTTCGGATCTTTACCCAATGCAACGATTAAGCCTTCGCGAAGCCGCCCAATTGTCGGGAGCGAACAAGTCAACAATCCTGCGTGCGATCCAATCGGGACGGCTCAAGGCGGAGCGGACGCCCAGCAATGAATGGTCGATTGAGGAAGAAGAAGTAAGGCGGGTGTATCCACCTCTCAGCGAACCCGTTGCGTCCGCGCAAGCCTCCGATGAGAAGCTTATCGAAGACCTGCCGATACTAAATCTGAGCGCACCGGTTGCGCCGCCCTTTGCCTATGTACCGGTACCCGATGCGGTGGCGGAAGAGCTGAAATCGCTTGAGGAGCGTTGCGCAACACTTGAAGCGGAGCAGGTGGTGCAGGCCAAAAAACTCGCCGAGATGACCGCGCAACGCGATGAGTGGAAGCAACGGTGCGACGCACTCTCTGCAACGCTTCGCGCACCATCTCGTCTGCCAGATCCGCGCAAACCTTCCGGCGGGGATGGGTTGGTAGCCTTGTTTGTAAGTGTCGGCGCGTTTTGGCTGGCGGTGATGGCGGGCGCTGCGGCGATTGTCGACAGCAATGAGAACCACGAGGCGCCGATTGCGCTGGCACTGGCAGTGATCGGTACAGCTGCTTGTATTTATTATGTTATTCGCAAAAAGCAGACAGACAGCGCGACAATCGCAGATCTATGAGCTGAAACGTCCTTATAAGATCGACCAGCAACCTATTGGAATTAATGTTTTATTAACCATTTAAGTGGCTGATACCGCCTCCATTTTTAAAGTCCCTTGCAGAAAGCCACCAATGGCGAAGAAAGAAACAATGCATCAATTGCCGTCGGGCTCTGATGGCGATCCGGCTTCGGCCTGTCTTGGTCTAGATTTCGGCACAACGAATTCTGTCGCCGCGATGATCGGGGCGGGGGGACGTATCGAGACCGCGCAGTTTATCCATGATGGTGTGGCCGATTCCGTTTGCCGATCGGCGTTGAGTTTTTTCAAATCGGATAATGAGACCCAGGTCGAGATTGGACCTTGGGCGGTGGACCGTTATTTGGCCGACCCTATGGATTGCCGTTTCTTGCAATCCTTCAAAACCTTTGCAGCAAGCGGCTCGTTTCGTTCAACGGCAATTTATGGTCGCCCATGGCGCTATGAAGATTTAATGGCAAGTTTTGTTGAAGGCCTATTGTCGAAGTGCCAGCCATTGCCGCCTACGTCGTCGAATCGATTGGTAATCGGACGACCCGTCGCCTTTGCGGGCCATGCACCCGATGCAACTTTGGCCCAATCACGTTATGAGACCGCATTGGCGCGATGCGGGTTTGATGATGTTCATTTTGTCTATGAACCTGTTGCGGCCGCGTTCTATTTTGCTCAACGCCTCGAAAAGGATGCGACCGTGCTGGTGGCCGATTTTGGCGGCGGCACCAGCGATTTTTCGATTGTGCGCTTTTCCTTCAGCAAAGACGGTATACGCGGCATCCCCCTTTCTCGGACAGGGGTAGGTTTGGCGGGCGATCGGTTTGATTACCGTATCATCGATCATGTTGTCTCCCCAAGGCTCGGAAAGGGAAGCCAATATAAAAGCTTTGGCAAGATGCTCGATATTCCCATTCATTATTTCGCAAATTTCGCCGCGTGGCATCAACTTGCCATTATGAAGGCAGGGCCGACGATCCGTGAATTGCGCCAATTGGCTAATGCCAGCGACAATCCCGAACCGCTCGAGATGCTGATCACGATCATTGAGAACGATCTTGGCTACCCGCTTTACAAAGCGATCTCGGAGGCAAAGCTTGCTCTATCCCATCATGCTGAGGCAGCCTTCTCTTTTCACAGCGACGGGATTTCAATTGACGCTACCATCGAACGAGAAGAATTCGAGCGCTGGATCGCACCTGATCTCGACCGTATCGATCTGGCCGTTGATCAAGCGCTATTGGATGCAGGCTTAACACCGGCCGACATCGATAAAGTCTTTCTAACGGGCGGCAGCTCTTTTGTACCTGCCGTTCAGGAGCGTTTTAAGCGCTTTGGTGAGGAACGTTTGGAAACCGGCGACCAGCTTTTATCGATTGCCTCGGGTCTTGCTTTGATCGGGCAGGAAAGCAACATTGAGCGTTGGACGGTTCGTGAGGTCTAAAGGCTTATATGAATACTTATCGTCTTATACATCGATAGGAGAGCGGTATGCAGGCGACATTTCTTGGACTTGATATTGGTACATCGTCCATCAAAGCGCTTTTGATTGACGAGCAGCAACGCCTTGTTGCGGAAGCGTCTGTGCCACTTTCGATATCGAGGCCTGAGCCGCTTTGGTCTGAGCAAGATCCGGAGGAGTGGTGGCAGGCTTGCTTGACGGCGATCGAACAGGTGAGGAACGACGCTCCGCAAGCCTTCTCCGCCCTGCAAGCGATCGGCTTATCGGGCCAGCAACATGGTGCTGTGTTTCTTGATGTCGATGGCCATGTGCTTCGGCCTGCTATTTTGTGGAACGATGGACGATGCGGTCGCGAGGCGGAAGAATTGCAGGCCAGTCTGCAGGACTTTGTTGAACGCGCGTCGAATATCGCGATGGTTGGGTTTACGGCTCCGAAAGTATTGTGGGTCCGTCGGCATGAGCCGGATATTTTCAAGAAGACCCGCAAGATTTTGTTGCCGAAGGATTATATCCGCTTCCGGCTTTCAGGAGCTTATGTTGCCGAAATGTCCGATGCGGGCGGCACACTCTGGCATGACATAGCAGGCAGACGATGGGATGACGCCTTGCTGGCCGCAGGCGGCATTGACCGCTCATATGTTGCGGATCTCGTTGAAGGTTCAGACGAGTCCGCACGATTGAGCGATGCACTATCGACGAAGTGGGGATTAACGAAAGGCCCTGTGGTGATTGCCGGAGGCGCTGGCGATAATGCAGCGGCAGCTGTTGGCATCGGTGCCGTTAATGCAGGCGAAGGCTTGTTATCGATGGGCACATCGGGCGTTTTGTTCGCCGTGACAGATCGGCTTTTAACCAAGCCCGCGCGCGCCTTAAACGCTATGTGCCATGCTCTGCCTGAGAGGTGGCATGTGATGGGCGTATCTTTGTCGGCCGCGTCAGCGCTTTCATGGTTTGCCGATGTTATTGGCAAGGGCGACCGCGTCGGTGATCTGATTGCTGAGGTTCAGGCATTCGCATCGCACCCCACACAGCGCGCTAATGCGCCGATCTTCGTGCCTTATCTGACAGGTGAACGAACGCCCCATAATGATCCCGAAGCGAATGGTATTTTCGCAGGCCTTCGTGCACAGCACGATCAGATCGCCATGGCTTATGCAGTAATGGAAGGCGTTGCCTTTTGTTTCGCCGATGATTTCGACGTTTTGGCGGATTCAGGCACTCAGCTTAACAGTTGTTTTCTTGTGGGCGGTGGCGCCCGAAGCCAATTTTGGGGGCAAATGCTCTCTGATGTTCTGCAATTTCCGTTAGACCTTCCGGGCGGTGCTGAAACAGGCGCAGCGCTTGGCGCTGCACGGCTCGGCATGTTGGCCGCGCGTGTAGGGAACGAAGCCGATATTTGTTTCAAGCCGGATATTAAATCTCGGTATTCGCCCGATCCAAAAGAGCAGTCTTTTTATAAGCCACGCCTTGATCGCTTTAGAGCGCTATATGCAGCCGAGCACCAGATTCGAATGAGATCAAGATAATCCTTCGACTATTATAGCCCTTCAACGCTGCTGTTCGGCAGTGATAAAGGCCTCAAGGGCTTCAACCTCGTGCGCTTTTAACCGTAGCCCCAGTTTGCTACGACGCCATAAAATATCATGCGCAGACATGGCCCATTCGTGCGCCATTAAATATCGAACCTCCGATGAAGAAAGTGTCTCGCCAAAAAAGGGTCCGATATCTTCTTCAGTTGTAGCGTTTCCCAAAATCATAACGGTCTTGGTGCCATAGGCACGGACAAGGCGTCTGATGAGTTCTTTTCTGAAGTTCGGATATTGAAGATGATAGAGATCGACTAGTTTTTGAAAATCTGTTTTTTCAAAATCGCCACCCGGTAAGGCTGCTTTACCCGTCCAGCCTGTTTGGCTTTCGCTAGCGTGTGGAAGATAGGGTGAAAGCTTTTCAAGGGCCGCCTCAGCCAAGCGGCGATAGGTTGTTATCTTTCCACCAAAGATAGAGAGCAGCGGCGCCTGATGGGTTGGGGCATCAAGTTTGAGAACATAATCGCGCGTTGCTTCTTGGGCTTTTGAAGCACCATCATCATAAAGCGGCCTTACGCCCGAATAGGTCCAGATAATATCATGTGGCAGAATTGGCTTGGAAAAATATTCACTCGCTGCAGCGCAGAGATAATCGATTTCTTCTTGGCTTATCGTGACGTTCGAAGGATCACCCAGATAGTCTCGATCCGTTGTACCGATGAGCGTGAAATCTTGTTCATAGGGAATAGTAAAAATAATCCGACCATCTTTATTTTGAAAGATATAGCAACGGTCATGCTCGTATAGGCGCGGAACAACAATATGCGAACCTTGCACCATACGAATTTTTGCTTTGGTGTTTGATCGAATTTTTCCCGATAGGACGTCTGCCACCCATGGTCCCGAAGCATTCACAAGAGTTGATGCACGTATTGATTTTGATTGACCTGTTGATTGGTTAAAAATCGTCAAATTCCAAACGTTTTCTTCACGATCAGCAGAAACGAGCTTGTGCTTTGTTTCAATAATTGCACCGTGATCGCGGGCATCCATTGCGTTTAAAACAACCAAGCGCGAATCCTCGACCCAACAATCAGAATATTCAAATCCGATTGAGGAATTACCTTTCAGAGGTGCACCCGAAATATCAGATGTAAGATCAAGCGTTCGCGTCGGGGGCAGTTTTTTACGTCCACCAAGATGGTCATAAATAAACAGGCCCAATCGTAATATCCAAGCAGGGCGCAAGCCGCGGTGATAGGGCAACACAAATCGAAGCGGCCAGATGATATGGGGAGCTATACCCCACAAGATCTCGCGCTCAATCAGCGCTTCGCGTACCAGTCTGAATTCGAAATGCTGAAGATAGCGCAACCCGCCATGGATAAGCTTTGTCGACCATGACGATGTACCGGATGCCAGATCATCCTGCTCGCACAGATAGACGCTCAAGTTTCGCCCCGCGGCATCGCGAGCAATTCCGGTACCATTAATGCCACCGCCAATAATGGCGATGTCGTAAATCTGATCCGTCAGATGAGCCTCCAAAGCTAAAATGGGTAGAATCCGAGCGCGTCTTAATGCTAGCCCGGAAGACAGGCGCCCGTCGATGCGAAATCAATTTCGCCGCACGTAACGCCATCTTAAGCCTTGTATTCGTTCAATCTTAGATCAAAAGGGGATAATATGGTGCCCGGGGGCGGGACATGTTTTATTATATAAATCAATAAGTTAGGAGGCTGTGGGACGCTCAAATAGGTTAAATTTTACTGAGGTTTTATTATCAAGTGTCCCACCTAATTTCATATAGCTAATCGCTGCTTCGGACCGATGCGGATGATAAATTTTTTACCGCAAATTTGGTGCGATTTATAGCATCTCAAGATATTTAATCACCCAAAAGTGACTATGCTCAGATAATATATACCGCAGCTGTAAAGCTCTTTTAGAATTGAACCCCGCGGGTAAGAGCGCCATCAATAACTAAATTTGTTCCAGTGGTGAAAGAAGATGCGGGGCTTGATAAAAAAACAACGCCGCGTGCAACTTCTTCTGGTTGTGCCATCCGCCCGGTTGGATTAAGCCGCATTGCTTCTTTAAATAAATCAGGAAGATTATTTTCGATATATTCCCAAACACCGCCGGCAAAATAAGTATTCCCGGGAGACACTGTGTTAACGCGGATCATTTTTGGAGCAAGCTTGAATGCAAGCCCTTGGGCATAGTGGATAAGTGCCGCCTTGAATGCACCGTAAGCTGGTCCAGTAAAATCAATCTCTCGACCCGATACGCTAGATATAATGGTGACAGCAGGAGTCTTTGATTTTTCAAGGTGGGGCAAAGTTGAATTAACAAGCCGAACCGTATGCATCATGTCGATTTCAAATTCTTTATACCATGCTTCCTCATTATCCTCGACTGCAAGTGCTGAGACGTTGGCTACGACGATATCAACTCCGCCCAAAGCTTTTGCGCTCTCACTAACCCACGACTCTAAATCCGATTTTTTGCCAACGTCGATGGCCATACCGAATGTCTTGACACCATTTTTTGAGAGGTCGGCAATGGTAGCATCAACCGTTGCCTTATCTCTTGCACAGATCGAAACATTTGCTCCCTCGCTTGCAAAATATTCCGCGCAGCGACGTCCAATGCCTTTAGAACCGCCGGTTACAATTACGTTCAGTCCTTTAAGTCCAAGATCCATAATGATGACCCTTCTGATTCAATATTATGTTATGTGGGATCTATTGCTCTATGTAGGATTTAAGCATTGAGGCACCCAGAGTATATTTTGGGTCAACCATGTTACCAACCCGAATGCGGCCTGCTTGTGTTGCCAAAAAATATGCTTCCGATTCCTCAAAATCATAGTCAGCTTGCATCCACCTAATAAGGTCGCGGTATGCCATGCGAGCCGCGTCTTCCATAGGCCGGGCACTACCAATCGACATAATCATCGTTTCCGTTTCGAGGCGTACGCCGGGGATCGCCCAATTTTTGATGAGATCGACTTGAATTCTTACAGTCGCAGGCATTTCAACTGCGACGCCACACAATTCACCATCGCCTTGTCGCCCGTGACAATCCCCTAGAAACAAATAAGCTCCTTTGGTTTGCACCGGAAAATAGACGATGGCGCCTGGAGCAACATCTGGCATATCCATGTTGCCGCCCCAGTAATCGGGCTGTAACGACAAAACTGCTTCGATTTCTGGGCTCACACCGAGGGTGCCGATAAATGGCTCGTAGGGCAGCATAACGCGCTTAGAAAATTCAACACCCTTGGTTGTCACTTTCATTTTCTTGACGAGTTCCGGCAGAGGCTTGTTCAGCATTGCAGTCGTTGGCGTTCCTACAAGCCCCCCAAATTCGGGGATCAGCGCCGTTGTGCCCGCGGGTTGTGGACCTCTGGGTTCTACTGATAGAATATGAACCGCCAATACATCGCCTTTTTCTGCGCCTTTGACAAAAATTGGACCATTTTGAGGGTTTACAAAAGGAAACTTTAGAACCTTAGAAGGCAAATCTTTGGTGGTCTTTATTGCGCCCCCGAAGGCATCGAGTGTTTCCGCTTCAACTATATCCCCGGGTGAGATTGTTAATACGGGCTTCTCATAAGGACCGTAAACGTAATGATAGCGTCCTTGCTTCTTCTCGGTAAGGCTGTGCAACTTGCCTGCTTTGCCTTTAGCTTTTCCTCGACGCGCCATAATAGAGGATGAGATCCAAGACATTGATGATACTCTCGCCACCTGGGTTAAAGTCAAGCTACAGTTTGCTTCGAGATGAGTGATCTC
>Ga0209188_1002060_pt1 | contig 15231 bp, 17 predicted proteins | sample C_130625_EF_Meta_FD_187307 | JGI IMG/M metagenome (GOLD analysis project Ga0209188, IMG submission 187307) | Freshwater microbial communities from Lake Croche, Canada to study carbon cycling - C_130625_EF_MetaG (SPAdes) (version 2) | ecosystem: Environmental > Aquatic > Freshwater > Lake...
ACTTCCTGCGTTAAATCCAAACCAGCCAAACCACAGCATTCCGGCGCCAAGTAGGACAAGTGGCATGTTGTGTGGACGCATTGGATCACGACGGAATCCATCGCGCTTTCCTAAAACAAATGCGAGCGCTAATGCAGCCGCACCTGAATTAATTTCAACAACTGTGCCGCCTGCAAAATCGAGTGCACCAAGTTTGTCAACGATCCAGCCACCCTTGCCACTTTGGCTGGCAAAGGCCCAGTGTGCAACTGGGATGTAAACAAGAGTTATCCAAACCGCTACGAAAAGAACCCAAGAACCGTATTTTGCGCGATCTGCAATTGCGCCAGATAAAAGCGCAACGGTGATGACCGCAAAAGTTAATTGAAACATTGCAAAGGCAAGGGTTGGGATTTGATGTCCTTCAGCGCCAACTACTTGATCAAGCGTGCCGGCAAAACCAAGATGGCTTAAATCTCCAATTAATCCACCATGTGATGTTCCGAAAGTTAAGGAGTATCCGTACAGAACCCAAATAATTGTTGTGATACCGATTGCGGCAAATGACATCATCATCATGTTCAGTGCACTCTTTGCGCGCACCATTCCGCCATAAAAGATTGCCAACCCTGGTGTCATAAATAAAACAAGTGCTGCACTTGCAAGTACCCAGGCCGTATCGCCGCTATTAATCACGTTGCCTCCTAAAGGAATCTCGTCCTAGGGGAGAAAAAGTATCAGTGAGATTCGTTGTAGCGTACGTATGAGGCATTAATTTCAGCCTCTGCCGCGTCGTGTCCTACCCATTCGCCGCCATGAACCTCTTTGCCAGGCTCAAGAGTCTTATAAACCTCGAAGAAGTGCTTGATTTCATCGAGTTCATAAACAGGAACATCAGCTAGATCTTGCAAATTAGCTTTACGAATATCTCCGGCTGGTACACATAACAACTTGTCGTCGCCGCCCTTTTCATCGGTCATACGGAACATGCCAATAACGCGACATGAAACTACGCAACCAGGAAATGTTGGTTCATCCAACATGACAAGAGCATCAAGTGGATCTCCATCAAGTGACAAAGTATTTTTTACAAAACCATAATCATGAGGAAAACGCGTTGCTGTAAAGAGCATGCGATCAAGGCGGACTTCACCAGTGTTGTGGTTGATCTCGTACTTATTACGTGATCCCGCTGGGATTTCAACTACGACGTCGAAAATCATTGCGTCCGACTTTCTACTAATTGGTGCAAGGGTTGTCCTAGATTTAAAACTTGGGGTGAACGACGGGGCTCGAACCCGCGACATCCCGGACCACAACCGGGTGCTCTACCAGCTGAGCTACGTCCACCATGAAGTGCTAAGTCTACCTGTTGTTACGGCGTGGTTGGCGCCTCGTTTTGTGCGGAGATAAAGACTGTTTGGCGGTAATACGCCAGCTCTGCGATTGAATCTTGAATATCTCCAAGGGCGCGGTGGTTGCCAGTCTTTGCAGGGGCGGCAAAGTACGCCTTCGGAAACCATCTGCGGGTCAATTCTTTTATTGATGAAACATCAACAGTTCGGTAATGCAGATAATCGTTCAGCAATGGCATGTCGCGAGCAATAAAGGATCTATCAACGCTGACTGAGTTTCCGGCCAATGGTGATTTGCCGGGTTGTGTCGATGCGCTTTCCAGATATGCAATGACCTTTGCTTCTGCTTCGGCAACGGTGATGCCATTTGGGATTTCAGTAATCAATCCCGATGTTGTGTGCATCTGAGTGACGAACTCATTCATGCCGGCCAACTGTTCGGCGCTCGCCTTGATGACTACATCCACGCCTTCGCCAATGACATTTAAATCAGAATCGGTCACAAGGACGGCAATTTCGACTAGAACATCTTTTTCAAGGGAAAGTCCGGTCATTTCGCAGTCGATCCAGATCAGATTCGGTTGTTCATTGGGCATAGGGGCAACCTTAGGGGGAAAGGGCTGATTTCACCTTTTGTTAACCTTCTAGACACCTTTGGTCTATGTAAAAAATCCCGTGTATGTACAAGATTCAGCACATGACATTGCTTGAAAACAAGTCGGCAGCTACCCCTGCCCCACGCGAAATCACCACCAAGCCACGCGTATCGGACAAAATTTTCCGCGGAGTTGTAACAAGTTTTGGAATGTCTGCACTTGTGATTCTTACTTTAATTGGTGCGTTTCTTGCTTATCGTGGTTACCAGACATTTCATTCACAAGGCTGGAGCTTTTTAACGAGTTATAGCTGGGATAAAACAACCGACGAAAATGGAAACACAGTTAGCTCATTTGGTGTGGGAGCAATGCTTATTGGAACAGTTTTAATCTCGATTGTTGCAATTGTTATAGGAGTACCACTTTCAATTGCAATGGCACTGTTTTTAACTTTTTATGCACCTGCACGACTTAAGACTTTGCTAGTTTCAATCGTCGATTTAATGGCCGCATTTCCATCAGTTTTATTCGGTCTATGGGGCTTCTTTGTTCTGATGCCAATGGCCAACTATTGGGCTAAGTTGATTTATAAGTATTTAAGTTGGATTCCTATTTTTAATGCACCGCAGCCATTTTTTGAGCGATCACCATTCATTGCAGGTTTAGTTCTTGCAATTATGATTATTCCGATTGTTACCTCGGTATCTCGTGAAGTGTTTGCTCAAACTCCATTGGATCGAATTCAAGCTGCTTATGCGCTCGGCGCAACTAAATGGGGAATGATCAAGGCTGTTGTTTTCCCATTTGGAAGCAGCGGAGTAGTTGGTGGAGCAATGCTTGGCTTAGGTCGTGCATTTGGTGAAACAGTTGCTGTGTACACAGTCCTCAACATTGTCTTTGCACCAAACTGGCATATTCTCTTCGGTTCTGGTGGAAATATTGCCTCGCTCATCATTTTGAAGTGGGGCGAAGCATCTGGAGATGAAACAACTGCACTTCTCGCAGCCGGGTTTATCCTCTTCGTGATGACTTTGCTTGTAAATATGTTTGCAAACTTTATTGTCCGTCAAACCTTGAAATCAGGTAAGTAAGATGACAATCACACAAGTGAAACCACAGCGTCCTTGGAAAGCAACTAATCGTGAGATTGGTACAACTGTTGGAGTTCTCGTAGCTTCCGCTTTAATTTCATATTTACTGGTATTGCTAACGGGCTTAAAGGGCAAGATCGGATTCATCGCTGGATTTATTCTGATTTCAACTATTCTCCAGGTTGCTGTTGGGGTGAGAAAGTTCGGTCGCAAAGCTCTTGGTGACAATGTTGCCTTGTCTTTGATTTACGTGGGAGCTTCACTTGTTTTCTTGCCAGTCTTTAGTATTTTGTATATGGCGATTAAGCAGGGCATTGGTGGGCTTCATGCTTCGTTATTTACAGAAACCATGTTTAATGCCTCATTTTTAGATCCAATTGACAAAGGTGGTTTGCTTCACGCTTTAGTCGGAACTTTATATTTGATCTCAATCGCGATGATCATTTCAGTTCCAATGGGAATTCTTACAGCTTTGTATTTAACAGAAATTAAGGGTCCAGCTGCTGGCTTTATCCAATTCATCGTGCAAGCGATGTCTGGTGTTCCATCAGTTGTCGCAGGATTATTTATCTTTACTTCGGTTATCTTGATTACACCTGTGAAGACTTCAGGATTTACGGGAGCGTTAGCGCTTGCAGTTTTGATGATCCCTACAGTTACTAGAACTTCACAAGAAGTTCTATTACTTGTTCCGCACGATCTTCGTGAAGCTGGACTTGCCCTCGGAGCAACTCAATGGAAGACAGTTGCAACCATTGTTGTTCCAGCAGCTCGCAATGGTTTAATCACAGCAACAATCCTAGGAATCGCCCGCATTGCCGGTGAAACAGCACCACTTATCTTCACTATTGGTGGAGCTGACAAACTGAACCTAAATCCATTTAAGGATTACCAAAGCGCTCTTCCTTTTTATGTATGGAAAGGCTTAACTCTTGGTACGCCTGAGTCGTTACAACGAGCATGGACAGGCATTTTAATCCTGCTTACTCTTGTTCTCTCATTATTTATTGCAGCACGCAGTCTCGGCGGGAAGAAGATGAGCAAATGACGAAAAATAATTCCGATAACAATTATGAGTCACAACAAGGAGAACCAATGAATACCGCATCTTCATCTTTGGCCGATGTTTCAAAGCAGCGTGCTTCACAAAAGCAACCGGGTTCAGCACCCATGGGTACTGGCCTAGAAGCTCGCGGAGTGCACGCTTGGTTCGGTTCTCACCTAGCCCTTGAAGATGTATCTCTAGATTTCGCAGCTGGCACAGTGACCGCTCTAATTGGTCCATCGGGTTGTGGTAAGTCAACATTTATTCGAACAATCAACCGTATGCACGAATTTATTCCAACAGCAGCTATGGCTGGCGAAGTTTTGCTCGATGGAAAAGATGTTTATGCACCTGGCACGGATGTTACAAAGATTCGTTTGCAAATCGGAATGGTTTTCCAGAAGCCAAACCCATTCCCATCGATGACAATTGGTGAAAATGTTTTGTCAGGATTGAAGTTGGCGCAACTAAAAGTTGATAATAAGGAAGAGTTGCTCGAAGAGTGCTTGGTTCGCGCGGGACTTTGGAATGAAGTTAAGGATCGCCTAGGAGCACACGCAGGCGGACTTTCTGGTGGTCAGCAGCAGCGTTTGTGTATCGCACGCTCACTAGCTGTTCAGCCAAAGGTTTTGCTTATGGATGAGCCTTGTTCAGCCCTTGATCCAGGATCAACTCTGCGCATTGAAGAGACAATTTCAGAGCTTTCAAAGAGCATGACCATCATCATTGTTACCCACAATATGCAGCAAGCCGCTCGTGTATCTGATTACACCGCTTTCTTCCTATCTGAAGGCGGCCCAGGACGCATGATTGAAGTTGGACCAACAACTGAGATCTTCACTCGTCCACGTGACATCAAGACCGAAAACTACGTATCAGGACGTTTTGGTTAAGCCAATTTACTGATCTAGTTCACCTTTTGTTCACTTTTAATTTACTGACAGTTTAGGTTGCGTAAAGCCCACGTTTTCTGCGTTTCGTACTGTTCGACCAGGAAATTCCTACATCCGAAAGGTCGACATGAAAAACTCACGTGTATTGAAAGTTGCTGCAGTCGCTGCAGTTGCTTTTTCAGTAATTTTTGCTCCATTCGCGAGCGCAACAACTTGGAAAGCTGGCGGCGCATCATCAGTTAACGGTTTGATGGCTGCATGTAAGGCTGCATACCAGGCTGCAACAGGCGATGACTTCCCGTATAACGGAACTGGTTCAGGTTCTGGTAAGACTGGTATCCAAAACGGAACTATGGATTTCGCATTTTCAGACTCAGTTGTAACAACTGAACTAATCCCAAATGAAATTCACTTGCCTGCATTTGTATGGCCAGTAGCTGTACTAACAAATCTTGGTGGATCAAACAAGCCACTTACACTTACAACAGAAACACTTGCAAAGATTTTCGCAGGTAAAATCACTAAGTGGAATGATTCAGCAATCGTTGCTGAAAACAACCGCAATACAACAGTAATTGTTTACAAGAAGGATGCAAGCGGAAAAATTGCTAAGGATGCAAAGGGCGCACCAATTGTTCTACGTACACAGGTTGTACAGAACCACCGCACTCTTCCAGCTAAGGACATCACAGTTTTCTACCGTTCAGCTAACTCAGGAACTTCAAACAACCTGACACGTGCTTTCAACAAGTTGTACCCAGAAATCTGGACAAAGGCTCCAGCGGATTCATTCGCAACAGCTTTCCCAGGAACTATTTCAAGCGATCCAGTTCACTTCCGCGGTGCAGTTGGTTCAGGAGATGTTGCAAATGGTGTTAAGACAACTCCTTACTCAATCACATACGCAGAAGTTGGTTTTGCTGCAGCTCCGTACAACCTAGCTATCACAAGCGTGATTAACGCTGCTGGTAACGCAATTGTTCCTTCAAGCGACTCAGCAATGGCTGCAGCTGCACAGGCAACAGTTAAGGATGATGGAACTGTGACATTTGATTACGCAACTAAAGAACCAGCTGCGTACCCATTCACAGCAACAACATATGCACTTGCTCTAACAGATTACAAGGATGCTACAAAGGCTGCAGGTATTAAGAAGACTCTTAACTACTTGTCAACTAACTGTGCAAAGGACAACCCAAGCCTAGGCTTTGGTGCGTACTCATCAACAAACGCTTTCGCGATTGCTTTCCAGCGTCAGCTAGCAAAGCTCGGTAAGTAATAGTTCAAAGAACGAGGGTAGGGAAACGGCCGGGTATATCCCGGCCGTTTTTCTTTTCCCCAGAATTATTTCTAACAAGAAAGCCACTGCGCGCCTGGCAGGAATCGAACCTGCGACAACCCGCTTAGAAGGCGGGTGCTCTATCCGACTGAGCTACAGGCGCTTGTAGGAGGGTCGTAATGCATAGTCTACCCGTCACTACCACTAAGGTTTCATTCCATGGCTGAGTTCATTTACACGATGAAGAAGGCGCGTAAAGCGCACGGTGACAAGGTCATCCTTGATGACGTCACGATTATGTTTTATCCCGGCGCCAAGATTGGTGTGGTCGGTCCTAACGGTGCAGGTAAGTCAACTGTCTTGCAGATCATGGCCGGATTACAGCAACCATCAAATGGTGAGGCCTACTTAACCCCTGGCTACACAGTGGGAATTTTGTTGCAGGAACCGCAGCTGAATGAAGCTAAAAATGTAATTGATAACGTAAAAGAAGGTGTGGCCGAAACTGTTGCAATGCTTGCGCGCTTTGATGAGATCAGCGCCGAGATGGCAAACCCAGATGCTGATTACGACACCTTGTTGGCCGAGATGGGAAACCTGCAGGAGCAGTTAGATCATCGCAATGCTTGGGAACTTGATTCACAATTAGAACAAGCAATGGATGCACTTCGTTGCCCACCACCTGATGCAGATGTTTCAGTGTTATCTGGTGGAGAAAAGCGTCGTGTTGCGCTGTGCAAGCTACTGTTGCAAGCACCTGATTTGTTACTACTTGATGAACCTACAAACCACTTAGATGCTGAATCTGTTTTATGGCTAGAACAACACCTTAATAAGTATGCCGGCGCAGTTGTTGCGATTACGCACGATAGATACTTCTTGGACAATGTTGCGCAGTGGATTCTTGAACTAGACCGCGGCCGTGCATATCCATACGAAGGAAATTATTCGACCTATCTTGAAACAAAGGCAGCACGTTTAAAGGTTGAAGGTCAAAAGGATGCAAAGCGCGCAAAGCGATTGGCAGAAGAGCTTGATTGGGTTCGCCAAAATGCAAAAGGTCGCCAAGCAAAATCAAAGGCACGTCTTGCACGATATGAAGAAATGGCAGCAGAGGCAGACAAGATGCGCAAGTTGGACTTTGAAGAAATTCAAATTCCACCTGGCCCACGTCTTGGAAATGTTGTTATTGAAGTTAACAATTTAACTAAGGGCTTTGGAGATCGAGTTCTTATTGATGATCTTTCATTTACTCTGCCTCGTAACGGAATCGTTGGAATCATTGGTCCTAACGGTGCTGGTAAAACAACGCTGTTTAAGACTTTGATGGGGATGGAAACTGCTGATTCAGGTGCGGTAAAGATTGGTGAGACAGTAAAGATTTCATATGTTGATCAGAGCCGTGGTGGTATTGATCCAAAGAAATCACTGTGGGAAGTTGTTTCAGATGGCAATGACTTTATTAAGGTCGGCCAAGTTGAAATGCCTTCACGTGCCTATGTTTCCTGCTTTGGTTTTAAAGGTCCAGATCAGCAAAAGGCTGCCGGAGTTTTATCAGGTGGAGAACGTAACCGTCTGAACTTGGCGTTAACGCTAAAACAAGGTGGCAACCTGTTGCTGCTAGATGAGCCAACAAACGACCTTGATGTTGAAACATTGGGATCGCTAGAAAATGCGCTGCTGGAATTTCCAGGCTGCGCTGTTGTGATCTCTCACGATCGCTGGTTTCTTGACCGCGTAGCGACTCACATCTTGGCCTACGAAGGCGATGCGAAGTGGTTCTGGTTTGAAGGAAACTTCGAAAGTTATGAAGCAAATAAAATTGAACGATTGGGTGCTGAAGCATCTCGCCCACATCGCATGACATACCGAAAGTTGACCCGCTAATGAGATTTACAAATAAGCAATATGTCCGTTGGGGCGATTTGGATGCATTTGGTCACGTCAACAATGCAACCTATTTAATTTATGCGCAAGAAGCTCGCTATGCGTGGTCAAAGATGCTGGAAATGGTTGTTGCTCGTGCCGAAGTTGATTTCATCGCACCGATCTATACCGGTGACATCTACATTGATGTTGAAATCTGGGTTAATAAAATTGGTACATCATCATTTGGCGTTACCTATGAGATGAAAAATGGGGACGAGCTTGTGGCAGTTGTAAAAACTGTGCAAGTAACTGTTTCTATGGACACCAAGAAGTCGCGGCCCCTCAATGATGCAGAGCGCGAATTCCTCAACAAATATCTGGAGAACTAATAATGGCTCAGTTAGCATCACGTACAGAACGTCCTTGGTGGAGAGATGCGGTTACCTACCAGATTTATCCACGTTCATTTGCTGACGCAAATGGTGACGGTATTGGTGATGTTGAAGGCATTCGTTCACGACTTCCTTATTTGAAGGCTCTAGGTATTGATGCCATTTGGATTTCTCCTTGGTATCCATCACCACAGCATGATCATGGGTATGACGTTTCTGATTACATGGATATCGAACCTGCTTACGGAACATTGGCACAAGCAGAACAGTTAATTAAAGAAACACATGAGCACGGAATTAAATTTATTGTTGACATTGTTCCCAATCACACCTCAAATGAGCACAAGTGGTTCCAGCAAGCACTAGCTGCAAAGCCTGGGTCGCGTGAACGCGATCGCTACATGTTCCGTGATGGAAAAGGTGAAAACGGAGAACTTCCACCGAATAACTGGCAAGCAGTATTTGGCGGACCCGCCTGGCAACGAGTAATCGAAGCTGATGGCACACCGGGGCAGTGGTACCTGCACCTGTTTGCAGTTGAACAACCAGATTTGAATTGGGAAAACCAAGAAGTAAAAGACCACCTAGAAGATGTTTTAAAGTTTTGGTTAGACCGCGGTGTTGATGGATTCCGTATTGATGTTGCGCACGGAATGATCAAAGAAGAAGGCCTGCCAGATATTCGGATTGATCCAACAGCGGCGATGCTTGGCACAGAACACAAACCATTTTGGGATCAAGAAGGCGTGCACGATATCTATCGTTCATGGCGCAAAATCTTTGATTCATATCCAGGTGATCGCATGGCTGTTGCAGAAGCATGGGTTAGTCCAGCAGCTCGCATTGCACGTTATGTGCGAGCTGATGAGTTACAAAATTCATTTAACTTTGAAATGCTCACAACATTGTGGGATGCCCAGCAGATCAAAACAAAGATCGAAAGCTCAATCGAAGCGTTAGCTGAGGTAGGAGCTCCTACCTCGTGGGTATTTAACAACCACGATGTTGTGCGCTCTATTGATCGCCTCGATTTGGGCCTTACCAATGGCGGAGATACAACTTTTGATCGTCAAGGTGATCCTGCCAAGTTAAATATTGCTCGCGGAACATTACGCGCACGTAGTGCAACATTGATGACCCTTGCATTGCCAGGGGGCACATATTTATACCAAGGCGAAGAAATTGGATTGCCTGAAGTTCGAGACCTACCTGAAGATCGTTTAACTGATCCGCGATGGAAGATGAGTGGTTACAAAGATCGCGGTCGTGATGGTTGCCGTGTTCCATTGCCTTGGACATCTGATCCCAAGGGTGGATTTGGTTTTTCAACAAAAGATTCTTTGCAATTAAATGAAACTTGGTTGCCACAATCTCCTTGGATGGGAAAGTTTGCAGTTGATACACAAGACGGTGTTGAGGGTTCAACACTTACTATGTATCGCACAGCACTTGCTATTCGCAAAAGTGAAGCTGGTCTTGGTGATGGCCCAATGGAATGGATTGAAGCGGGCACAAATGTTGTCGCTTTTAAACGCCCAGGAGATTTTGCTTGCTACATCAACTTTGGTGCACCGGTTGAATTGCCAAGTAACAGTCAGATCTTGGTTTCAAGTGGACCAGTAACGGGGCTTACATTGCCAACAGATACCGCTGTTTGGGTACGCTTAATTCCATAATGACAACACAAAGAAGATTTCATCCTGCATGGATTGCTGCGATAGTTACCTTCTTTACTCTTGTTATAACCGCAGGATTTAGATCTGCACCAACGGTTTTAATCATGCCGCTGGAATCAGCTTTTGGCTGGAGCCGAGAGCAAATCTCATTCGCTATTTCTGTAAACGTACTTTTATACGGTTTAGTCGCACCTTTTGCTGCGGCACTGATGGAACGCTTTACCGTTCGCAAAGTCGTAATGACTGCTTTGACAGTTGTTAGCATCGGCGCATTCTTAACAACAATGATCAATGCACCTTGGCAATTAGTCCTTACTTGGGGAGTAATTGTTGGTATTAGTACAGGATCTATGGCCCTTGTATTTGCTGCGACTATCGCAAACCGCTGGTTTGTGAAGCGTCGTGGATTGGTTGTTGGATTCTTAACGGCAGCTAATGCAATGGGTCAACTAACCTTTTTACCTGGCTTATCTCGATTATCTGAATCTCAAGGATGGAAATCTGTTGGCTATACGGTCGCATTACTTTCTATATTGATGGTTCCGGTTATATTTTTCTTTTTGCGAGAAAAGCCTGCTGATGTCAATTTGCTACCTTACGGCGCACCAGCTGATTGGCAACCACCAGTAAAGAGTTCAATGAACGCTGCTCGCTTAGCGATTGATACTTTGCAGCAGGCTAGAAAAATGAAAGATTTCTGGTTTTTAGTTGGATCCTTTTTCGTCTGCGGTCTATCCACTAATGGACTAATTGGAACTCACTTCATTCCCGCTGCCCATGATCACGGAATGGGACAAGTACTAGCAGCATCATTGTTAGCTCTAGTCGGAATCTTCGACTTCGTTGGAACTCTGTTTTCTGGGTGGCTCACTGATAAATATGATCCGCGCAAGCTCCTGTTTTTTTACTACGGATTACGTGGACTTTCATTGTTTTTACTTCCATCAATTTTGTTCTCTACTGTTCATCCATCAACATTGGTGTTTGTAATTTTCTACGGTTTAGATTGGATCGCAACAGTTCCACCAACAATTATGTTGTGCCGCACTATTTTAGGACCTGATCGTGCGACCGTCGTATATGGCTGGATTTTTGCTTCTCACCAAATTGGCGGATCAGTAGCAGCGTTCGGAGCCGCGGTTTTGCGAGTAAAATTTGGAAATTACGCATCTGCCTTCTACATAAGTGGTGCCCTTTGCTTAATCACTAGTTATTTTGTTTTGCAGATTGCTAAAGGCAAAGACACCGCTAGCCTTACTGTATGAGCAACTTCTACGAAAAAGTTGGCGGCGAAAAGTTTTTCGCAGATTTGGTGTCCCAGTTCTATGCAGTCGTTGCGACAGATCCAATCTTGCGCCCGATGTATCCAGATAATGATTTACAAGGTGCAGCACAACGTTTGCAATGGTTTCTAGAACAGTACTGGGGCGGTCCTGATACTTACCAAGAAAACCGTGGGCATCCGCGCCTTCGTATGCGTCATGCACAATTTCAGATTGATGCTGCAGCTCGTGATGCCTGGCTTAACGCAATGCATACGGCCGTAGATGGCGTTGAAATGGATGCGGCGTTAAAAGGTGAACTGTGGAGCTATCTAGAAATGGCAGCGAATTCGCTGGTTAATCAACCAGATTGAGATTGATTTCCAACCTTTAGAATTTCACCGTTGCGCAAGTACCACAAAGTTCCTTGACCATCACGAACTGTTGTTACGCGTAGTCCAACTTTTTCAACTACACCTTCAATGTCTAGAACTTCGACTGAGTCACCAACTCCATATTGATCCTCGATCAACATAAAGATTCCGGACAAAATATCGCGCACAAGTGTCTGTGCACCAAGGCCTACTGCAACTCCAACGATTCCAGCTGAAGCAATCAGTGGTCCTAAATCAAATCCGAATTCTCCAAGTGCCATAGCAGTTGCAATAATCCATGTTGCAGATTTCAACGTGCCCGATAAAACGCCACCAATTGTGCTTGCGCGCTCTTTTTGTCGAGCAACAATATTGCGAGGCCCCGGAACTAAATCTGCTGTTGCTAAACGATTCATGGCCTTGGTGATGGCACGCGTTCCAAAGGATTGGATAAGTACAGCTGCCAGAATGATGCTCAGGATGCGCAGGGGAGTCCCGGCCATCCAATCGAGGAAGTTACGCATGGAGTCGCTCATAATGACGAGACTTTATCCAAATCTTTACCTAAAAGCCCCATTCAAATACCCACGAGGTCGGGTGTTTTGGTGCAAGATTATGCAATCGGCGCCAGCCAGGCGCTAGATCGGGAGCGATATATGTCGCGCACACTTGTGTTAAATGCCACCTACGAGCCGTTGGGTGTCATAACGAATCGTCGCGCGCTGATCCTTGTTTTAAATCACCGGGCCGTAATGGTTGAAGATTCTGGTGAAATTTTGCGATTCGCTGGCGGTCAAGTGTCATTGCCAGCAGTTGTTCGCCTAACAAAATTTGTTCGAATTCCTTATCGCCATTCTGTTCCACTATCTCGTCGGGCAATTTTTGCTCGTGATGGTGGACGTTGTGTTTATTGCACCGCACCTGCAACATCAATTGACCACGTGATCCCACGCAGTCGCGGTGGCGGACACAATTGGGAAAATGTTGTTTCTGCTTGTCACAAGTGCAACCATGTTAAAGCTGACAAACACCTGAAAGAGTTGGGCTGGCGTTTGCGCACCTTGCCTCGCGAACCAGTGGGGGCGGCGTGGAGAATTTTGGGAACAGGTCGTACAGATCACAGATGGTTGCCGTACTTGCAGCCATTTGGTGTGGCAGCAGCGACTGCATAAGTAATTTACACTTACTCCATGACAATCTTTGAAGGTCCAGCAACATCTGCTCCAGGTTTATCAGTCCTTGAAACAGTTGTTACATTTATCGTAATTCCAACAGCGTTGTTTGCTGTGATTGCATTAATTACTTATGCCGGCACTGCTACAAGGCAGAAGAAGACATCGTCAGTAATTACTGAAATCGAATAATTTCTTAACTCGAATTACTTATCTAGCGCTTGCACCTTTAGGGCACGAATTAAACCATCCTGTGACTCTTTAACAAGCTTGCGGTCCGCACGATCTTTTGCTTCAGCACGGCTCAAATTCAGACCTGGCACTTGTTACTCCTTTGGGTTTTGTAGGTTCCAATCCAACCATGACAGAGTTACCCCATGGAACGCCCATCGGTACGCAGCTACAGCATTCGCGGATCTCGTATTACCGATGCCCAAAGGGAAGCAAAGACAGCACTACAGGTAATTCATGGAATTGAATTTAAGCAAGAATTAATTGACTTGAAGGTGATCTTTCCAAAGTGCGAGAAAGTAATCATGGAGATCGGCTTTGGAATGGGTGAAGCCACCGCGATCATTGCCAAAAATCACCCCAACAACGGCTACATCGCAGTTGATGTTCACCCACCCGGTATCGGCAAACTATTGGCTCGAATAGTTGAAAATGATTTAACTAATCTAAAGGTGATTGAAGATGATGTGCATGTTGTGTTGCAGCACATGATTGCCGACGAATCATTAGATGGCATTCATCTTTACTTTCCAGATCCTTGGCCGAAGAAGAAGCACAATAAGCGCCGCATTGTTAACGAAGGCTTTTTAAATCTAATTCACCTAAAGCTCAAAAATGGTGGCTTCATTCATATTGCAACTGACTGGGTTCCCTATGCAGAAAACATCCAGGAAGTTTTTGCTGTCTCACCTTTATTTACTGGGGGAGTAATCGACAAACCTGAATGGCGTCCAGTTACACGTTTTGAAGGACAAGGTATTGATAAAGATCATGCCGTTAACGACATGTTGTATACGAAGGCTTAAAGCTTTCCTTCATTTTCATACTTAGCAATTTTGTTAATTCTGCGCACATGGCGCTCATCATTTGAGAACGGCGTCTCGATGAAGGCATCAATAATTGCCTTGCAATCATCGATCGAATGCATGCGCCCACCAATACCAACAACGTTTGCATTGTTGTGATCTCGGCCTAACTTTGCCGTTTCCACGCTCCATGCCAAAACAGCGCGAACGCCTTTAACTTTATTTGCAGCGATCTGTTCGCCGTTTCCTGAACCACCTAAGACAATTCCAAGTGATGCAGGATCTGCCACAGTCGCAATAGCTGCAGGGATACAAAAATCTGGGTAATCATCTACTGCGTTGTATTCATGTGGACCATGATCAGTTACTTGATGGCCTTTGTGTTCTAAGTGAGCAACAAGGGCTGCTTTCAATTCAAGTCCGGCATGATCGCTACCAATGTGAATACGCATATGCGCATCTTGCCACGGGCAATGAAAAACCCGCCAAGTGATTGCTCACGTGGCGGGTTTTTCTAACCCCTCGGGAGGAAAGAGTTACTTATGGACGAGGACCCTTATGTCCCTTGCCACCCTTTGGACCAAATCCCTTACCGCCAACAGCGTTTACTTCTGCTGTCACATGCGCGGTTAGGTTTGCCTTCAGAGTTGTTGCTTGAGCTGCAGTCAATGTGCCTGCTGTTACGCGAGCATCAATTTCCTTTGTCTCAAATGCAACCAAAGCTGCGATCAAGGCATCCTTCTTTGCACCTGCGATTGTTGCAAGTGATTCACCGGCTGCAAGACGTGTCTTGATTGTCGCTGCATCAACACCGATTGTTGAAGCAACTAGTGCCTCTTCAGCTGCGCGATGTGCATCGCGCGCTGCTTGGTTTGCAGCATGTGCAGCTTCGTTAGCAACTTTCTTCTCATCAAACTTCTTTGTGATCGCATCTGCCTGTGCCTGTGTGATCGTTCCAGCCTTTACTAGATCTGCAAGAACAGTTGCCTTTGCAACTCCCTTGCCAGCTGCGTCATGTGCTGATGCAACTCCGATAGATCCTGCTGAAAGCGCTGCAACAGTAATTGCAATCGCTGCCATTCTCTTCTTTGATGACATTTTCATGTCCTCTCGTTTGTCGTGCTTGTCATTGACCCCTCGTCAACCACTACCTGTAACTAACAGGTTCATGCTGAGGAAGATAGCAAATCATCCTTAAAACACCCTTAAAG
>Ga0209188_1002062_pt1 | contig 15229 bp, 15 predicted proteins | sample C_130625_EF_Meta_FD_187307 | JGI IMG/M metagenome (GOLD analysis project Ga0209188, IMG submission 187307) | Freshwater microbial communities from Lake Croche, Canada to study carbon cycling - C_130625_EF_MetaG (SPAdes) (version 2) | ecosystem: Environmental > Aquatic > Freshwater > Lake...
CACAATGCGCTTTCATTCTTACGTGCAACGTTTTTATACCTCGCAATACCAAAAAACAATCAAACGGGCCAGGAACAGCACCGCAACTTTTTTGAATAAAATAAAGTTGATCTTTTAAGTTTACATCATTCATTATTAATGCTCCTTGAATTACGTCACTATGTCCGCCTAAATATTTTGTAGAAGAATGCATCACAATATCAGCTCCAAGATCTAATGGATTTTGTAAATACGGAGAAGCAAATGTATTATCAACACAAAGTATCGTTCCGGCTTTTTTGGATATTGCAGCAACGCTGGCAATATCAGTAATATTCATCAATGGATTGGTAGGTGTTTCAATCCAAATTAATTTTGATTTAGGAGTAATGGCATTTGAAACATTTTCAGGATTGGTAGTGTCTACATATTTAAAATGAATGCCAAAACGCTCAAACACTTTTGTAAATAATCTGTAAGTACCTCCATACATATCATTTGCAGCTATAACTTCATCGCTAGGCGATAATAATTTTATAACGGCATCTGTAGCCGCTACTCCACTACTGAAAGCCAATCCATATTTGCCATTTTCAATAGTAGCTAATGCGTTTTCAAGTGCTGCTCTAGTAGGATTTTGAGATCTTGCATATTCATATCCCTGATGCTTACCAGGAGCGGATTGAACGTATGTTGAAGTTTGAAAAATGGGTGTCATGATAGCTCCTGTGCTTGGATCTGGCTCTGCGCCTGCATGGATCATTTTTGTGGCAATTTTTTTTTCGGCTATGTTTTCTTTACTCATAATATTTTGATTGTGAATTACAAACTTAGTGAGAGTTCTATATTCTGCCAAACCTATCCTTAAACCTTTTGGTTTTAAACTATTTTATCAATACATAAATATCTCCAATCAAAATTATTTGGATCATGCGCTGCAAGTGAGTGGCTTTTTTCTTGTAAAACCTTAGGATTCAATATATTTTTCTTTACCAAACTTTGTTTGGCTTCAAACAAATAATCCTGCATCATAGGGCTTTGCATCCATTTTTTTTGTGGAGGTTCAAATCCTACTTTATCCGTTCTCCAAACAATTTCTTTTGGTAATTGATGGCTCATTGATTTTCTTAGCATTGATTTAGTAAAACCGTTTTGTATTTTATAAGTTGAAGGAAGGGTAAAAACAAAATCAACCAATTTATGCTGTATAAACGGCAATCTAACTTCACAACCATGGGCCATTGAATTTCTGTCGGCATATCGCAACAATTCCTCTAATCCATTTTCAAAAACATTGAAATATAAAATATCATTTAGTTTAGTGACAATAGGCTTATGAATTCCTTGCCATTCTCTTCCCTTTAATAAAGAAAGCATGTCTTTACTTATATGGGGGTGTTGAATCTTCTTTTTATATTCTCTATTTTCTAGGGCAATTGACGTATGAGAAGGAAGATATGAGGCCAACATATTTTTTACTCCAAATGGAATTTGCACATTGTTTTTTTTGAAAGCAGCCCTTTCCTTTTGTAATAAACTATGTTTATTTCTATTAAATAATTCCTGAAAAAACCATTGTAAATATTTATGGTATCCTGCAAATATTTCATCTGCTCCTTGACCATCTAATAATACTCTGACGTTATTTTTTTTTGCTAATTCATATACACAATATTGCGCAAAAACGCTAGAGGATCCAAATGGTTCTTCTTGATGATAGATTATTTTTTCAAAATTTTCTATCATTGAGTAAGCATCAGGTATTACGGAATATGGTTCTGTGTTAAATTGTGTTGTGAGTTGATTAATATAACTAGATTCATCTTTTTCAAAACCGGGGAAAATTGCAGAAAATGTTTTAATTGATGATGGATAAATTTTTTGTAGGGTAGATAAAATCGAGGCGCTATCAATACCGCCACTTAAAGAGATACCAATCGGGATATCACTTCTCAATCTTTTCTGAATTGAATTGTCGAATAACTTAGTAAATTTTTCAATTGCTTCTGTTTCAGAAATCTTAGTTGTAGCTTCTTTATCTAAAACATAATATTGCTCAATAGTTAATTTGTTATTGTGTAAAGTGAGAAAATGTGAGGGCGGAAGTGAATAGATATCTTTAAAAAAAGTTTGAGATTTATTCGTAGGATTTTGAACTTGGCCGAGTGTTATAAAATCCAGTACAGATTTAGGATTGGGCGTCTTATGAATACCTGTAGCCCAAATTCCTTTCATTTCACTTGCAAAAACAAATCTTGATTTTTCATTAAAATAATAAAAGGGCTTTTCTCCAAATCGATCTCTGGCTGCAAATAAAATCTGTTCTAACTCATCCCAAATTGCAAAGGCAAACATTCCGTCAAAGTATTTTACACATTCTTCTTTATAGGCATCAAATGCTGCTAAAATAACTTCGGTATCACTATTAGTCTTAAATTGATAGCCTCCTTTTTTCAGTACATTTTTTAATTCTACGTAGTTGTATATTTCTCCATTAAAAACTATACTATATCTATCGTGATAATGCATCGGTTGTGCAGCTTGAAATGATAAATCTATAACTGCCAGTCTTCTGTGTGCTAATGCTGCTGTTTTTTGAGGACTGAGCCAAACTCCTTCACCATCAGGCCCTCTATGCGCTAAAGCATCGGTCATTTTTTTCATCATCGGTAAATTAATATCCGATTGAAGTGAAGAAACAATTCCAGCTATACCACACATGAGATAATATTATTTAATTTTAATGAATCATTCAATTGTAGAAATACAAAGATAGAAGTTTCGGTTTCTATAAAATTGAATTGTAACTTAGAAAAAATGAATACAATGGCGAATATTATTATTTCAATGATTCAGGCTGATTTAATATGGGAAAACAAAGAAGCTAACCTAATCAATTTTGAAAATAAAATAAAAAAGCTGTCTAATAAAACTCATGTGGTTATTTTGCCAGAGATGTTTAACACAGGGTTTTCCATGAATAGTCAATTGCTTGGAGAAAAAATGGATGGGCAAACTGTTTCATGGATGCGGAGAATTTGTATTGAAAACAGAATTATATTAACTGGCAGTTTGATTATTGAAGAGGATGGATCTTTTTATAATAGAATGATTTGGATGATGCCCAACGGTCAACTAGGTTACTATAACAAAAGGCATTTATTTGGTTTTGCTGGAGAAGACAAACATTTTTGTGGAGGCACTCAAAGAATGATAACATCTGTAAATGGTTGGAGATTTAATCTTCAAGTTTGTTATGACCTTAGATTCCCTGTTTGGTCTCGACAGCAAATTCGAGAAAATAATGAGCCTGAATTTGATGTGTTGATATATGTAGCCAATTGGCCCGAGCAAAGGGCTCATGCTTGGAGATCGCTTTTAACAGCAAGAGCTATTGAAAACCAATCTTATGTTTTCGGAGTAAACCGAATTGGGCAAGATGGAAACAATCTTACTTACGCTGGTGATAGTTTGGCAATTGATCCTTTAGGTCAAATATTAAATGAACCAAGCAACAGTGAAAATATTTTTACTATTGAATTGAAATCCGAATTCATTAAGGAAGTAAGAGCAAGGTTTCCATTTATAAAAGATGCAGATAGTTTTTCAATTATCTAGCTTTTTTATCTTGCTATCTGTTTCATTACTTCTAAAACATTATCAACTACGATTTTTAATTGTTCATCTTTTTTTTGGAGCGTACCAAACATTGCATATAAAATATCTTTTTCCATTACATGCATTTTTGTATCATCTGTATTAGCAACACTGTACAATCCATTAGTGTAGGCTTCCTGTGGATCAGAAAATAATTTTTCAACAGGTATATCCAGTTTAATTGAAATGTCTTCCAACTGACTTAAAGTAATATCTGCCAAATCATTTTCCATGTTACTGATAGCTGCTTCAGACAAACGAAGTGCGTTCGCTAAATCTTTTTGTTTGATTTCTTTTAAGCTTCTCCATTTTCTGATGTGGGCGCCAATTTTTAATCTTTGATAACCTGCGGTGTTGTTTTTTGATCTCATGATTTTGAATTTTTTAAATTGAATAATTGATTAACTATTTAAAAATCTACCACTCAAAATTAATGTCGACTAAAATTTCTATAATGCGAAATTGACATATAAAATGTAAGAAAATATCGCAGCTATGATGTGTATTCACTCATGAATTAGCGGGTTAATTAATTTATCTCTACGCTTAATTTAATTAAGCAAAAAAATATGGAGGGGTTCATCAATCTTCCCAATTTTACTTTCTCAATGGCCATTGAACGGAATATGCCAAAATCCGTAATAAAAAGTAGGCGTCATTAAAATTTAAGAAATGAAAAAGTTATTGCTGTTGCTGATGATTATTGGAAGCCATTCTGTGTTTTCGCAAAATATTAAATCGGATGCAAGTTTATTAGACTCAGGTCCTAGTTTTCCAGGTTGTCCATCGGGCTATTGCCTTGCTGGAAATATATCACTAGATATTTTAAATTTTCACAAGCCAAGAACAAGTTGCACAAGTGGTTTTGGATTTTGTATCAAATTAAGTGTAATGATTAGTTGCGAGCCCTGCGGTTTTAAAACTTATGTAAAAGACAACAAAGTATTCGCTTATGCTAAAATAGCAAACAATGTTGCTGAAATACATATACCTACAAGTTTAAAAATTCAAAAGGGATTTGAAAATACAGATATGGCAACTTTTGAAATAGAGGACAAAACTATTTCTCTGAAAACAGCATCTGGAATTGTTAAGTGGTTGAAGAGTGGCATTTATCCGGTTGTTGTGTTACAAGATGAATATATTTTGTCTGTACCTATTATTTAAGTTACCCAAGGTGGCGACTAAAGTCGCCGCCTTTTTTCAATTATTTAAGTATGAAAAAAATTAGTGTTTTTGCTTTTTGTATAGTCTTTTTATTAGGAAGTTGCCAATGGTATGCAATAAATAAATATCATCTAAAAAAAGAATTCATTTTTGATAGCAAGAAAAAGTACTTCGAATATCTAGTTAAGAAAAATATCTGTGCACCAAATCGTATTCTTTATCTTGACTCAAGTCATTTTTTGCCTTTTATGCTAAATGAAGTCATGAAGGATAGCAGTTGCATTTATCTAGGTTGTTATGTAAATGACTCCGTTGTAATAAAAAAAGGAACAGCATTGACTGATAATAAATCATGTATTTCAATTCTTAATAATGAAATCAAGCATACTTTATCAATGGGATTTTTTCCTGATAGCATGTGTAAAAAGGCAAATAATTTATCTGATTATAGATTTAAGAAGCTGATTGATGATGGTGTAAAAAGATTTAATTATTACAATCACAAAAAAAATATTTTTTTACTGTATAACTACGCTTTCGGATCTTATTATGATTCGTTATACAAAGAAGTGTTAGCGTTTGAAAAAAACAACCCCGAGCACGTAGCCTTTTATCTTATTTGTTTAGATGGAGTGTATGCACTCAAACAATAAAATTAAACTGATTGTGTCATTTGATTTACTGCATATAAGGCAAAATATGTAGTAATGATTTAAAATAAAAAACGCCCATGAATTTAATCCGCACCCTATTTTTTTTGACTTTTACTTTTTTATTAAACAACTTGAAATCTCAGCAAGTAATAAAGCTTGAAGAAATACATTATAGTGCTTCGCATATAATCATTCAGGACTTTATAAAAATTCAGCATAAAATATTTGATAAAGAATTTGATTCAAAAAACCCTTACACATTTATGGTTCTCTTAGTTGATAGGGATAAAAATATTTTTCAATTATTGTATCAAACAAATTTCGAAGGTCGAATTGTATATTTTGGTTATAGTAAAAACTTAATGAATTGGATGACTTGCGAGAATTATCCAAATTACAAATTGGATAACTGTTTAAATGTAGTGAAGCCAAATTATTTGTCAGAAGAAAACAATGAAATTATTTTAAACTGCTTTTTGAAACAGATAAATAATTGTTACAACTGAATTATTTTATTGCGTGATTCCATCCTTGAGCAATTAACTCGTGTTTGTTACCACCTCTTGTAATCAGATGCTTTCCTTCCGCTTCGTCTGTCATATATCCAATGATAGAAATTGCCGGATTCGATTTTATTTTTTCAAAATCATTTTGTGCAACAGTAAATAACAACTCATAATCTTCGCCTCCACTTAAAGCGCAAGCTGTTGGATCTAATTGTAGTTTGTATGCAAATTCTTTTGCCTCATCATTAAATGGAAACTTGTCTTCATATAAAACACACCCTGTTTTACTTTGTTTGCAGATATGTAAAATATCACTACTCAATCCGTCACTTACATCAATCATGCTTGTTGGAATAATTCCAGATTCTGAAAAATATTCAATGATATCTTTTCTTGCTTCTGGTTTTAATAATCTTCCAACTATATGAGCTTGACCTTCTAAATCTGGTTGAGCACCTGTTTCTTCAAAAATTCTTTTCTCTCTTTCTAGCAAGGTTAAACCTAAAAAAGCACTGCCTAATTCACCGCTTACACAAATTAAATCTTTAGGCTTAGCTGTATTTCTTTTTACAAAACTATCGGGCGCTACTTCTCCAATGGCAGTAACGCTAACGATAAATCCTTTTTGTGAAGAGCTAGTATCACCTCCCACTAAATCAACATTGTATTCATTGCAAGCTGCATATACTCCCGCATAAAATTCATCTAATGATTCTACACTGAAACGATTGCTAAATCCAATGTTCAATAATATTTGAGTGGGAACAGCATTCATCGCGTATATGTCACTTAAATTAACAATGACTGATTTATATCCTAAATGTTTTAAAGGAGTGTATGATAAATCAAAATGAATTCCCTCAATTAATAAGTCTGTAGAAAAAACTGTTTGCCTGCCAAAATGATCAATCACAGCTGCATCATCTCCTACGCCTAAAAGTGTTGAGGCATTTTTAAATTCAATATTTTTTGTAAGATGTTCTATTAAGCCAAATTCTCCTAAAGATGAGATTTCTGTGCGTGATGCCATTGTTTAGTTTTTTATTTTTCTCCTCTTACATACGCCAATAATTCTTGGTGTATTTTACCATTTGTAGCTAAAATATGAGGTTGGTATGGTGAGTAATAATTATTTTCAAAATCAGTAATTTTTCCACCGGCTTCTTCTACCATTAAGAAACCAGCAGCGCTATCCCATGCTTGTAATTTATGTTCGTAAAAACCATCAAATCTTCCTGCTGCTACCCAGCAAAGGTCAATGGCTGCGCTTCCCAATCTTCTAACAGGAATTCCTTGTTTAATTAATTTTTCGAAAACTTGAATGGGGCCGTTGGGCGCATCTAAGTAAGTGTATGGAAAGCCTGTGACTAAACAGCTTTTAAGTACTGATGTCTTTTCACTAACATGAATTTTTTTGTCATTTAAATAAGCGCCCATTCCTTTTTGTGCAAAAAACAATTCATTCATAAAAGGATTATAGACAGCACCGAGAATCATTTCGCCATTTTTTTCAAGTCCTATACTTACACAACAAATTGGAATACCATTAGCAAAATTTACTGTTCCATCTATTGGATCTATAATCCATTTAAATTCACTGTTGGTAATTATTTCGCCCGTTTCTTCACTGAGTATAAAATGATCTGGAAAATCGTTTTGAATTAATTCGATAATAGCTTTTTCTGCGGCATGATCTGCTTCTGTTACAAGGTTATTGATTCCTTCTTTATTAGTTATTTTAAAACTACCATGAAAATAATGCTGTAATTGTGCTGCTCCAGCTTGAATGGCATTTAATAAAGTTGTTTTAAGCATAAAACAAAGATAAGAAGGAAGGCTCTTTAATAATTAATGTTTAATTGTTTTTATATTTTTACATTTAAGCTATCAAAACAATTAATTACAATCGCATTGAAGTTATCCATAATCATAGTGAATTACAATGTAAAATATTTTGTAGAAAAATGTCTTCAATCTGTATTACAAGCTACTGCAAAAATTGAGCATGAAATTTTCGTGATTGATAATGCTTCTCAAGATGATAGTAAAAATTATCTATCTGCTAAATTTCCATCAGTTCAATTTAGATGGAATGAAACGAATGTAGGATTTGCAAAAGCTAATAATTCAGTATTAACTGAAACTAAAGGAGATTATATTTTATTTCTAAATCCAGATACTATTGTAGAAGCTGATTGTTTTGACAAGTGCTTATCATTTATTGATGAACATAAAGATTGTGGTGCATTAGGAGTAAGAATGATAAATGGAGATGGTGTTTTTTTAAAAGAAAGTAAAAGAGGTAATCCAAGTATTGCAGCTTCTTTTTTTAAAATGGTTGGATTGTCAAACTTATTTCCAACATCGTCTTTTTTTTCAAAATATTACGCTGGCCACATTAACGAATTCGACAATCAACCTGTAGAAGTTTTATCCGGAGCTTTTTTTATAGTTACTAAAAATGCTTTACAAATAGTTAAGGGATTTGATGAAGCTTATTTTATGTATGGAGAAGATATAGATTTGAGTATAAGAATTAGAGATGCCGGCTTTAAAAATTATTATTTTTCTGGAACTACGATTACACACTTTAAAGGGGAAAGCAGTAAAAAATCAAACCTAATTACTAATAAATATTTTTATGGTGCGATGAAAATATTTGTGGAGAAGCGTTACAAACAGAAACGATTGCTAAAGTGGTTGGTGATAGGAAGTATTCAAATTGTACAGCTTTTAAGTGTTCTTAGACTGTATGTTCAAAATAGTATTAACAAAAAAGTAGGCAATAAATAATTATTGCCTAACAATACAATACTGCAACTTTAGTTACTAATATTTTCTTGAATTATTTTGCTTTTTTTGCAGTAGCTGTTTTCTTTGCTTCAGCTGCTTTAACTGTAGCTTTTGACTTAGCTGGTCTTGATTTTCCAAAACTACTTGCAAAAATCTTTCCTCTTTTTGTTTTAATATCTCCGCGTCCCATATTGTTGATTTGATTTTGATGAAATAGAAATAAAAAAGCAAGATGAAATTATCACCTTGCTTTTTTAGTTGCTTTCTAATTAGATTTTAGAAGACAATTCTTTACCTGCTTTAAACTTAGCAACTTTCTTTGCTTTAATTTTAATAACAGCTCCAGTTTGTGGATTACGTCCGTTACGAGCAGCTCTTTTTGAAACTGAAAAAGTTCCAAAACCTACCAATGTAAGTTTGTTACCACTTTTTAATGTTTTTGTTACTGCTTCAATAAATGAATCTACAGTAGCGTTCGCTTGAGTTTTTGTGATGCCAGCGTCATCAGCAATTTTTGCAATTAAATCAGCTTTGTTCATAATAAAATTTTTGAAAGATTTTAACTAGAGCAAATATAGAAGGTTTTTTATTCCAACAAAATTTTTTTTATTTTTTAAAATCTTCAAATTATTAGCTGAAATGCGCAATTAGAAAGGATTTAAACAGAAATATCGTTTTTAAATAGGAATACATTATTCTCAACATTCTTTCGAAAGCCTTGTTGGTATTGGTTTTCAAGAATATATTGCTGAAAGCCTTTACTAGCTTGAATTATAGTAGAATAAATTTAATTTTCAAAATTATTATTCTTTGGTTTTAATTGTTTTGCACAATTAGTTAACAACCTCCATAAAAGACCTAAAGGCAATAAATTGATCGCCCCATTTTACATAGGATTTTTCTCTTAGTGCAGATGCATAATTATCTAAGTAAAGTTGATAATTGCTATTGTTTTCAGTTTTATATTGAATGGCATAAGTGGGGCCTTCTGAATCATCTATTTCAAGCAATCTTAAAACTTGAACAGTTGAAAAACAGCCTGTATTCAATACGTCAGGAATGTGTTCTTCTTTTAACCAAATCAACCAATCTGTATGAATGGATTCTTTTAATTTGATTGTTACATTGTAAATAAACATACAGGCATTTTAAATTTTTATTTCTAGATAAACCGGGCAATGATCACTATGCTTTACATCCGGAAAGATTTCGGCATCTTTTATTTGATTTTTTAGTTCTGAAGTAACGCAAATGTAATCGATGCGCCAACCCTTATTATTAAGTCTTACACTTGGAAAACGCTGACTCCACCAGCTATAGCGATGAGGTTCTTTATGCAAATATCTAAACGTATCCACCCAACCCGATTCCAAAAAAGATGTGAGCCAGGCTCTTTCTTCTGGCAAAAATCCTGTTGTGTTTTTATTGCCTTTTGGATCGTGAATGTCTATTTCTTCATGTGCTATATTATAATCACCACAAAGAATAATTTTCGAATGCTGTTTTTTTGCCTCTTCGAGATATTCATACATCTCTTTTAGCCATTGATATTTATAGGTTTGTCGCTCTTCGCCGGATGTACCTGAAGGAAAATATGCATTAATTAATTTAACCTCTCCAAATTGCATTTCAATTACTCTTCCTTCAAAATCACTTAAATGATTACCGTTGCCTTTTTTTATAGCAGTGGGTTTTATTTTTGAAAATATAGCAACTCCGCTGTACCCTTTTTTATTTGCACTAAACCAATGGTGTTCAAAACCCAATTTCTCTAATTGTTTTACATCCACATCTCCTTCTGTTGCTTTTGTTTCTTGCAAACAAATTACATCTGATGGATTTGTTGCCAACCAATCGAAGAAGCCTTTTTTTATGGCAGCTCTAATCCCATTTACGTTGTATGAAATGATTCTCATTGCTTTTTAATTTCAAATTAATTCAATACTTATTGATCATCAAGTTGATGTGTTATTCCAAAATTGGACTTAACCATTTTGTTGCATCTTCCTGACTCATCCCTTTTCTATTGGCGTAATCTATAAGTTGATCTTGATCAATTTTACCTACACCAAAATATTTACTTTCGGGTTGTGCAAAATACCAACCACAAACAGAAGATGCAGGATACATTGCCAATGACTCTGTAAGTGTAATGCCTGTTGCTTCTTTGCCACCTAATAAATTAAATAACTTGTATTTTTCGGTATGGTCTGGACAAGCTGGATATCCGGGTGCGGGTCTTATGCCTTTGTAGTATTCACTTATGAGCTCCTCATTTGTTAAGTGTTCATTTTTTTCATAGCCCCAATATTCAGTTCTTACTTTTTTATGCATTAGCTCAGCAAATGCTTCTGCAAGTCTGTCTGCCAATGCTTGTAAAATAATTTTATTGTAGTCGTCTAAATTTTTTTCGAAATGTTGAATGTGTTTCTCAATTCCATCAATTGTTACTGAAAACGCACCGATGAAATCTTTTTCTGTAGGATGTATATAATCTGCCAAAGAAAAATTGGGTTGTCCTGCTGCTTTTTTAATTTGTTGTCTTAAGAACTCAAGTCTTATTGTTTCGGAATTTACATTTAATTCAACGGTGTCGGGCGATATTTTTTTCGTTTCCCAAAATCCAATAACTGATTTAGCATTCAACCAGTTTTCATTTATAATTTGGTTCAACAAACGATTAGCATCTTCGTATAATTTAGTGGCTTCTGTGCCAATAACTTGATCTGTTAATATAGCAGGAAATTTTCCATGCATTTCCCAAGCAATGAAAAACGGTTGCCAATCAATGTACTCGGCTATCTCCGCTAAATTGTAATTTTCGAATTTTTTAGTGCCAAAAAAAGTTGGAGCAAGTGGAGTATAGTTATTCCAATCAATTACAACTTGGTTTTTTTGTGCTTCCTTAAATGACAATAATTGTTTGGCCGATTTTTTATTTCCAAAATCAACTTTTAATTGATCATACTCTGATTTGATGTCTTTTAGAATTGTTTTTTTTGTTTCTGGATTTAATAAACTTCCTGCAATAGTAACACTTCGAGATGCATCTAACACATGCACTACTCCATTTTCATATTCTGGTGCAATTTTTACAGCAGTATGCATTCTGCTTGTAGTAGCGCCGCCAATCAACAGTGGTTTATTGATTTTTAGACGAGTCATTTCTTTTGCAATGTGAACCATCTCGTCTAAAGAAGGAGTAATTAATCCGCTCAATCCAATAATATCTACATTGTGTTTGATGGCTTCAGATAGAATTTTATCTGCAGAAACCATCACACCTAAATCAATAATTTCATAACCGTTACATCCTAGCACTACACCAACAATATTTTTTCCAATATCATGAACATCACCTTTTACGGTAGCCAATAAAATTTTTGCGGGACCTTTTTCTTCAGTAGAATCGGCAGCTGTAGACTTGTTATTTCTTCTTTCTTCTTTTTCCAACTCAATAAATGGAGTTAGAACGGCAACAGCTTTTTTCATTACACGCGCACTTTTCACAACCTGAGGCAAAAACATTTTTCCGGCACCAAACAAATCACCAACAATATTCATTCCGTCCATTAAAGGACCTTCAATTACGTCTAAAGGTTTAGGATATTTTTGTCTTGCTTCTTCCGTATCAATATCAATATGTTCAGTGATGCCATGAATTAATGCATGATGAATTCTTTTTTCTACAGATTCAGTTCTCCAGGTTTCATCTTTAAGTGTTTCTTTTCCTTTTGCTTTTACAGTTTCTGAAAAAGCAATTAATTTTTCAGTGGCGCCATTATCATCATTGTTGATGTTTAGAATAACATCTTCACATAATTGTTTTAATGTTGGTTCAATGTCATCATAAATAACCAATTGGCCTGCATTTACAATACCCATATCCATACCTGCTTTTACGGCATGAAATAAAAAAACGCTGTGTATAGCTTCTCTTACATGATCATTTCCTCTGAATGAAAATGAAACATTACTAACGCCTCCACTCACTTTAGTGAGTGGCATTGATTTCTTAATCTCTCTCGTTGCTTCAATAAAATCTACCGCATAATTATTATGTTCTTCTATTCCTGTAGCAATGGCAAAAATATTTGGGTCAAAGATTATTTCTTCTGGATTAAAACCTACTTGTTCTACTAATATTTTATATGCTCTTTGACAAATTTCAACTTTTCTCTTTTGAGTATCTGCTTGTCCAACTTCATCAAATGCCATTACAATTACAGCAGCACCAAAGTTTTTACAAATAATTGCCTGTTCTATGAATTTTGCTTCACCTTCTTTTAATGAAATAGAATTCACAATACATTTGCCTTGTACACATTTCAAACCAGCTTCTATAATTTCAAATTTACTGCTGTCAATCATGATTGGAATCTTAGCAATATCTGGTTCTGCTTGAAGTAAATTTAAAAAAACGTTCATAGCCATCACGCCATCTAACAAGGCGTCGTCCATATTTATATCCAAAACCTGAGCGCCGTTCTCAACTTGTTGTCTTGCTACAGACAAAGCTTCTTCATATAAACCTTCTCTTATTAATCGGGCAAACTTTTTGCTTCCGGTTACATTTGTTCTTTCGCCAATGTTTACAAAATTGGTTTCAGGCCTAACGATTAAAGGTTCTAAGCCACTTAATCTTAAATAAGGATGTATAGTCTTGTTCATTTTTAAAATTTTATTCCAAGAAAAAATTAATTCGATACAGTTGGCAATGTTCTTGGTTTATATTTTTTTACTTCTTCAGCAATATGTTTAATATGATCTGGTGTAGTTCCGCAACATCCGCCCACAATATTTACAAAGCCTTCTTTTGCCCATTCTTCAACAATATGAGCCGTTTCATGTGGTTGTTCATCATATTCTCCAAATGCATTTGGTAAGCCCGCATTGGGATATGCAGATGTAAAACATTTTGCAATGGCTGATAATTCTTCTATATGAGGTCTCATTTCACTTGCACCTAAAGCACAGTTTAGTCCTATGCTTAGCGGATTTGCATGAATGAGTGAAATATAAAACGCCTCCAATGTTTGTCCGCTTAATGTTCTGCCACTTGCATCAGTGATTGTGCCACTAATCATGATAGGTAGTTCTTTTATATTATTGATTCTAAAAAAGTCTTTAATGGCGAAAATGGCGGCCTTTGCATTTAAAGTATCAAAAATGGTTTCAATTAATAAAATGTCTACACCGCCATCTACTAGTCCTTTTACTTGCTCTTCATAAGCGGCCACAACTTCATCAAAACTAACAGCTCTATAACCAGGGTTGTTTACATCAGGAGATAATGAAAGTGTTTTATTGAGCGGACCTATCGCACCTGCAACAAATCTCGGCTTATCAGGGTTTTTACTTGTGTACTCATCTGCAGCTTCACGAGCACATTTTGCTGAGGCCACATTTAATTCATAAGCAAGTTCTTGCATATCATAATCAGCTTGAGCAATAACAGTGCTACTAAAAGTGTTGGTTTCGATGATGTCTGCTCCGGCTTCAAGATATTGTTTATGAATAGCAGTAATTAATGCTGGCTGAGTGATGCTCAACAAATCATTATTGCCTTTTACGTCTTTATGCCAATTTGCGAATCGATTACCTCTGTAATCGTTTTCTTCTAAATGATGTCGCTGTATCATAGTTCCCATCGCTCCATCAATAATTAAAATGCGTTCTTTTAAAATGTCTTTTATATCCATCATAATATGATTGTTTTTAGTGTTGTTTCTAACAACATAAAAATTTGATTGCAATTGAAAAATTAAACGAAGTCCAAATCCATTGTAGAAAGCGGGAGAGGAGAGCCGTTTATTAGTTCAATTAAATACAATATGCAAAGGCTGAACAATAAACAAATCCTCCTTTGCAGCGAGTGCAAAGATAAAACAACTAACTATTTTATCAAAACAGTTTTACAATTAATTTACTGTGGAAATATAATGATCAATAGAAATTCTATTGCTGATACTTTTGGCTAAAGTCATCTCATCTGCATACTCTAATTCACCTCCAAATGCAATACCTCTGGCAATTGTGGTGATTTTTACAGGAAGGTCTTTTAGTTTTTTACCAATATAATATATAGTAGTATCTCCTTGAATGTTTGGGTTTAAGGCGAAAATAATTTCCTGGGTGTTTTCTTTGGCTACCCTGTTGATTAATTGTTCTATCGTTAATTGGTCGGGACCAACGCCATCTAAAGGAGAAATAACACCGCCCAATACATGAAACGTACCGTTGAATTGTTGTGTACTTTCAATAGCAATTACATCTCTAATATTTTCTACAACACAAATAATATCCTGCTTTCTGGATGAATTGGAACATACATTACAAAGTTCCTTGTCTGAAATATTATGGCAACGTGTACAGAATTTTATTTGTTTCCTCATGTCTGCAATGACTTCACTAAAATGCAGCACCTCATTTTCGGGTTGCTTTAATAAATGTAATACCAACCGCAGGGCTGTT
>Ga0209188_1002063_pt1 | contig 15226 bp, 5 predicted proteins | sample C_130625_EF_Meta_FD_187307 | JGI IMG/M metagenome (GOLD analysis project Ga0209188, IMG submission 187307) | Freshwater microbial communities from Lake Croche, Canada to study carbon cycling - C_130625_EF_MetaG (SPAdes) (version 2) | ecosystem: Environmental > Aquatic > Freshwater > Lake | place...
AGTTGACTACATCTGATCCAATATTTCCCACCAATTCATACTTATGAGCGACCTTAAGCACTTGGTTGATATCGGTTCTAGATGTATCCGGCAGCGCCAGTAGTTCGGCCTGTACCGCCGCAATATTCGTTGCCGTTATGCCAAAGATTTCGGCCTTTACAAACATCTCGACGCTGAGATCTTTACCGCCCAAGAGTTTTATTGTGATGTCTGCCCGAGCTGCCTGCTTTTCAGCTTCACGCTTTGCAGCTGCTGCTTCAGCCGCAGCTTTCTCCGCTGCCTCGGCAGCTGCTTTTAAAGCCGCATCAGCTGCAGCCCTTGATGCAACCAAAGATGCGGTAGGAGGAGGTGCAGTTGCAAATGGCGAGAAGCTGCTTGTAACACCACATGTCTGTGTGGCCGTTTGCGAAGTCGTGACATCAACCCAAGCTCCGTTTGTAAAGTGCCAGAGTCGAACATCGGGTCCTCCGCCAACACAGATAGTGACTTGGCCCGTTATGTTTACAACAGAGATATCAAAAATCGAGGCCTGGGCAACGCTAAAAGGAGTTGATGCTTCAGCGACTGGGTTTGTAATCGGTGTGACAGTCACAGCTGATGCGCTACCACTTGCCGAGAAAGAGAGTGAAGTAGCTGGGGTATTAGCGCCAGCTGCAAGAGTTGCTGATGTTGATGAAGGCAAAACAGCTACGACGCGCGAATTAGGCACCTTTCCTGTCCAAAGATATCCGCCATAGCCGCCAACGAACAAGAGAGAGCCATCGATATTGTTAGCAATCGGAATTACTCCGCTCGAACCTAGTGATTGAAATGTCCATGAGGCGCCGAAATTAGAGGAGTTACTGACTCCCGGTTGGCCGTAGATTGTCGCGGAAAGGCGTGAGCCATCTCCGCTTGATACAAAATTGATGTAGTCAAAATTGGTCTGCGCATAGGCCTTCCAGGTTGCGCCATAGTCGGCAGAGGTGAAGATAATTCCCCCATTGCTTCCACCTGCCAAGGTACGACTGCCAGTTACTAAGCGAGAGCCATCCCCGTTAGAGGCCACTGCCTGCAAATAAGTAGCGCTACCCGCATTTGGCACAGGCAGCGATCGCGCGGTCCAAGTCTGCCCAGAGTCTGCAGATGTATAGATTCCATTGGCCCATGTAGAAGCTGCCAGATAAGTGCCGTCGTTACTAGATGAAACGCCAGTAAATCCCAGAGGGCCGGACGGTACATAATCACTCCACGTATCGCCACTATCACTAGAAGTCGCGATGTGGCCATCTCCAGAAACTGCTACAAGTTTTGATCCACTGCTGCTCGATGCAATTGCACCCCAGTTGTGTCCTGCGCCTCCAACGCGATGCGAACTCCACGTTGAACCAGAATCAGTCGAGGTCCAGATATCACTTCCATAATCAAGTGCTGCAACTTTTGTCCCATCAATATTGGAGGTGATGGAAAACCAGTTGTGGCCGGAGGTGCCGGCGATAGCGCTCCAGGTAACGCCAAAATCTGTCGAGCGATAAAGGCTTCCTCCCCCATCGACTCCTGCAAATAACTTGGATCCGTCAGCGCTTGCGGCCAGCGCATGCCAATTTGCAGTACCTACTGATGATGGATTGGTCCAAGTCCACGTACCAACGGAGCTTGATCGATTAACGCCCCACTGGGCATAAAACGTGACGCTTCCATAAGGAGAGGCTGGGGTGTAGGAACCATTGGTCACTTGAGAACCACTTGTTGCACCGCTAAACCAACCGATAAATGTATGGCCCGTCTTTTGGGGAGGCGTTGTTGGAATAGTTGATACTGACGAACCATTTGTGTAAGTCGCAGAGCCACCGCTGCTTGCTGTCGTCGCACCTTGATCATTCCAAGTAATGCTGCTGGTGTTGTTGCTCGGGTTGTTCTCTTGAGCAGCCCGAGTCACCGTGACTGTATAAGCACTTGTTGTTGTCCCATTTTGGGCTGTGACGACTGTTCGAATCACGTTCTCACCCACACTAAGAGCCCCCGTGAAGGTCGTTGTTCCATCAGCTCCTAAATACTGAACAGTTGTCGCATCACTTTGATTTTTCGTTGGCGTGATAGTGAAACCAGTCGCGACTGAGTTTGTAACTGATGCTGTGTAGCTTCTGGTGCCACTGGAAAAACTAGGTGTAAGTGTTCCTACTGAAAGGGCTAGGCCGGATAACAAAGCATCGGATGAGAGTGAAGCCACCGCAGCCCGCGTGACTGTAACTGTGTAAGTTTGTTGAGTATTCCCATTTTGGTCTGTGACGACGATGTTGATGGTATTTGCTCCAACACTCAGATTGATTGCTCCTGAGGCAGTACCTGACGTAACTGATGTGCCATTTACGGCGATGTTTGCATCGGCTTGACTGCGGGTCGGTGTGATGGTGATTGTTGAAACCGCGTTGCCAACGGATACCGCATAGCTTGAAATCCCAGTAGAAAATCCAGGTGAAAGAGTTCCTGAAGATAGAGCTAGCGCTGATAAGGTGCCGACACTAATGACAGAACCATTAGAAGTTGATGGTAGGTAGGCGTCATCACCCTCATAGAACGCAGAAACGGTGTAGTTCCCCGCCACCACTGGCGCCCAATCGCAACTCGCCTGACCGTTCGTGAGGTTTCCAGTAATACAGAGAAGATTTCCAGATTGATCTTTGAAATCAACCGTCCCCGTCGCAGCACTTGTCACGTTGGCAGTCAATGTAACTGTGGATCCGGGTGCAGGGTTTGTACTGCTTGCTTGAAATGTGGTGGTTGAAGACGATGCGGCGCGTGCCGGGTCTCCCGGTTTCAAACAAGAGACCGTTGCAAAAACATCACCCCACATGTTGCTCGGAAGGTATGGCGCAACCATGTGGTTTAACATCGCCTGATCACTGCCGCAGTACTGGATCCACATCTGGAGAACACCGCTCCAAGTGCCATTTGCCGCGTCATTCCACGTCGTCACCTTAACGCTCGACGCTTGTGTCTTACCAAAAGAGAACCTACTTAAATTCTCATTACCTCCGAAGGCGTAATAACCCATATTGAAATCTTGACTTGGGGTGCCGCCATCGGCACACATTTGAACCGATAACAGTTCTACACCGATTTGAAAAGATTGCCCTCCAGTAATGCCCTTCAAGCTACAAGGAAGCGAGAGGTTCGTAATACCAGTGCCTCCAAAAGATGCATAGCCACTAATGAACTCGAGGGTATTGGGAAAGCGAACACCAGTGATGTTTTTGTTTGCAAAGATGAAGCCGCCAGAGATGTTCTTGATTGGAATAGCCGTCCCTGTGAGATTTAGAGTCCCCACACAAGAGTTATTTTGTGCATATGTGAGATCTCCATTTGCCTGAACCCAGATTGCGTAGCTTCCTGTACTGCAATTGGCGATAAACCTCGTATTTGCTTCTGCCTTGGTCGTCAGAGCGGGAAATGCCACGGAACCAATGAGTAGGGCCCAGGCTCCAACGAAAACTGCAAAAGAATAAGCGGTAGTTCGCCTAGAGCGCTCCACAAAGGGCATCACTGAGATGTTCTACTTTTTCGTACTTTTAGTTGTATTGCGAGCCACAATTGCAGCTAGTCGCTCAGTTCTCGATTTGATTCTTGCAGTCTCGGCTTCGATGGCAGCCTTAATCTCTGCGTAGGTATCACGTGAAGATGCAGGTAATTTTCGTATTGCTGCGACTAGCGCCACTTTGTTCTTGCTCGATGCTGGAATTAGCCCAATCTCAACAAACGAAGTAGGAAGTAAGTTTTTAACTTCATCGGAGGCAATATTGCCCACTACTTCATATTTGCGAGCCACCTTAAGTACTTGGTTAATGTCGGTTCGAGAACCTTCTGGCAGAGCAGAAATCTCAGCCTGCACTGCTGCGATATTGCTTGCTGTAATGCCAGGAATCTCAGCCTTTGCAAATGACTCAACAGTGAGCTCTTTGGCACTCTGCAATTTGCTGGTGATATCAGCACGAGCAGATTGCTTCTCGGCCTCGCGCTGTGAAGCACCATTATCGGTAACTGTTGTAGTCGCAGTTGTAGTTGCAATCACCGCCGTCGTTGCCGCAGGCCCTTTCGCAAATGGTGAGAAGGTGCTTGTCACACCACAGGTCTGCGTAGCTGTTTGAGAAGACGTAACATCAACCCAGGCACCATTTGTAAAGTGCCAGAGTCGAACATTTGGTCCGCCATCAACACAAACGGTTACTTGGCCACTGACGTTTACAACCGAGATATCAAAGACTGAGGCCTGAGCAACGCTAAAGGGAGTTGCCGCATCGGTTGCCGGGTTAGCAACCGGCGTAACTGTCACTGCCGCGGCAGCGCTACTTGCCGAGAAGGAGAGAGCAGTAGCTGGAGTATTAGCACTCGCTGCCACGCTCGCTGATGTCGAAGAAGGTAATACCGCTGCGACTCGAGCATTAGGAACCTTTCCTGTCCAGAGGTTTCCACCAAAAGCACCGACAAACATCAGTGATCCATCAATATTGCTGGCAATTGGAATCTCACCATTGAGACCAACTGATTGGAATGACCATGTAGCGCCGTAATCAGCAGAGGTGCTCACGCCAGCTTGACCATAGATTGACGCGGCAAGACGTGAGCCATCGCCGTTTGATGTGAAGTTTATGTAATCAAGATTGGTTTGAGAATAAGCTTTCCATGTCGCGCCGTAGTCGGCCGAAGTAAAGATAACTCCGCCATTGCTCCCGCCAGTCAAACTACGACTGCCTGTTATTAAGCGCGATCCATCACCACTTGATGCAACCGCCTGCAAATAGGTAGTGGCTCCTGCATTAGGAACTGGCAGTGTTCGCAAAGTCCAGTTCAGCCCAGAGTTGGAAGATGTGTAAATACCGTTTGCCCAGGTAGTTGCTGCGAGATAGGTGCCATTATTGCTGGAGGCAACTCCAGTGAACTTATTAGTGCCAGCTGGAGCTAGATTACCGCTCCAGGTGACACCGCTATTTGATGAAGTGTAGATATATCCATTGCTATCACCATTAGAAGCGACTGCAACTAGCTTTACACCATCACTACTTGATGCGATTGATGCCCAGTTACGTACCGCACCTACTGAACGCTGAGTCCATGTTGAACCAGAGTCAGTAGAAGTCCAAATATCACCGCCTCGATCAACGGCAACAACCTTTGTACCATCGATATTGGAAGCAATCGAGAACCAATTGTGACCAGAGGTTCCAGCAATGACGTTCCACGTAACACCAAAATCTGTGGAGCGATAGAGGCTTCCACCTTCATCGACTCCTGCAAATAGCTTTGATCCATCAGCACTTGTTGCTAGAGCATGCCATTTACGGGCACCGGCTGATGACTGATTGGTCCAATCCCATGTTCCTACAGAACTTGATTTATTAGCGCTCCACTGTGCATAAAACGTGACGTTTCCATAAGGAGATGGTGGGGTGTAGGAACCATTGGCTATCTGAGCTCCATTGGTAGCGTCTGTGAACCAACCGATGAACGTGTATCCAGTTTTTCTAGGAGCTGTCGTTGGAATGGTGGCAACCGATGCAGTATTTGAATAAGTTGTTGAGCCACCAATCTGAGCCGATGTAGCACCTTGGATATTCCAGGTAATCGTGTTGGTTGGATTATTGGGCTCAGTAGCTCTCGTCACAGTGACTGTGTACGTACTAGTTGTTGTTCCATCTTGGGCGGTGACAAGAACGGTAAGGGTATTTGCACCCACGTTGAGATTAGAAATCCAACGAGAGTTGATTGAGAAATAGGGATCAAAAGTTGGTAGACCATTGACTGTGATACTTGCATCGGATTGACCGCGCGTCAGCGTGATGCGGATACCTGTAGAACTGTTACTAAGGGAAGCTGTGTAATTTTTAACGTTGCTTGCAAATGTGGGTGAGAAAGAGACAAGGGAATCAGAAGAATTTCTGAGTTCTAAACCAGAAAGTGATGCATCAGATGAAAGTGAAGCTGCGGCAGCCCTAGTGACTGTAAATGTGTAAGTCTGCTGGGTTGTCCCATCTTGGGCTGTGATAATCACAGTGATGGTATTTGCTCCGACGTTCAGAGCTATTGCGCTAGAGGCAGATCCTGATATGACGGATGTGCCATTCACCGTGATAGTCGCATTTGCTTGGTTACGAGTCGGTGTCACAGTAATTGATGAAACCGAGTTGGCCACAGATGCTGTGTAGTTTGTAGTCCCTGTTGCAAATGTCGGTGATAGAGAGACTGGAGTTCCAGAAGATACGGATAAACCAGAAAGACTTGCGTCAGATGAATATACAGTCCACTTAGCGTAGTAAGTAGTAGCGGATGTGATTGTTACTGATTGACCATTGGTGTAGCTAGTTCCTGTGCCATCTGCATTAGCTGTCCAGCCGGCAAATGTGTAGCCAGTTCGAGTAAATGCATTAGCTGTTAGGGCTGTGGCAGTGGAATAAGGGATTGCTTGAGTAGAAGTTGTTGGAGTGCCATAGTTGGAGTTAAAGGTTGCAGTCACGTTATTGACCTGGTTAGCAGTCCACTTGGCGTAGTAAGTAGTAGCGGATGTGATTGTTACTGATTGGCCATCGGTGTAGCTAGTGCCTGTGCCATCTGCAGCAGCTGTCCAGCCGGCAAATGTGTAGCCAGTTCGAGTAAATGAATTAGCTGTTAGGGCTGTGGCAGTGGAATAAGGGATTGCTTGAGTAGAAGTTGTTGGGGTTCCATAGTTGGAGTTAAAGGTTGCAGTCACGTTATTAGGTGTCCACTGGGCATAAAACGTCTTGGGTTCGTAGGGCTCGCCCGGAACGAACCCTGAGACTACTTCTTCTCCATTACCTACAGTTGAAGCAGTAAACCAACCTGCAAATGTGTATCCAGTTTTCTGTGGATCATAATATGGCCCAAGTTCTTCTAGCGCTTGGCCAGGAACATAAAAGCCCGCTCCGTCTTGACTACTCGCTATCGAAGCACCGTTATCGTTCCACGTGATGTTTGGATTCCAGTGGGCATAAAGAGTGAAGTCAGCTGTCTGTCCATGTGGGTAAGGGAAGTTGATTGCGCTTCCACCGGTTGAAGCCGTAAACCATGCGTTGAAGGTGTAACCATCACGGGTTGGAGTTCCTGGAGGTGAGGTAATCGATTCGCCTCTTGTAGTCGATCCATTAGAGATTGCGCTACCACCTTGGCTGTCGTAGGTAATGGTTAGTGGATTAGCAGTCCACTTGGCGTAGTAAGTAGTAGCGGATGTGATTGTTACTGATTGACCATTGGTGTAGCTAGTGCCTGTGCCATCTGCAGCAGCTGTCCAGCCGGCAAATGTGTAGCCAGTTCGAGTAAATGAATTAGCTGTTAGGGCTGTGGCAGTGGAATAAGGGATTGCTTGAGTAGAAGTTGTTGGGGTTCCATAGTTGGAGTTAAAGGTTGCAGTCACGTTATTGCGCGTCCAAAGTGCATATAGGTTGACCGTCGGACTCGTTGGGTTAGGTAGTGGATCGCCCGCGGCATAAGTTGTGCCAGACACTGAAGCGCAGGTATTGGGTCTACCGCCTGGATCTACTGAACACCATCCGGCAAATGTCCAGTTGGCCATCGTGAAGCCATTAGGTTGGGCACTTAATGTCTGCCCTGCATAGGTTTGAGAAGCCGTAGTTCCAGTGGAAGCACCGGCATCATTTTTGTTGTACACGTATTGGTTGCCGGCCCATTTTGCGGTCAAGTTAAAAGGATTACCAATACACGAGGATCCTGTTGGTACTCGTGTGCCCACTACGAAGGTTGGAGTGGTGCCGCTCTTTGCCCAATAGAGAAAGGAATAACCTGCAGGTACGGTGTAGGTCGGGGCAGGAGCCGAAAACCAGCAAGTTCCCTCAGCACTACCAGTGCCGGCAATTGAGGTAGGACCATTCGATTGAGTGCCTGTTGCGGCTACTTCGCCGCTAGCGGTCGTGTACGTGCCAGGTGAGTAAGTAATTGAATATGGCCCCGCAGCGTTGGCGGGCGACAAGGACCCAGGCACTAGCACGGTGGGGATAAACGAGATCAGTGAGGCAATCAAAGCGACCGGAAGTAGGCGCGCTGAGCTCATTTTCAGCCCTTTACGCACAATTCTCGAGCCTGTAGCCACTTTTCTACCCCTTGGTCGTAACCGAATCCCGGTCAATGAAGATTGGAATGACTGGTCATGCTTGGGCAATACTGCCATAAATGAAGGATATTTACACATCTACTTGGGCTCTCCACATGTCGTGCTCTATGCCACACCTGCCCTCAGGTTCTAGAATTGGTAAATGGCGGGTAAACAGCAGGAGACCGGTAATCGGCAGGCTGCCTATAGCGCCCGAAATAGGGCACGACTAATTAAGGATGCCCAGATAGTTCTAGCCGAGATCGGGCCATCTGCCACCATCGAGCAGATAGCTGCCCACGCCGAAGTTTCGCCGACAACGATTTATAAGTATTTTGAGAATAAAGACCAGCTATTTACGGAAGCTCTCGGTGAGGCCTGGGTAGGTTTTCTTATCTGGGCCAGCGAACCCAAGGTGCCCGGCGACAGACTTGAGCGGACCTTGGATTCCGGCCGAAAACTTTTGTGGGCAAAGAAAACCCACCCGCTTCTCGCAAATATGCTCCACAACTGTTTGAATGAAATGCCTGACTTTATTGCTCTGTCAGATCGAGGCGAGGGCAAGAAAGCATTTAAAGAGATAGCAGCCAGCGGGGAATTGAAGTCTGATGATTTTGAGAAGAGATTTGTGCTCTGGATAAATATCTACACCGGAATCTTGAAATCAGTCTTTGTTACCGGAGAGCTGACGCCTGCTGAGGCCGAAGTTGCCTTTGGAATCGGGCTCTCGGTCTGGGGCATTAGCGAAGCAAAGGCCAAGAAGTTGATTTCACGGAAACTTGAATTTGCTCCGGTGGAATAGCAGCCGTAAAACTATTTGTTTTCAGGGCTTTTTTGCTCTTACTGAAACTTTCTTAGGCTTCCTTGGCTCAGGTTTAGGAACTTTCTTCTGTTCCAATGATGAATTGGCAACGCTTGCTTTGAGAATCTTGATTGCTTCTTGAACTCGTGAAGTTCTCATTTCGTGGCACCTATCTGGGTATAGCGAGCTGCATTGCGAGCAATCACTGCGGCAAGACGCTCTTTTCTTGCTTGAATAAAGATTCTTTCAGCGTCTATCGCAGCTTTGATCTCGGCGTAGGTGTCACGAGAGGCTTCAGGTAACTTTCTAACTGAATAAACCAGCGACACCTTGTTCTTAGAATCTGCAGGAATTAGGCCAATTTCAATAAATGAGTTCGACTGCATGTAGTTGACGGCATCTGAGCCAATATTTCCCACCAATTCATACTTATGAGCGACCTTAAGCACTTGGTTGATATCGGTTCTAGATGTATCCGGCAGCGCCAGTAGTTCGGCCTGCACAGCAGCAATATTGGTTGCTGTAATGCCAAAGATCTCGGCCTTTGCAAACATCTCGACGCTGAGATCTTTACCGCCCAAGAGTTTGATTGTGATATCTGCTCGGGCTGCCTGCTTTTCAGCTTCACGCTTGGCTGCTGCTTCAGCCGCAGCTTGGTTATCCCTAGTAACGCTGTCGGTGGGATCCTCAACTCTTGTCACGGTGACTGTGTAAGTCTTAGTTGTAGTTCCATTTAAGGCCGTGACAACGGTTCTAATGACATTAGAACCGAGGCTTAGTGCTCCGGTAAACGGCGTAGCGCCATCTGCTCCTAAGTACTGGACTGTTGTTGCATTAACTTGATTCACGGTCGGTGTAATCGTGATTGATGAGTCAGAGACCGATGCCGTGTAACCGGTTCTAGTAGCGCTAGCGAACGTTGGCGTCAGCGTTCCGGAAGAGAGGATTAAGGCTGAAAGGGTTGCATCGTCGGTTTGGCGCGTAACGGTAACTGTATAAGTCTTAGTTGTAGTTCCATCTGGGGCCGTGACAACTATTCGAATAACATTGTTCACACCAATATTGAGTGGGATTTCGCTAGATTGAGATCCTGAATTGACTGGTATGCCATTTACTTGGATGGTGGCATTGGCTTGGTTAACCGTGGCAGTGACTGTAGCCGAACCAGTCGCTTTTGTAACTCTTGCTGTGTAGTTTGAAGTATCGCACGCAACTGTAGGAGAAACATTTCCGCCATTGACAAGTAGGTTTGAAAGATTTGCATCGTTGGAATTAGCAGTCCAGTGGGCAAAGAGAGTGAGGGGAACATTCCTGTAAGTTTGGTACGGAAAACTGATTGCACTTCGACCAGTTTCTTCAAACCAACCAATGAACGTGTAACCGCAACGGGTAGGAGTTCCCGGAGACCTTGGAATCCCATCACTATCTGTAACTGTATCATCAATGATTGCACTGCCACCTTGGCTGTTATAGGTAATGGGGATATTCCATCGCGCATAAACAGTGATATCTTGATAACGAGCTCCGGTCGGCCCAAAAATATTGAATTGGTATTCTGGCGACGTGGTGCGAACGTTTATAACATAAGGCCTATCGTCTCTTGGCATCCACCCTGCAAAGACGTAACCGGGTTTTACTGGATCAGGTGGAACATCCTGTAGAAATTCACCATCGGTATAACGGGTGTACACGCGGGCAGAAGAGCCCCCAATAGTTCCTTCTTGCAGGTCCCACCCGACTTGATGATTGGAATCCGCGTGCGCTTTTGAAAGCATCGTCGGCACTACTACGTTTGGGATGAATGTCATCAGCGCTGCAATCAAGACGACTGGAAGTAGGCGCGCAGGGCGGATAAGTATCCCCCGGTACCCAATTTTCACACTGCTAACCATTCTTCTGCCCTGCGCTGTTTTGAATTGAGTTTTTCGACGAATTGCGAGAAACAATTGCTGCGAGGCGGTCATTTCTCGATTTAATCTTTGCCGCCTCCGCCTCAATCGCAGCTTTAATCTCTGCGTAGGTATCGCGGGAGGCTTCAGGCAACTTACGTATCGCAGCAACCAGCGCCACCTTGTTCTTAGATTCAGCCGGAATTAAGCCGATCTCAACAAATGAATTAGGCAGCATAGTTTTGATTTGGTCAGAACCGATATTGCCTACTACTTCATATTTGTGAGTCACTTTAAGAATTTGATTAATATCAGTTCGGGCAGTTTCTGGCATAGCCATTAATTCAGCCTGAACAGCAGCGATATTTTTAGTGGTTACTCCGGGGATCTCTGCTTTAGCAAATGTTTCAGGGGTCAAATCTTTAGCATTCTGAAGTTTGGCAGTCACATCAGCGCGAGCAGATTGTTTTTCAGCTTCGCGCTGCGCTGCTGCTGCGTCCGCTGCAGCCTTTGCAACTACATCTGCTGCTGCCTTCACGGAACCTTCATCGACAGCCCACTTAGCGTAGAAAGTCAGGTTTCCATAAGGAGATGCCGGGGTGTAAGAACCATTCGTCACTTGCGTTCCACTTGTTGCACCCGTAAACCACCCAACAAATGTGTAGCCAGTCTTCTGCGGAGCAGTTGTTGGAATAGTGGCAACTGCGGAGCCTGTTGTGAAGTTCGACGATCCACCACTGCTCACTCGCACATCCGCACCTTGGTTATCCCAGGTAATGTTGTAAGTGACCGCTTCAACCCTCGTTACGGTGACTATATAAATCTTTGTCGCAATTCCATTTTGAGCAGTTACCTTGGTTCGAATGGTATTTGGCCCAAGAGCTAGCGCTCCAGTAAACGGCGTAGTGCCAGTTGCTCCCAAGTACTGGACTGTTGTTGCATTAACTTGGTTAACAGTTGGTGTAATCGTAATAGTTGGGTTCGAAACCGATGCTGTGTAATTCTCAGTACCGCTAACAAATGCTGGCGAAATTGTTCCAGATGAAATTGTTAAGGCTGAAAGAGTTGCATCGTTTGATTTTCGAATTACGTAGACTCTATAAGTTTTCGTAGTCCCATCTTGGGCTGTGACAACAACGGTGATGGTATTTAATCCCACATTCAATGGAATTAGGCCAGAGGCAGAACCTGAATTAACTGATGTGCCATTGACGGTAATGGTGGCATTTACCTGAGTGGGCGTTGCAGTTACTGTGATTGAGTCAACTAACGTTCCAACAGATGCTGTGTAACTATCAGTGCCACTAGCAAATGGGGAGGGCGAGAGGTTTGCGGAGTTACTAAGGGATAAGCCACGGAGCGTTGCAACAGCCGAGCCAGCTCTTGTAACCGTGACCGTGTACGTCTTTGTGGTTCCGTCCTGAGCCCTAACAAGTGTTCGAATGACGTTAGAGCCGACAGCAAGCGCTCCAGTAAAGACAGTTATACCACTTGATCCTATGTATTGAACTGTCGATGCGTCGTTATCGCTCTTTGTTGCAGTAACTGTGATTGTCTCTACTGAGTTAGCAACCGATGCTGTATAGCTCTCAGTGCCAATAGCAAATGTAGGTGCGAGGTTTATTGAGTTACCATTTGTCGAGTTACTAAGGGATAAGGCTGAAAGCGATACATCTTTAAGACGTGTCACATTGACCGTATAAGTCTTTGTGGTTCCATCCTCGGCCCTTACTTCGATGGTGATTATATTTAACCCAACAAATAAGGGGATTAATTTTGAAGAACCTGAAGTGACTGGGTCTGTGTATGGGTCAGAATCGACCTCAAGGATGTAAGTGACATGAATGCTCGCAGTAGCTTGAGTAAGAGTCGGTGTGATTGTTATAGATGACGCTGAATAATCGACAGATGCGTTGTAGCTTTCAGCGCTACTAGAAAATGTTGGCGATAAGGATCCAGAAGAAAGTATTAGGGTAGAAAGAGTTGCATCAGTACCTAACCAATGGGCATAGACAGTAAAAATGTCTCCTACAACATTCAGGGGGCATTCATCTGTGTCAGTTTCTTCGTTTTCATTGAGGCGGCATCCCCCGGTTGGGCTTGTGAACCACCCATCAAAGAGATTTCCAGACTTAGTTGGATGCGTTGAAGGAAAGTGGCCCATGACAGGCCATCCACCGTTAATATCGGCCGTTTCTGAACCATCATTACTAGCTTCTGTACTCCCGGTGTTTTTATCAAATACAACGTGTACCGATCCATCGGCGTTAGCCTTCGAAAGTGAGCTCGGCACTAGCAAACTAGGAGCAACGGATAGCAAAGACGCAATCAAAAGTATCGCGAGCAGGCTAGATGAGCTCATTTTTAGCCTACTTCGATGAGTCTTCAAGCCTTTAGCCAATTCCAACTCCCATAGATATAACCAGATTCCCCAAACGGAGTTTAGAGTAGTATTCCATATTTAGAGTGTTAGTCAATTTATGAGTCGCTCTTCATTGCGTCGATTCCTATGCCACACCAGCCCTCGCCTTCTAGAATGGATAAATGGCGGGTAAACAGCAGGAGACCGGGAATCGGCAATCTGCTTATAGCGCCCGGAATAGGGCAAGGCTGATTAAGGATGCCCAGGAGATTCTGGCTGAGATCGGGCCATCAGCGACGATTGAGCAGATAGCTGCCCATGCCGAAGTTTCTATTCAAACTATCTACAACTATTTTGAGAGTAAAGATCAACTATTTCTGAAGGCGATGCGTGAGATGTGGGAGGGATTTCTCCTGTGGTCTAGGGAAGGAGCATCACCTGGTGACCGATTTGAAATGTTGCAGGATGTGGGTAGAAAACTTCTCTGGGCACGAAAGACTCATCCCGTTTTGGCAAAAGTTCTTCATAACACTTTGACCGAGATACCTGATTTCTTTATTAAGGCAGATGAAGGTGTGGGTAAAGAGGTCTACAGAGAGATGGCTGCAAGTGGACTTATCAAAGAAGATGGTTTTGATAAGAGATGGGTTTTATGGACAAGCATTTACAGCGGGTTACTTGTAGCAGTGCACGTAACAGAAGAACTCTCCCCCGCTGAAGCTGAGGAAGCGTATGGGATTGGTTTATTGGTGTGGGGCGTGAGCGAAGCAAAAGCTAAGAAGATCATGTCGCGCAAACTCGTCTTCGCACCCGTCACAGAGTGACTACATCGAAGTGACGCTGTTATAAATTCCTTTGAGCAAGTCTGCTGCTGTTTCACGATTCGGAGCGTTCACTACAACAACTGAAATTCCCTTTACTGGTTCCGATAGCTCTTTCATTAATTGTGCTTGAGAGTCAATTGTCTTTGAGTTTATTCCCATTGAAGTTGCAATCGCAGCTGGGTCTAAGCCATGAGGAGTTCCAAAGACTTCCTCAAATCCATCTACACCGCGTTGTGAGAGCGTTGAGAAGATGCCACCGCCATCGTTATTGACGACAAATATCTTGAGATTAATTTCCTCTTTGTGAATGAGGCCTGTGAGATCGTGCAGGAAGCCCAGGTCTCCAAGCACTGCAATGGTTTGCTTACGTTGAGATGCGATACCTAGCGCAGTTGAGATATTGCCATCGATGCCCGCCAGGCCCCGGTTGGCAAAGGTTTCAACGCCATCACGTGCAACAGCAAAGCCTTCAAGGTCACGGATCGGGCGAGATGAAGAGATAAAGAGTGAGGTACCAGTTGGAATATTGGCTGCGATTTCACGGGCAATGAGTTGTTCAGACCATGTTGATATATCTGCGACCATCTTTTGTGCGCGGAGTGAGTACTTGTTCCACTTCTCCGCATATTCAGCATCTGCTGGTTGAACTTCAACGACTGGAAGTTGTGTGAACTTTTGGTCTGCCATCCGGTCAGAATCGACAGTCGCCATACGTGGGTCGATAACAATCTCTTTACGTGCGGTCTTGATAAATGCATTGATAGAACGAGAAAGGGTTGTGCGACCGATGACCACGACTGTATCTGGAGCCAAGTCATCTGCGATGGCCTTTGATGTAAGGAAGACGCTGGCATGTGAAATCGCGTTCTTAAATGTCAGTGGGTCTTCGGCGATGATTGGCCAGCCGACTGTGTCTGCAAAATCTTTAACTGCTTCCGCAGTAAGCCCACCACGGTCATGGCCGATGACTAGAACTCCACGAGTTGATTTTGTATAGAACGTTCCAGGTGTCTTGCGATCAAATACTTTAGGTGTAGTAATTGTTAGGTCATTGAGCCAGTTATCGCTCTTATCTCCAACAAGCGGTTCTTCAAATTGGATATTGAGGTGTACTGGTCCTGATTGCAAAGAGTTAAAGGGAAGCTCCATCGGATAGACGCTTCCTGATACATCTGCAAAGTAACGAACAGCTTTTCCAAAGATGCGCGCTTGTTCTGTAGTTTGGTTAGCGCCAGTTTTGCGAAGTGATGCTGG
>Ga0209188_1002065_pt1 | contig 15207 bp, 12 predicted proteins | sample C_130625_EF_Meta_FD_187307 | JGI IMG/M metagenome (GOLD analysis project Ga0209188, IMG submission 187307) | Freshwater microbial communities from Lake Croche, Canada to study carbon cycling - C_130625_EF_MetaG (SPAdes) (version 2) | ecosystem: Environmental > Aquatic > Freshwater > Lake...
TTAAAGCGCAAATGGCAAAGCGAGCATGAATATCGTTTGATTAAAGAGTTATGGGCGTTTGATGGTAACAGAATTGCGGTTCGTTTTGCTTATGAGTGGCATGATGACGCAGGCCAGTGGTGGCGTTCTTACGGCAATGAGAATTGGGAATTCGACGAAAATGGCCTCATGCAAAAACGCTATGCCAGCATTAATGATTTAGCGATTAATACATCAGACCGTTTGTTTCATTGGCCGCAAGGTACAAGGCCGGATGCACATCAAGGCTTGAGTGACTTAGGTTTGTAGTCAATAAAAAAGGAGGCCTAGGCCTCCTTTTTTAAATTAACGCAATTACCTTTTCTTAATATATAAATCAGTAATCGTGCCTTCTTTCATTTCTGCTGCAAAGCACACGGTTTCTGAAAGCGTTGGGTGAGCATGAATCGTCAAGCCTAAGTCATGGGCATCTGCGCCCATTTCAATCGCTAACACAGCCTCGGCAAGCAACTCACCTGCATTTACCCCTACAATGCCAGCGCCAATCACGCGGTGGGTGTCTTTATCAAAAATCAGCTTGGTGGTGCCCTCGGTGCGACCCACAGAAATTGCGCGTCCGCTAGCTGCCCAAGGGAAGCTGGCTTTTTCGATGGAGATACCTTTGGCTTTTGCTTCGATTTCTGTAATGCCAGCCCAAGCAATTTCTGGGTCGGTGTAAGCGACCGATGGGATTGCCATCGCTTGGAATTCAACCTTGTGCCCCGCGATGACTTCAGCCGCTACTTTGCCTTCGTGTGTGGCTTTGTGTGCCAACATTGGTTGGCCGACGATGTCGCCAATCGCGAAGATGTGGGGCACGTTGGTGCGCATTTGTTTGTCGACGTTAATGAAACCACGCTCATCAACAGCAACACCCGCATGCTCTGCGCCGATATTGAGGCCGTTTGGACGGCGACCAATTGACACTAAAACGCGGTCGTAAACTTCCACGCCTTTAGGAGCATCAGTGTTACCGTTGACACCCTCAAAGCTCACATGAATGCCGTCTTTCTTAGCTTCAATGTTTGCTACTTTGGTATTGAGCATAATCGCTTCAAAGCGCTTTTCCATGCGTTTTTGTAATGGACGCACTAAGTCTCGGTCGCAACCTTGAATGAGGCCGTCAGTAAACTCAACGATGCTCACTTTTGAGCCAAGCGCATCGTAAACGGTACCCATCTCAAGACCAATAATGCCACCACCGATGACAAGCATGCGTTTTGGAATATCAGCCAATGCCAAAGCGCCCGTTGAGTCCATAATGCGAGCATCATCCGGTGCGCCAGGAAATTTAGTAGCTTGTGAGCCTGCTGCAATAATTGCGTTTTCAAAGCCCACTTTAGTGACTTTGCCATCTGCGCCTGTGACAGCGATTTGATTGGGACTAGTAAACTTACCTAACCCTTGAACCACACTCACTTCACGTTGTTTTACCATGGCGGATAAGCCACCAGTAAGCTTGCCTACAACGTCGTTGGCTTTCCATGTGCGAAGTTGCTCAAGGTCAATATTTGGTTGACCAAAACTCACACCGTGATGCGATGTTTCTTCTGCTTCGGTAATTACTTTAGCCGTGTGTAATAGCGCTTTAGATGGGATACATCCAACGTTTAAGCAAACACCACCTAAGGTTGAATAGCGCTCAATGAGTACGACTTTTTTGCCTAGGTCAGCTGCACGGAAAGCAGCAGTGTAACCACCAGGACCGGAGCCTAAAACAACTACTTCGCATGTTACGTCATTGTCGCCTTGCAATGCAGCTGACGTTGGTGCTGAGACTGCAGGCTGGCTTTCAGGCGTTGCAGGCGCAGCTTCAGCTTTCGGTGTTTGCGCTTTAGGCGCTTCTGTTTGAACGGCGCTAGCAGCTTCTGCTTCAAGCACTAAAATTGGTGAGCCCTTTGCAATCTTATCGCCTACTTTAACTTTGATTTCTTTGACCACGCCCGCATCTGAAGATGGAATATCCATTGATGCTTTGTCTGACTCAAGCGTGATTAAGGAGTCTTCTTTTGCAACGGTGTCACCAACTTTGACCAATACCTCAATAACATCAACGCTATCGAAGTTGCCAATATCAGGGACGATGACTTCTATTAAATTGCTCATGCCAACCCCTTAAAGTAACAAACGACGAACGTCGGATAACATCATGCGCAAGTGGCTAGTGAAGCGCGCACCATCTGCACCGTCAATTACGCGGTGGTCGTATGAAAGGGACATCGGTAAAATGAGGCGAGGCTCAAAGCCGCCTGTTTCTTTGTTAAAAACAGGTTGGAATGAAGAGCGAGATACACCCAAAATCGCCACTTCAGGGCAGTTGATAATTGGGGTAAACATGGTGCCGCCAATCCCGCCTAGGCTAGAGATGGTGAAGCAACCGCCTTGCATTTCTTCAATCTTCAACTTGCGTTCACGCGCTTTGCCAGACAAGTCTGCCAAGTCACGAGCAATATCGAGTACGTCTTTTTTATCTACATCTCTCACTACCGGCACGACCAAACCATCTGGTGTGTCGCATGCGAAGCCTACGTTGAAGTAGTTCTTCATAATCAAACTATCGCCATCAGCAGAAAGCGATGCGTTGAAGTTTGGATAAGTGCGAAGCGCATTCACAACCGCTTTCATCAAAAAAGCGAGGAGCGTTAATTTAGCGCCGCGTTTTTCAGCGTCAGCCAACATTGATTTACGGAAGTCTTCCAAATCAGTAATGTCAGCTTCGTCGAATTGCGTCACATGCGGTGCAGTCACCCAATTGCGGTGCAAGTTTGCACCCGATAATTTTTTGATACGTGAAAGTGGTTTGTGTTCAATTTCGCCAAATTGGCTGAAATCAATCACTGGCATTGCCAATGTGGTTAAACCAGAACCCATATTCTCAGAGCGAGGCTTAGCAAGCTCGCCTTTGACAAAGGCTTGCACGTCTTCTTGGCTAATACGGTTTTTAGGGCCGGTGCCACGCACCAAGCTTAAATTCACACCGAGCTCACGTGCGAACTTACGGACGGACGGGCTCGCATGTGCCAATTTGCCATCAACAGCCACCGCGCTTGCGCCAATTGGATTAGGCGTTGCTTGTGGTTGAATGACCTTAGGTACTTCAGGCACAGGGCGTGATGGCTCTGGAATGGTGACTGGTTTTTCGTCAACCGTGACAGTCGCTACCACTGGCGTTGTACTTGGTTGTGCGGCAGGCTTTTCTGCAGGCGCATCTTCAGAGGCGTCTAGGGTCAAAATTAAACCGCCTTGAGCAGCTTTGTCGCCAACCTTCATACTGATGCTTTTCACTACGCCGCCAAATGGCGCAGGAATGTCCATCGACGCTTTGTCAGATTCTAAAGTGATAAGCGAGTCATCTTTTGCAACAGTATCGCCTTCTTTAACTAGTAATTCGATGACGTCAACGCTATCAAAGTTACCAATATCCGGGACAAGAACTTCTTTAATTGCCATGCTGTTATTCCTTAAGAGAGTCTTCTCTGTGTAAGCTAAATTGCTGCTTAAACTGTTGTTGGATTGGGGCGGCTTGCGTCAATTTTGTATTTCTTAATCGCTTCAGCTGCTTTGCTTGCAGGCAATTTGCCTTCATCCGCTAATGCTTTAAGCGCGGCAAGCACCACATAATATCTATCCACTTCGAAGAAGCTACGGAGCGCTTCCCGGCTATCACTGCGGCCATAACCATCAGTACCTAATGAGACAAAACGTTGTGGCACAAAGTTACGAATTTGGTCAGCAAATGACTTCATGTAATCGGTTGATGAGATTACAGGGCCTTCGGCACCGCTCAAGCATTCAGCCACGTAGCTGAGTCTTGGTTTCTTCTCTGGGTTAAGCATATTCCAACGTTCAGCATCTAAGCCTTCGCGGCGAAGTTCTGTGAAGCTTGTGACGCTCCACACGTCTGGTGATACGCCCCAGTCTTTTTCAAGCATTTCAGCCGCTGCAATGACTTCGCGCAAGATCACGCCACTGCCCATTAATTGCACTTTAGGGCCTTTCGCTTTGGATTTGCTAAATGCGTACATGCCTTTCAATATGCCAGCCTCGGTGCCTTTTGGCATTTCTGGATGGCTGTAATTTTCATTCATTAAAGTGATGTAGTAATACACATCCTCTTGGTTCTGCACCATGCGGCGCATACCTTCTTGAATAATCACTGCAAGCTCATAGCCAAAGGTTGGATCGTAAGATACACAATTTGGGATGGTGGCTGACATCAAGTGGCTATGGCCGTCTTCATGTTGTAAACCTTCACCGTTCAAGGTGGTACGGCCAGCCGTTGCACCTAATACAAATCCACGCGCACGTGAGTCGCCCGCTGCCCAAGCTAAGTCACCAATACGTTGGAAACCAAACATTGAGTAGAAGATGTAAAACGGAATCATTTGTGTGCCGGTAACGCTGTAAGCAGTCGCCGCAGCAATCCATGATGAGAACGCCCCAGCTTCATTGATGCCTTCTTCCAAAATCTGGCCGTCTTTTGATTCTTTGTAGTACATCACTTGGTCGTTATCTTGTGGCTCGTACAATTGACCAGCAGAGGAGTAAATACCCAATTGACGGAACATACCCTCCATACCAAATGTGCGGGCTTCGTCAGGCACGATAGGCACAATGTATTTGCCGATTTGTTTGTCGCGCACCAATGTGGAAAGAATACGCACGAATGCCATGGTGGTCGAAATTTCACGCTCGCCAGTAGCTGTAAGCATGTTTTCGAATGCTGAAAGTTCAGGCACAACTAGTTCATTGCCTTTACGGCGGCGTGCTGGCACAGAGCCACCCATCGCTGCGCGGCGTTCCGCCATATAAACCATTTCTGGTGAATCTGCAGCTGGTCTGTAGAAAGATAAGCTTTCTACTTGTTCGTTTGTCAATGGCAAATCAAAGCGGTCACGGAAGGCTTTTAATGAATCGATGTCCATGCTCTTTTGTTGGTGCGTCGTGTTTTGTGCCTCACCCGCATCACCCATACCGTAACCTTTAACCGTCTTCGCTAAGATCACGGTTGGTTGGCCTTTGTGCTGTGTGGCTGCTGCATAGGCTGCGTATACTTTGTGAGGGTCATGACCACCACGGTTTAAGCGCCAGATGTCTTGGTCAGACATCGCTGCGACCATTTCCTTTAATTGAGGATATTTACCGAAGAAGTGTTCACGCGTGTAGGCGCCACCCTTCGCTTTAAAGTTTTGGTATTCGCCGTCCACGCACTCTTCCATACGCTTTTTGAGCAAGCCATCTTTATCCATGGCAAGCAGTGGGTCCCAATATGAACCCCAAATCACTTTCAATACGTTCCAACCAGAGCCGCGGAAATCAGACTCTAATTCTTGGATGATTTTGCCGTTGCCACGCACAGGGCCGTCAAGGCGTTGTAAGTTACAGTTAATGACAAAAATAAGGTTGTCTAATTTCTCACGTGAAGCGAGTGAAATGGCGCCTAATGACTCAGGCTCGTCCATTTCACCATCGCCGCAGAATACCCAAACTTTACGGTCTAAGGTATCCGCAATGCCGCGATCGTGTAGATATTTTAAGAAGCGCGCTTGGTAAATGCCTTGCAATGGACCTAGGCCCATAGAAACGGTTGGGAATTGCCAGAAATCAGGCATTAGCCAAGGATGAGGATAGCTTGATAATCCATTGCCGCCTGTTTCTTGGCGGAAGTTATCCATTTGATCTTCAGTTAAGCGACCTTCTAAGAAGGCGCGTGCATACACGCCTGGTGACGAGTGGCCTTGGAAGAATATTAAGTCGCCGCCGAACTTATCATTTGCTGCGCGGAAGAAGTGGTTAAAGCCCACGTCGTATAAAGTTGCGGCAGATTGGAAGCTGGCAATGTGACCACCTACGCCCGGTGATTTCTCGTTAGCGCGAAGTACAGTCATGATGGCGTTCCAGCGAATCAGCGCACGAATGCGGCGCTCCATATCGGGATTGCCTGGTAATCTTTGTTGCAAGTGCGTAGGAATTGTATTCACATACGCAGTCGTTGCGTTGTAAGGTAAGTAAGCACCGGAGCGGCGCGCTTTATCAATCAGCGTTTCTAGCAAGAAATGCGCACGCTCGGTTCCCTCGTTGGCCAATACCGCATCAATGGCTTCAAGCCATTCTTGGGTTTCTTGTGGGTCAATATCGGGGGTAAATGCCATGTGGTGGTTCTCCAGGAAACTTTAAGGCTTGTCTAGCAAGACCAGGTCTAAAAGGTATAATTAACTAAAAGTGTTACAACGCTATGTTGTAATCATTTATTGCTTCAATTAATACTTAAATAAATAAGTGAACGTTTGGCTAAACGTTATCTTCGCTTTTTTGACTGATTTGGTCAAGTTTTAGCGGGGTTTTGCTAGATTAATCAATTGGATAAATATCGCGTATTTAATGAAATTAAAAGAATTTAACTGCATTTAAACGATTTTAGTGAGGTTTTTACATGTCCATTACTCTAAAACAAAATTTAGCAATTGCTGATGAAAGGTCTTTAGATGCTCATTCGCATCTTTTATTTGTTTTGCCTGTGGAGCGTCCTGATGACTTACCGTTTTCTAGCGCATTGGATGCCAAATTAAACCGAATTGGAAAAAAGTATACCGATTTGAGCAAGTCTCCAGTCGTGGTTGATTTGCCGAATGGTGCGGTGGCAAGCTGGGCAGTATTGGATGCAGGTTTGTCGGTATTTAAGCGCCAAACCCAATTGCGTAAAGCAATTAAGCCTTTGCTCGACGAACATCCCAAATCGTTGGCAATTGCAGTTTTTGGCAGCGAAGCCGCGCGCCATAAAGCAGCAAAGGATGCTTTTTATGTTGTAAGCGTGAATGCCGTCGAACTGCCTGAGCGCAAGGGCAAGGCTGCAAAAAAAGACAGCAAGCCTCGCCAGCTAAAATCGATTGTGATGTTTGGATGGCAAGACCCAGATGCATATGTTGGCATTCAGGCCTTGGTTACTGGTAGTGTCTTGGCGCGCACTTTAACTATGACCCCGCCAAATGAGCTTAATCCTGCCCAATATCGCCATCAAATAGCTAGGCTTGCAAAATCAAACGACTGGCAGTTTGAAGAGTTTGATATGCCAACACTCACCAAAATGGGGGCTGGTGCTTTTGTAGCGGTGGGGCAAGGTTCTGATCCGCAAGATGCGGCGATTGTTCATCTTACTTATATCCCCAAGAAAGCGAAAAAACATATCGCTTTAGTTGGTAAAGGTATTTGCTTTGATACGGGTGGACATAATCTGAAGCCAGCCAAATACATGAGTGGTATGCATGAGGATATGAATGGCTCAGCTGTTGCTTTGGGGGTATTGCTTGCAGCGACTAAAGCAAAGTTGCCGATTAAGATTGATTGCTGGCTCGCGATTGCGCAAAACCATATTGGCCCCCTCGCTTATAAACAAAACGATGTGGTCACCGCGCTCAATGGTACCACCATTGAAATCGTCCATACTGATGCAGAAGGTCGCATGGTGCTGGCTGATACCTTAACTTTAGCATCGCGTGAAAAACCAGATTGGATGGTGGACTTCGCAACGCTCACAGGCAGCATGATGAGCGCTTTGGGGGATCGTTATAGTGGTGTGCTAGGTAATAAGCCTGAGCTACTTTGTAAGGCGGTGGGTGTGGGTGCTGCGGTGGGTGAGCGTGTTTGTGCATTCCCGTTTGATGATGATTACGATGAAGACATTGAAAGCAGCATTGCTGACATTAAGCAATGCACTTTGGATGGCGGCGCTGACCATGTCCATGCCACCCGATTTTTAGCGAATTTTGTTGAAAACGACACCCCTTGGTTGCACTTGGATTTATCTTCATACAACCGCAAAGGTGGTTTAGGTGCCGTGGCGAGCGATGTCAATGGCTTTGGCGTTGCGTTGACGTTTGAATTGCTAAAGCAGTATTAATTAACTAGCAATATTAATTAAAAGGGAAGGCGACGATGGATTTAATCACCCAGTCGTCTTCTGCTTTTTGATAGCCGTGACCGACACCAAAATTTACTTCCATGCCTTTAACTTTGAAATCTGCTGCCATGTAAGTGGTGTGCTCTTGGTTTTTCCAGCCCTGTAAGTTGTTCATTGCGCCCAAGCCCGAGTAATGCTCAATCCCCAGTTCTAGATCCTCATTGATTTTGCGCATCACTTTTAATGAGGGCTCAAACGCTGCAGCGTGCATGCCACCTTTTGATAACGGAATATCAATAATAGGGTTGAAAGACAGCAGCCACTTGTCTGTGCGAAGTCCCACTATTGGACGTAATTCCATGCCCCACATTGTGTCAGTCACTTTTAAAGAACTGTAACCAAACTCGGTGTTTAAGCCCCAAAAGAAGATGCTGCCGTCAGCTTTAGGGTGAATGTATTTCAGCCTTGGCCGCAAGCCAGTCGCATAAAAACTTCCATCAGAAGAAATCGCTGTTGGCACATAAAGCCCTGCTTCTAGGTATTTTGTAATGCCGTATGAAAACTCAGGCGTCATTTGGATTCTATGATTCGACGCCATTGCGCCTTCTCGCCACTTAGATTTGTCGCCCTTGGGCACATAGTTCATATGCAACTCCACGCCGTATTGACCTGGGTTGTTCATTTCGTCGGTGTACACCTGAATTTCATCGGAAGCGGCCCAAGCAGTTGCTGATGCAAGTGTGCTTAATCCAATTAAGGAGGCATGTATTTTTTTCATATTACTTTCTTTATAGCTAATTTATTTATATGCTAATGATAATCATTCTCATTAAAGGTGTAAAGGATTTTATTTTTGGCTTGTGTCATCCTTTATAAAAATCACTCGTTAAATACTCAACTGCTGACAAAAGCAGTCATAACGAGAGGAAGAAAAATGTCTTACTTGAGATTGAAGTTCGCGCTACCCGTGTTAATGGCTTCCGCAATGGCAAGCCATGTGATGGCTGATGATTACTTTGATAACGCGCCTGTACTTTCAGTCACGCCGCAAGTTGAGCGCGTGAATACCCCGCGCCAAGAATGTCGTACCGAATACGTTAGAGAAAGTGTTAGCAATAGCTCATCACCAGCTGGCGCCATTATTGGCGGTATCGCAGGCGGCTTGCTAGGCAGCACGATTGGTAAAGGAGACGGTAAGATTGCTGGCGCCGCAGTAGGGGCGGGCGTTGGCGCCGTTGTTGGAGATCGTATCGGCAATAATCAAGCTAACGGCGTGATTGATAGACCCATCGATAGATGTGTGACCGTAGATAATTGGCAAAATATGAGCCGTGGCTATTTAGTGACCTATCGTTTCAATGGCCGCGATTTCACAACGGTGACTGATGAAATGCCAGGGAATACAATTAAAGTGCGTGTTGGAGTGAGTGATGCCAATCGCCCAGCAATTCCGCCTAGCAATTACACTACTTCAACTTACTACGCGCCAGCGCCACAAGTGATTTATCGTGAGCCAGCGCGAGTTTATTCATCGCCACCTGTAGTGATTTATGGGGGTTTGAATGGCGGATACCGTCGTGGATATGAGCATAGAGGGTATGGGCACGAAGGGCGTGAGCGCAATCATTGGTAATCGATTGGTTGATAGAGGAGCCGCTTAATGAAGCGGCTTTTTAATGATGTAACCAAGCACCCAGGCTTAGTAATATTCGTTGATAGCGCTGACCATTCAAAATAGCATTTAATTTTTGATAGCCAAGCTTATCGCAAGGCGAGATTAAGAATTGCCCTAGCCATTCCAAATCTTGAATGATGCTGAGTGTATCTCTATCCGTTGCGCGAAAGCCACTATAAGCCAAAGCGCTCGCTAGGCGATTATTGGCAAGTCTCATGTGATAAACCGCTGGCGTATGATTGACCTTTTTTAAGATTTCTTGATTATCTTGCATGCTGGTCAGTGCTTCTTGCATGATTTGTTTGGTGCTTGGTGGCGACTTAAAGCGCTTGATGTTCATCGCCTGTGCATGCGTTTTAATCAAAGGCTGTGGCCGCAAATAACGGTAGCCCATTTGCGCTTTGCTACCATTCTCGATGCTCATGGGAATGTCTTTCTGTAGGGCCAAAGCAAGTTCAAAGAGGTGGTAAGTATTGCCTTGCTTGAGTTCAATCTCTAACTCTTGAATCGGACAAATATGCTCACAAGCTTTTTCTGTCGCGCTTTTGAGGTCGCCAATATCCGCAGAAACTTCAATTACAGAACCATCAGGATATTTGAGTAGCCAATCGGTACGAACGACATCCACAATGAATACAGGTTTTAGTGCTTCTCTTAGCTTGATATCGGAAAATATATTGGCTAAGTGTGGCTCGGTAATTTTATTAAAATCGGGTTCATTTCGGGTGAGCAAATCTTCCCACTCTAAACGCTGATGCAGGCCGCCCACGGATTGCCCGGTACTTTTAATGGCCTGAAACCAGCCGCCAGCCATGCTACGTACACGTAAATTGAGTCTCGCATCTAGCAAAGATAAATCAGGAGTGTCGTAATAAATGCTCACCAGCTTGCGCGTCCAAGGTGCTTCAATTAAACGCTCGGTAATGGCAGGGTGATTGTTTAAGAGCAGTGCGCTAGATTCGTCAATGCGAAGCTTCAGTTCGATTTCGTTGGCAATGGCTTGCTATTGTGGTTTACGCGGTGGTGTGCTTTGGCTTTAAATGAATTAAAAGCTAAAGCATGTCAGGTGAAACCACCGCACGAATAATCGCTTGCTCATCTTCTGCGCGGATGCGGCTTGCGATCCACCAAATTGAGGCTTTTTTGACGCACCAAAAGTGGGTTTTGCGGGTCATCGCAATCGCGGCAGCAAGGCCTAACGTTGGCTGATGACCGACAACTAACACGGAGCCTTTACTCGTGTCCCAATTGGCTGCTTTAAGTAGATCTTGAGGCGAGCCGCCAGGTGCAATTTCAGGAAGTGTTGTAAAAGGAAGCCCAAGCGCATCAGCTGTTTGCTGAGCACGTTTTGCTGGGCTCACCAAGATTTGGGTGTCTTTAGGCAAACGAGGCTTCAGCCAAGCCGCCATTTTCTTAGCTTGCTCATGGCCTTTTTCGGTGAGGGCGCGCTCATGATCAGGGTAGCCGTCTTCCGCTTCAGCATGACGCCATAAAATTAGTTCCATGGATGGGATTCAATCCGTCAAATGTATGTGAAAATAGTATAGCGAAATGTATTTTTTTCAAAGCCATTTATGGGTTGTCTAGCCTAGTAATGCTTTGTTTTGAGTAGTTAGTTTTAGAAATGAGTGATGAATTGAATCTTGATGTTTATTTTCCCCAGTTTGCGCAATATTTATTAAGCGGCGATAACGCCCCAGCTTTTGCTAAGCTATGCGCTGTCGGCGCATGGGAGCAAGATGCCGAGCATGCGCTTGAGGCAAGCCTATGCAAGCAGTTTGGTGTAAAAAAGCAAGCGGATTGGCCTGTGGCGCCTCTTTCTTTGATGGGCGAAGAAGCACAGCAAGCGGCTGGTTATTGGTTTGTCGTTCATCCTGTTCACTTTGTGTTGCAACGGGATTATTTTACGCTGGGTGATGCAGTGCGCTTAAATTCGGATGAATTAAACTTGTTGGCTGCGTTGCTTGATCAACACTTCTCTCAAGATGGCTTGCGATTTTTGCCTAGCAAGGCTGGTGATTTTTTATATCTCCATATGATAGTTGACGGGGATGTCAGCACTTATTCGCCCTCCGAAGCCATGGGGCGAGACGTTGGAAAGTACATGCCGTCGGGTAAGAATGGCATGAAGTTTCAGTCCTTGCTCAACGAAGTACAAATGCTGCTGCACGACCATCCTATTAACCAAGCCCTTGAAGAGCGAGGCTTATTGGCGGTAAATAGCCTTTGGCTTTCTGGCGGTGGACGTTTTGAGGCAATCAATCAGTCAGCGCAAAAAACAGTCTTTAAGATCTTTGCGAATGATGCGTTGAGCATGGGCTTGGCAAAGTGGTCTGGGATTTCTAGTGGGTTAGTGAAAGATTATGCATCATTAAAACTGGCAGGCGATGCAGTGATTGTGCTGGCTAAAAATACCAACCTAGAAAGCGATTGGTTTGCACCAATGCTTAAAAGCCTCAAGCAAAAAGAACTAGAAACCTTGCGCTGTCATTTTGATGTGCATGGTATGACGTTTACGCTTCACCTTAAACCCCGCGACACTTGGAAGTTTTGGCGAAAACTTAAGCCAATCACTCCCTATTTTAATTTGGCAAACACTTAAAGCATGGCAACTATCGTTCGACGGACGTTTAATCCAGATGCCGCAGCATCGTTAAGCAAAGAGGGTGTCATGCCAATCTTGGCTAGGGTGTTGTCTGCACGTGGCATTCATCAAGCCGCACAGCTCGATGTTTCGCTTGCTAAGCTCATTCCGCCCGAACAACTCACCAATGATTCACAAATGGCCGTTCTGCTGGCGGATGCGATTGCACAAAAGCAGTCTTTGCTGGTGGTCGGCGATTACGATTGTGATGGCGCCACAGCAACGGCAGTCGCCATCAGAGGCTTGCGAAGCATGGGTGCTCAAGTCGATTATCTGGTGCCAAACCGTTTTGAGTATGGCTATGGCTTAACGCCTGAAATTGTTGAGCTGGCGGCTGAACGTAATCCAAATATCATTATTACCGTTGATAACGGCATTGCAAGTGTGGATGGTGTGGCAAAAGCCAATAGCCTAGGGATTAAAGTACTGGTCACTGACCACCATTTGCCAGGCGATGAAAAGCCTGATGCAACTTGCATGGTGAACCCAAATCAGCATGGATGCGCCTTCCCAAGTAAAAACCTGGCGGGGGTCGGTGTCATTTTTTATGTGATGTTGGCATTGCGTGCGGAGTTAAGAAATCGCGGTTTATTTGCTGATAAAGCTGAGCCTAATTTAACCGAGTTACTTGATATTGTGGCGCTTGGTACAGTGGCCGACTTGGTGAAGCTAGACGATAACAATCGCATTTTGGTGGAGCAGGGCCTGCGCCGTATTCGGGCGGGCAAAGCCTGTCCAGCAATACTTGCATTGCTCAAGCTCGCAGGGCGCGATGCATCAAAAGCCAATGCGCAAGATTTAGGATTTAGCGTTGGGCCAAGGCTCAATGCGGCAGGGAGACTAGATGATATGGCGCTCGGTATTGCTTGTTTGATTTCCGATGATGAAACCGAAGTCACCTTGATGGCGCAGCGTTTACACACCATGAATTTAGAACGTCGCGCGATTGAAGCGGATATGCAAGAAGCGGCCAACATTTCATTGGATGAAGTGGATGTGAGCGGGCAGTTTAGTCTCAGTATTTTTGAGCCAGATTGGCATCAAGGCGTGATTGGTATTTTGGCCTCGCGTGTTAAAGAGCAATATCATCGACCCGTGATTGCGTTTGCCTTAGGCGCTGATGGCAACTTGAAAGGCTCTGGTCGCTCTATTAAAGGCTTACATTTGCGGGATGCGTTAGATCTCGTTTCAAAACGCCACCCAGATTTGATATCAAAATTTGGTGGTCATGCCATGGCAGCCGGACTCACCATTTCTCACCAAGGTTTTGATTTGTTCAAGCAAGCCTTTGAAGAGGTTGCTGCCAGTTTGCTCACGCCCGCTGATTTGGATACTGTGATAGAAACAGATGGTTCGCTAGCCTCGCATGAATTGGATTGGGATCTTGCTGTTGCGCTTGATAAACAAGTATGGGGGCAAGGCTTCCCAGCGCCATTATTTAGTGATGAATTTATTGTGAAATTACAAAAAGTGGTGGGCGAGCGTCATTTGAAATTGTCTTTGCAAAAATCCGATGATCAAACAGGTCGCATGATTGATGCGATTTATTTTCAGCAAGCCACATTCTTGCCGACTAAAGTGCAGATGGTTTATGAGTTACAAACGAATGAATTTAAGGGCCGTCAAAGCGTGCAGCTTAATGTGCGACACTGCATTCCTATTGAGTCGTCTACATTCATTGATACGCCTTGAGTAATCAGGTCTGCAAGCGTAAAATTCGCGTCAAATTCATAAGGTTCAAATATGCGTCGTAAGCTCGTAGTAGCTAATTGGAAAATGCATGGGTCTATTGCCCAGAATCAGCAGTTGTTTGAAGCGTTCAAGCAAAAGTTGGTGCACGTGAATAACGTCGATTTTGCGGTTTGCGTGCCATATCCGTATTTATTCCAAGCGCAAGTTGTGCTCGGCGGCACTAATATCGCTTGGGGTGCGCAGAACGTAGGTAAATATCCTGTCGGTCCTTATACGGGCGAGGTGGCTGCGAGTATGCTGAAAGACTTTGATGTGACTTACGTCATCCTTGGGCACTCTGAACGCAGTACGGCTTATTGCGAAAGTGGCGAGAATATTGCCGCAAAATTTGTGACTGCAAAAAATGCAGGTCTGACACCTATTTTGTGTGTGGGTGAAACGTTACAAGAGCGCGAAGCAGGCATGGAAAAGCAAGTCGTGGCAGAGCAATTAGATGCTTTGCTACTTAGCCAGGGCGGCGCTGTTTTTGAAAATGCTGTCGTTTCCTATGAGCCAATTTGGGCGATTGGCACGGGCTTAAGCGCTACACCAGAGCAAGCGCAAGCCATGCACGAGTTCATTCGTGGCCGGATTGCAGGCTACGATGCTAAGGCAGCAAGTAGCTTGCGCATCCTCTATGGGGGTAGCGTAAATCCCGTAAATGCGTCACAATTGCTAGTTATGCAAGATATTGACGGCGGCCTCATTGGACGCTGTTCATTAGATGCGAACGATTTTGAAAAAATTTGTCTTGCTGCATCGGCTGTCTTTTAATTAAGGCGAAATTAGTAGTCAGTAAGCCTTTTTGGAAAATAAGAGATTATGGAAAATTTAGTTACAGTCATTCATGTATTAGCGGCGGCAGGTGTTATTGGCTTAGTCCTACTGCAACACGGCAAAGGTGCTGATATGGGCGCAGCATTTGGTAGCGGCACATCGGGCAGTCTTTTTGGCGTGAGCGGTGCATCAAACTTTATGAGCCGCGCAACAGCAATTTGCGTTGCAGTGTTTTTTACAACAAGCCTAACACTTGCTTATATGTCTGGTCACCGTTCTGACCGTGTGAGCGTTGTCAAAACAATCGCCACTGAGCAAGCGGCTAAAAAAGCTGCGGCCCCTGCAGCGCCAGCAAGCAAGGAAGTACCTCAGTAATCTAAAGCTTTAAGCGGCTGTGGTGGAATTGGTAGACACGCCATCTTGAGGGGGTGGTGACGAAAGTCGTGAGAGTTCGAGTCTCTCCAG
>Ga0209188_1002071_pt1 | contig 15201 bp, 17 predicted proteins | sample C_130625_EF_Meta_FD_187307 | JGI IMG/M metagenome (GOLD analysis project Ga0209188, IMG submission 187307) | Freshwater microbial communities from Lake Croche, Canada to study carbon cycling - C_130625_EF_MetaG (SPAdes) (version 2) | ecosystem: Environmental > Aquatic > Freshwater > Lake...
ACAGATGATTTAGAAAAAGCACATCGTTTAGCATATGATATGGTGACGGTATATGGAATGGGTCAAACACTTTTTCCCAAAAATAGTGAAAAGTACAAGGAAAAAATGGATGATGAAATTGCGAATTTATTACGAGAATCTTATCAATTAACAAAGGAATGGTTACAAGAATTTGTGTGGAATCAAGTATTGGCAAAGACTGCTAAACGGTTAGTGGAAACAAGACGAATATCATCGGAAGAAATTTTAGAAATGATGAAGGCAAAGACAACAACAAATACGATAACTACAAATTCGATTGATTTATTATTCAATGGGTATGATCTATGAAAACCAACTTTAGGAGAAATTAATTTGAATTTATGGAAATAGAAAAATCCATCTCATTATATTATAGTGTTTTATCTCCATAATACAATGACAATGTGGATTTGGATAGTAACTTTCTTGGCAGTCATAATTCTAGGTATACTTTTGCGAGATCGTTTCCCCATAACTGACAAGGATGCCCGAGAACATAAACTTATTCAAAATTATTTATTAAACGATTCGCCTTTATATGGTTATAATCGTCCTAAATTATGGATTCATTCAAAATTCGAAATCAATTCTCGAAAATTCATTAGTTTTTTATCAAGAAATTCAACGGAATTAAATCAACCTTATTTATTTTTAACGATTCAATCAATTGTCAATTATTGTGGTCAAGATTTTCATATTTGTTTAATTGATGATGATTCTTTTTCTACTTTAATACCTTCTTGGGAATATGAACCTTTATCAACTTTAGCGGATCCAGTTAAAACAGAATTACGACATTTGGCTTTTTTGAAAATTTTATATTATTATGGCGGTGTTTTTGTCCCAGATTCTTTCTTGTGTTTTCGTTCTTTATTGCCTATACTTAAATCAGCAGTGCATAAACCTTATATAGGAGAAAAAAGAAACCGAACTTTGATAAAATATGAAGATTGTTTTATTCCGTCACCATATTTTATGGCATGTCAAAAAGACGATTCGGTTTTAAAAGATTGGATAAAAGAATATGAGACACAATTCAAAGAACATTCGCAACAAGTAGTATCATCCGTATCTACTCTTATCACACACCCACAAATGGCCCAAAAATTAGCCCAAGAAAGTCGTGTACAAGTTCTGGATGGTCAATATTTAGGCATTAAAGAACCAACTGGAAAACCGATAGGTCTAGAAGAATTATTAACGGATAATTATTTGAATTTGCATCCGGATGCGTATGGAATATATATACCGGCAGATGAGGTGTTGAAGAGAACGAATTGGCAATGGTTTGCATACATGTCGCAAGAAGAAATATTAGATTCCAATATGATTATTGCCAAATATATCATGGCTGCTGCTGTTCAAAGTATAAATGAAATCGACAAGACAACTAATAAAACCCTGTAAAGACAAAACCAGGGGAAAAGTTTTCATACCAATTTATAACGAGTCAAAGAGTGTAAACACAAAATATATAAAAAATATAAATAGAAAATATAAAAGTATTCAAATTATGGAATTGCAACCAACAACAATAGAAAATCAAAAAGTTCCGGACGAAGATGTTAAAAATATTTTAGCAGAAAAAATTAAAAAAATGTTGACGATTGATAATCAACTCAAAGCATTAAAACAAGAAAAACAAGTTTTAGAAATTCAAAAAAAAGAATTGTCCAAAGAATTGATACAAATTATGAAAACAAATGAATATACGACTTTGAGTACCAAGACGGATACTTTACAGTACAAAGTAACAAAAACCAAAGTATTAGGTAAAAAACAATTGGAATCATTGCTTCATGAGTATTTCAAGGGAGATGTTGTACAAGCGGATAATATCAAGAATTTTATTTTTGAACATTTAAAGGAGCGTGTGGTGGAACAAATTGTTCGTAAGGGGAATGGAAACAATGCTTCGGTAGAATCCTAGAAAACTTTACAGGAATGTAATTTTTTTCGTTTCACGACAATATGTTCCAATAACACTAGTATGGGTTAAATGCATTTCTTCGTGTTTGTAAACATGATTTTGTCCATCGATAAAGTAAGGTATACCTCGAACACTCTGTATTTCTATTTTTTTCTTGGCGTCTGGTGCGAGACATTTTCCGTGAGTACCACAATATTCGCTATTTTTATTTCGAATACGCAAACATTGATTTCCTGATATATTGATGGCTATACAACGGTTATTGAGGTCTGTCATTATTGATATAGAAGTTTGGTTCAAGATTTGTTTAGGCAAAATAAAAATCAATTTTGTATATGCGTTTTAGGAAGATGTATTTCTATACATATAGATTTGTATAGAAATAGAAACATGACGGTTGAAATTATGATTGCTCTTTCTGTGATTTTAGTGATTGTCTTTACAGGATTAAAATGGGTGGAAATGCAGTATATTGATAAAGAGAATCGTGCTATAAAATTATTTATTCGGGATGCTGCGTATGTATTTTTGTCTAGTTTGGCGGTATTGTATGTTTACACGACATACGAAAAAAATGTCTTGGAATTCTTTTTCTTTATAACCAACACAAAAAATATAGCAACACCGATTCAAACCCCTATTTTTACAGGTGAACCAGATTTTTAACATGTTAGGAAATAGAGATATATTTGACTGGGCTGCCATCGGTGTAAACATGCAAGTCACCTAACTTAGTGAATTTAGAATGATATTGAAAATTATTTGCTTTAATTTGGGTTGCATCGATAATTATTTTCAAGTATTTGTGAGCATCAATCACATTATTAATGGCTTTTCCTTTGGATTCTAGTTCAGGTGTTCCCTTAACTTCTTTATATACAATGGCATCTCGAATGACTGCCAAATAAGGGCAAAATTGTAAAAGTTCTGTCCAATTGACAAGTCCGTTTAATAAACGCATATCGTGACTTTTGTTTCTTATTTGGGAAACAATGTAATTTTCAATGTAACTTGTGTTTGTAGGTTTCAACCAACTAAAACCCACATGCCATCCGCATTCGTTATTTTTACCACATTTATTGGTTTTACACACTTTATTATAAACTGTTTTCGAGTTGTTGGAAGGATCTGTTTCATCCTTGAAATAACTTCGTCCATAGTCAATGATTTTTGCAATATATCTGGAACAAAAATTAACTTCGGACCCATCAGTTAAATGATAATGATATTCAATATAACTACCAGGAACAGGTTCATAAACAAGTACATTATTAAGATGTAAATCATAATGAGTAAAATTATTAGCTAAATGAGCCAAAGGCATGTAAATTTGGTACAATACATGAAGTAATTCGTTCTTTACAAAAACACTGTTTATACATTTATAAAGTGTTTTCGCTTTGCTAAAATGTTGAATCATTACACATACATATTTATTTTTTTCACAAGCTATTTCAAAAAAATTGGCATCCTTTTCTGAAATTTGTGAAAGACTGTTTTTTAAAGAATTAGAGGAACATTTATCACTAATACAATCTTCATAAGATTGGCGATCATTAAAATGAAATAAACCATATGTTTCAATAAAACATGGAAATCTTTTTGCGAATTGATTAACACACAACCCTACTAAATATTCATATGCCGAGTTATCCGAGTTCGTTTTAATAGCCATTTTTAAAATGGTGTGTGCTACATAACCATGATTTTCGTTATGCAATTCGAACACTACACCATTTTTTCCATTACTCAACATTTTAGGTTTATCCGTTAAATATTGAAAGTCTGTAAATTTATTAAATAATTTTTTGATTGTCTCTGTTTCCCTACCGAATGCAAGACATACACCGGAATTATTACAAATTGTATTTAAAAACGAAGCTGTGATTTTAGATCTATTTTTTACCATAAAGTTTTTAATTCTTCTTTTTTTTTGATTCATCATGTATTTTTTGGCAAAAGATTGAACACGCGCTTCTGTACTTTGATTAATCTTATTACTTTGATTAATCTTATTACTTTGATTAATCTTATTATTTTGATTACTATATGGCGAATTTTTAATAAATGCATTTTTATTGTATGTCACACAATTTCCTGTTTTCTTATCTCGTCTTGTTCCATTTGGACATTTTGATCTTTTCGGTCTATTTTTGTCATATGGATCACAATTATCAGATAATTTGTTTTTTCTAGTTCCGTTAGGACATCTTGGTCTTTTCGGTCTATTTATGTCATATGGGTCACAATTACCAGAAAATTTGTTTCTTCTAGTTCCTTTTGGACATTTTTTAAGAGGCATTATATAATAGTATAGTAAAAAAAATAATTTTTATGAAGGAAAATATATAAAAACGATAATTTAAAGATTTTTAAATGGAAACAAAAACTTTTTATGGCAAGGATATTGAAAAAATAAAAATGTCGATTGAAAGAATGACAAATCAACACCAATTACAATTTTTGCAATTTTTCGTTGATCATGAAGTAACCATTAATGAAAATAAATCTGGTATTCGAATCAATTTAGGATATTTGTATAAAACACATCGCGATATTTTTGAAAAAATGTTGATTTTATTAGAGACTTTGGAAAAAGAAGAAAATATGTTCAACAAAATGGAAAATGAAAAAGCTATTTTAGTTCAAAGTTTGAAAACAGAATAATATTTTTTTCATTTGCTTATAGTATATTATAAGCAAATGAATACTTTACCAGAAATTATTAAATTGGCTATTAAATACCTAATAGAAGGAGTGGTAGTCGGCGTTGTTGCTTTCATCATTTCTAAAAAACGATTGAATTTAGAAGAAGTCGTTGTTATAGGATTAACTGCTTCAAGTGTATTTGCGTTGTTGGATATATTTTTAGCAAGTGCAGATGGAGGAAGCAAAATTGCCGATGCCGCAAGACAAGGTTTAGGATTTGCTACCGGATCATCCTTGATTGGTGGCATACCAATTTTAGGATAAATTGGTCTCACAAATTGAGCAAATCGGCCGCAGTTGGTGCGTTCATTGGCGCCAAAATAATTTCTTTTAGGAAAATCGCCGCGTTCATTGGCCTCAAAATATTTTCTTTTAGGAAAATCGCCGCGTTCATTGGCGCCAAAATATTTTCTTTTAGGAAAATCGCCGCGTTCATTGGCGCCAAAATAATTTCTTTTAGGAAAATCGCCGCGTTCATTGGCCCCAAAATAATTTCTTTTAGGAAAATCGGCGCGTTCATTGGCCCCAAAATAATTTCTTTTAGGAAAATCGCCGCGTTCATTGGCCTCAAAATATTTTCTTTTAGGAAAATCGCCGCGTTCATTGGCCCCAAAATAATTTCTTTTAGGAAAATCGCCCGCAGTCAGTCGAAACTCGGGCAACCGCAAATATAAAATCCTGTAAAGACATTTAAGATAAATTTCGAGAAAATTTCATAGGTATTTTCCCCATAATGGTTCAAATACAATTTTATAGGATTAGGAGGAAACCTAGGTTTCTCCCACCACAAATTGAAAATCCTTTACAGCGAATTTTTGTAAAATCCAATCTGGAAAAGGTACATGATGAATTCCAATACGGCCAGTGTGATGTTTTTTACATAATACAATCATATTTTCAGGTGAGTCGACAAAAATTTCAGGATTTTTCTCGACTTCTTTCCAATCAAATTTTTTTCCAATATTTTCTCCAGTTTGCAAATGAAAACATTCTTGAGCAAATTCTCCAAATTTGATCCAATCAATGGCTGAAGCAGCTACTTTTTCTATATAAAAATGATGAATTTCATTGGATTGTTCTCCTTCAACATTTACACGATCACAAATAAAACAAGGCATAAATTTCAACTTTTTTCGTGTTTGTCTATACAGAGCCGATTCTGTTCTTTTTGGATGATCTGGGTAATTGACAATGTAATGATTCGACATTTTCCGTGAATGATAGGATATTTTAGCCAATTTTTCCTCCTCTTTTTTCTTTTCATCCGGTTCTAATACCGTCAATGGTATTTCATGAACAATAGGAATGTCATTGTGTATTTCTACAATTTTTGGTTGTTTTGAAAAACATTTGCCCATATGATATAAAACACAATTAACATTTAACCTTTTTATACTTTTTTCTTTTTAGCATTCTCGGAATGAATAAACTCCCATAAATCATCTTCAGGGCAATGTAAGAAATCACCTGGAAATTTCCGCAAAGCAAAACATTTTTTAGTATCTGCTTGGAATAAATATGGACCATATTTTCCTTTTCGAATAGATAAAATTTTATTTATAATTCGTAGACATCCAGGTGGAGGAGGAGGAAGTCGTTCATTTCCGTCTATATGTCCAATTCCTGCCCATTCTGATACTTGAGCCAATGTAATGGAATGCAATCGTTTTTTTTCCTCCTCTGGGATTTTTACAACATCATCTTCACCCCATTTCAAAAACCAACCAAAACTACTCTTGGAAAACTTTACAGGTTTGCCTTCTAATTCACCTAGAATATCGGTTTGGCCCGGGAATTCTAATAAATCTGCAGCATCCGTATCCTGATTGATTTCCAATCGATTCAGCTGTAAAGAATCTTTCAAGGCTTTGCATTCACCTGTATTACAATTACGCAAATAACCACCTTTTGGTGTGATTTTGTATTCATATTCTGAACCATCCGTACTATCCTTTACATGGGTTGCCGCTTGTTTCGTTTTTTTTTGCAAAGGTTTGATCCATGATTTTAATTCACCATCACATTTTTCACATAAAGTTTCATAGGCAAATTGAGAATCCAAGGAATCACTTACCTGATCCAACGCCAGTTCCATTTCACTTGTATAATCATACGACATCAACACTTGAAAATGTTCCAACAAAAATTTAGACACTAAAAGACCGATCGGTTGTATTACTAATTTTGCTTTTTCATTGCCCAAGGAAATGATTCGATTTTTTTCTTGAATTGTATTATCTGCCGAAATCCAAAAAAAATCATGACAAGTATATTTTACGCCTTCAATATCTGTTTTTTGGACATATCCGCGATCTAATAAAGTTCGAACTAATGTGGCAAAAGTAGAAGGCCGACCAATTCCGCGTTTTTCTAATTCTGATATCAAACCGGATTCTGAATAATGTTTTGGTGGACGATCCACGATTTCTTCCAAAGAAATCTTTTCTGGTTTTTTTGGCACCCATTGACGAAGAAATAATTCCGTTCCAGAAGATTTTTGTGTCCATTCTTGGAAATATTCTTTTGAATGTTCTACTTGTAACCATCCATATGTTTTTGGAAATTCTATTTTGTGATTGGCTTCAACTGGATGTAAAACCCAACAATGATCTTCTATCTCGGCATCAGGCATACATGATTGAACAGTTGTTCGCCAAATAAATTGATACAATGCATTTGCCTTGGCTTCTTTGCAAATAATGGATCGTTTGTTTAAATCTGTTACACGAATAGCTTCATGTGCCGCTTGTTGACCAGCGGTTGATAATTTTTCATTCAAAGTAAAACCGTCTACCATGTCATAAGTGGATTTCAAAAATAATTTGCATTTTTCTAAAAATTCAGGGGAATACTTGGCATTATCTGTACGCATATATGTAATGTGTCCTTCTTGGTACAATATTTGACACAATTCCATAACTGTATGAGGTGACAAATGTGTGTATTGCTGTAATAAACGAGCTGTTGTTAAAGGCAAAGGAGGCGGTACTATCCGTTTAGTTGAAGATTTACAAGAAATAGACCATTCGGGTATATTTCGCCATTGGTTCAAGCAGTCTTTACAGGCCTGTAAAGATTGTAAGGATAATGGCGAAGGGCATGAAAAAGGAATTTGTCGAGAGGAAATGAAAAAAGTCGCGCGATATTTTGACGAGGTATTCTCATCAGGGGGTGTATCTGTGAGTTCTGTTATTGTAGGTTCTGTTCTTAATATATGTTTTTCATAAACTAGTCGTAGAGCAATGGATTGGCAACGACCTGCAGATAAAGGTGAATTTGGATCAGAATGAATAAATTTCCACAATATGGGAGAAATACGGAATCCAACCATGATATCCATGACTTGTCTTGCTCGCTGAGACCAAACTGTATTCATATTGATAGTACGAGGGTTTTGTATAGCATGTAATACTGCGGTTTGTGTAATTTCATGGAAAACTATGCGATGAGTGGTTAGAGGTAATTGAAATAGTGTTTGAATATGTTGTGCAATTGCTTCTCCTTCTCGATCATCATCTGATGCCAAATAAATTCGATTTGGAGAAAAGGAAGAAATGATTCGTTGCATTTGTTCCACATGGGTTTTTTTATTATTCAATATTTCATAATCTATTTCATAATGGGGTTTACGAATATTTTTTAATCCTGGAATGGTACATAAATGTCCTTTGCTAGCTATACATTGATAAAGTGGCCCTAAAAATGATTCGATTTTACCACATTTCGAAGGAGATTCCACGATTACCAAATATAATGCTTTTGGATTCTTGACAAGAGGAGCATAGGTTTTAAAATTTGATTTTGTTTTTACCATTTTCTAATAAAATGTAAAGATTACCTATAGTATACATACAAACAAAATGTCTAATTACTATTATGATTATGGGTATGGTTATGGGTACAATGAATAATTTTTGTATTCATTGTCTTTTAGGAAAAAGAGACTATCCATGATGATAAAGAAGATACTGATGGCAATAAACAAGCTTAAAGCGGTCTATTTTTAATAAAGATAGTATTTAATGATGACTTCATTATCGACACAAAAGCAGTTATTGTTGGGTAATTTAAAAGAATTTTTCCAGAATCGTGAATATTTAGAGACTATGATGAAGATTGTGAATGGTGATAGTCGAATTTCGTTGCGAATCATTGATTGGTTTGTAACAAATTATGCCAAATTGAATTTTATAGTGTATGAATTGCCAGATAAAAAGCGGTTTAAAGTGCACAATGAATACAAGTTGAAGTTGCGTGCTTATAATAAAAAAAATTATGATCCGTTTTGTAGGCGTGAACGCATTTATTTACCATATGATGAAAATACAGAAATGGAAACGACAATTGGTCAGTTGAATTTTTTCAAATGGTCGATTGAAAACAAAGTAATTGATTATATTGAAACACATTTCGAGGAAATTGAAGCAGATATGAATTTACGAAATAGTAATGCTAAAAGACGAACAACGGCAGAATTAACACCTTCAACTGATGGTGAAGAAAACAATATCACAAGGAAAAAAAGGGAAGAATTGTCAGTGTCGGCGTGCAAATGTATGAAAAAAGAACATGTGCGTATTGTCGTTCAATTTTAATAACCCTGTAAAGGGTCTAAAGAAAATGCACTTATTATTTTATATACTGAAAGGTATTTTTAGCGAAATGAGTCAATCAGAAACTGTATCTTCAAGTAGTCGTGGTGTGAGATCGATTGGTATAGTCAAGTGGTTTAATAAAAAACAAGGATATGGATTTATTCGTGTTTTATCAGGAGAACATTTAGAAAAAGATGTTTTTGTTCATTATTCGACCATTCGATCTAAAGATGCATCCGACTATAAATATTTAGTTCAAGGTGAATATGTTGAATTTGTGATTGAAAAAGCTATTAAAGAGAATCATGAATTCAATGCAGTGGATATTACAGGTATTTATGAAAATCCAACTTTGTGTGAAACAAGAAGAAATTCGTCTTTTAGAGAAGAGGAAGAAACACCAACACGACCAGACCGGCCTCGATATTCAAGGTCTCAAACACAACCGGTTGCAGATGATGTAGAAGGTTATAAACGAGTAGTGCGCGGAAAATCCATTCGAAAACCTGGTATTAAACCAGTCTAATGGACACATTATTGATATAAAACATAAAAATAACATTTAAAAACATAAAATAACATTTAAAAACAATAAATTCGTATTGTTTTTATGGTGATCTAATGTTTTACTAATTCATCGATGGTACGACGGTAATGTTGCACACTTTTATAACCGGTTTCGATAAATACATCTCAAAAAAGGATAAACATATCTGTATATTTATATATTTGGAATGACTATTTATTATACAGGTGTTGGAGCAAAAAAATCCGGGAAACATACTATTCGTGAATTTCTAAAAATCATGAATAAATATCATAATAAAAGTTGTTCACAATATTTGACAGGATTAAAGTCAGAACCATGTATAAAACAAAACAAAATGAATGAAGAATATCTTGATAAATATATGAAAAATTACATGAAAAATAATTCTTATAGATACGATAAGAAAACAGAAAAGAAATATAATAGATTAATGAATAAATGTCAAAAACAAAAAACAACTTATAAAAATCGTAGTTGCCATTTAGATGAATATATACAATTTAGTGGTGCTGAAAAAAAATCGAAAATCGGCGTTCCTAGAAATAAAAACCTGTAAAGACACTTACAACAAGATTTCGAAAAAGATATATGTAAAACAGAATAGAACGGGGTTATGGGGAAAACCTGGATTTATCAAACTCCAACAATAAAATCATGTTCTCTTAAAGTTTGCATTTTTTGGATGGAATCCATAGCTTTTTGATTTTTTTCCCATTTACGCGTATTCATTTGATCTTGATCCAAAATTTCTTGTTTTTTCAAAGATTGATAAATAACTCGGTCAATATTTTCAACTGCTCTCGATACAATCATTTTGGATTCTTCTGATAAAATTTCTTGTTTCAAACATGTATTGGTTTCTGTTAAAATAGAAATTGCAAAATATATAAGTGGTTTTCTTTTTTTTATTGCCAAATAAGTATATCGAACACGAAAAAATTCAAACAAGGTATTGATTAAAAGATATTCTAAATGACCGCGTTTTTGAGCATAAAATACCAAAGTTTCCCATACAATCCAAATAAAATCGCCACGAAATTTACTTTCTATTTCTGTATAATCAATCCGTTTTTCACAAAAAAGGGTATTCTTTTTTTTACGACATAATCCATCAAATTCAGCTAACCATTCTACCCAAAAACAAGCTAAATTCATATTTTTGGATTGACTAATATGATAACCTAATTCATTTATGGCAATGGTCCATTCAGATGGGTCATTATGACGCATAACATCTGCCGCATAATTAGAATTGTCTGCTCGTAAATGATTAACAATATGAGATACATCAGCTATAGTATGAATTTTTAATTCTTCATATGGATGTTTTTTATAAGACAAGGCCATTGTACTAAATATTTCAGCAAACATTTGTCTTATAGTGTCATTATTTCGTAAATGAAGAGGATATTGTTGATAAATTTGTTCATTTGCAATAACTTTAAAAGTTTCAAGTTTTTTGTGTAAATAAAGAATCATCAAGGGATTACCTAAATGAATATGTTTACCTAGAAAATAAAAACAAATGTCCCAACATTCCATGAAATGACCTGCTGTTATAAATTCTGCAGTCCAGTAACATAATTCTTCCACTTTAGAATCCAACAAACACTGCATAATTTTATGCTTAACATCCGTTTTTTTGTATCCTGTAAAGGAAATTGTTTTGAATTCTTTAATTTCACGAATATCTTGAATAAGATATTTTTCGGAAATAGGAATTGAAGACATCTATACTATTTCATCTTTTTTATTCCATCACTCGCCAACTTTAGGAAATGGCGTTTAATTTTCTTGAAAAAAGATCAATAGACATACTAAATGAGTTCTACAACTCCGTCTGTGCGTAATCCTTCTCAAACAACATTGGTCAATTTGTTTAAAAAATCATTATCAGATGATAAACCCATTCTATTTGATTATTGGGTTGGATCTTTAGAAAAAAAATGTGCCATTGGAGTTAAAAATGAAGGCAAAGTAAAAATATTGGTGCGTAGTGAAGAAGAATATACTAGCCCCATTGTAAACATTTTTAAATCTGAAACAGAATTTATTGTTATCACTGAAAATTCTATTTATGTTGTAGACGCTGCTATACCCGTTAAAAAAATTGCTTAAAAAATTTGAAAACAATTTTCAGATTCGTTATTTCCCTTCCCCTTATAAATATTTTTTTTGTTAATACAATATAAATGTCTTCTGTTTTAGACGAAGAAATAACTGAAAAAATAAAAAAAAAGCCTGAACCATCAATTCCAAAAATTAATAAAATTAGTAATAAAATTATACCAGTATTAAACTATAATACAATAGAAAGTGAATATCCGAAGAATATTTCAGAAAAAAAGAATATTTTAGAAAAAAATATTTTAAACGAAAAAATGATAGATACTCTTCCAAAACAAATTAAATCTAGTTATAAACCGGCAGAATCCCAAAATATTCCTACTCTCTTCGAAAATATTGATATATCAAAACCCTACGACGGTACTTATAATAACATATTTTATTCAAATAATAAAGTTGCAATCACAAATAAAAAAGATTCAAACAAACCCAACGGTGGAACGCGCAAACGAATTCGAAATCGTTATAGAATAATTAGCTCTCGAAGAAATCGTTCTCGAAGAAATCGTTTTCGTAAAATTCGTTCTCGAAGAAAACCATAAAAAAATTTTATAAATAAACATAAAACCATTTAGAAATACGATCTCTAAATGGTTTTAGTAACAGTTTGTACACCAACTTATAATCGCCGTTCTTTTATTCCTAATTTAATGGAAATGTTTCGTTGTTTTGATTGGCCACATGAAAATTTAGAATGGATTATTGTAGATGATGGAACTGACAAAATAAAAGATTTATTACCCAAAGATTTACTTCCAATTATTCGTTATTTTCCAATAGAAGAAAAAATGACTTTAGGATCAAAACGCAATTTTATGAATAATCAATCACTTGGTGAATTTATTGTTTATATGGATGACGACGATTATTATCCTCCATGTCGTATTCGGCACGCTATTCAAATGTTACAAGAAAATCCAAATTATGTATGTGCTGGATCTTCCATCATTCATGTTTATTTTCCTCATGTAAAAACTATTTATCAATTTGGACCATACGGTCCATATCATGCAACGGCCAATACATTTGTATTTCGTCGTAAATTATTATCAATGACACAATTTAATGATTCAGCATGTTTGGCTGAAGAAAAAGAATTTTTAAAAAATTATACAATTCCCATGATTCAATTGGATCCAAAACAAACAGTATTGGTTTTTTCACATGATCAAAATACATTTGACAAAAAAAAATTATTGTTGAAACCAAATAAATATGTTCAAAAAACAAATCTAGATATTGTTGATTTTATATCAAATGAATCTATTCAATCATTTTTTTCAAAGTTAGAAACAAATATCTCAACAGAAACCATTAATCAATCAAGAACTGTATATATGCCACCTAAAAACCACACCATGTTTTCTTCACAAGAAAAAATATCAAAAATACTTGAAAATCATGAACATAAAATTTTGAAATTGCAAGATATTATTCGAGAAGATCGTCTGTTTATAAAACGGCAACAAGAATATATTCTATATTTGCAAAATCATTTGATAGAATCTAAAATAACTTTTAAAGAAGCTCCTCACCCATTGAAATCAATTCCAGAAAAAATACCATTACAAATATAAAACATGTCTTTACAATCTAATACAAAAATGAAAACCAAATTTTTATTTCTTATTTTTACAACCACTAATGATTGTAAAAAATCATTATTATTGTATGAATTACTAAAAAAAAAATTAAGTTATACAACTGTTTATATTTTGTATTCGGACCCAAATCAAATCGAACCTTTTATACAAAAAAATCATGAAATTACTTTACAGGGTAATTATCACTACGAAGACCTTCCACAAAAAACTTTATCCATGATATATTTTATTCAACAAAATCATCCTGATATAAGCGGTCTATTTAAATGCAACGATACTATTTTACCGAATTTATCTGCGATTCAAAAAAATATCAAAAGCATTGTTCATTTTATGAATAAAGATGCTCCGATTGATTATGCTGGTGTATTAAGCCGTACACATGAAAATGCCAATTTTCGTTACACAGATCATTATGGACAATGTTTTGATCTTTTAAAAAATAGTCGAATGGTGCAATTACCTTGTAACTTATTGTATGCTTGTTCTCCTTTTTACTATTTATCTAAAAAATCACTGGAAACATTCCAAACGCCGATTAAATCCAATTGTTTTTACGATGATGTCATGATTGCACATCATCTAAGTCATTATGAAATTTTTCCTCATAGTTTGGAATTTTTTCATACAAATATAGATTATTTGTATCAAACAAGTATTTTGAATACTGTATCAAAAGGGATTGATACTTATAGAACTCTGTTTATTTCTTTACAGGGAAATTTAGGAGAACGCATGTTTCAAACAGCAGCAGCATACGGATTAGCGAAACGGAAAAAAATGTATATTGTTTTTGTCGATGATTATGATTACGATATTTTTCGAAGAATCTTTTTAAAAGAATTTCCCTGTGTAGATATTGTGAAAATTTACGATATTTTAAAAGATGCTTATCCTATCTTGGAAAAAGAAAACACTGTTTGTGTTTACAAAGAAAATTTGATTCCAGAGGCCGTATTTGCCACAAATCGTGATGTATTTATGAAGGGATATTTCAAAAACATGCGTTATTTTTCACAATGTACTTTGGATATTTTTTCCTTGTTTAATACTCCATTGATTATTTCCAAAGAAGTTTTTCAAAAACGCGGTTTATCTGCAGGATTTAAATCCGTTCGTCGATACAGTTTAGGATCCAATGTTAGTAATGATACTATTAGTTATGGTAGTCAATACATTAATGGTGGACATGCATGTGAAGAATACGATGATGTTCCACCTTTTGATAAATGTTTCTTTATTTATATTTCTGAAACACAATCAGATGCCTTTTTAACAAAAGCAATTGCCTATTTACATGAATATGAGCAAAAACCTTATTTTTATGTACTAAGTCATTTCGAAGATGAAGAAACAATCAAAAACTTTCCGTCTTTGGAAATGATTCCAAAAACCATTATAACAATTCGATCTCAATCACATAATGGTCAATCCGGAAAATCAACATGTAGCGAATTGAGTAATGAAAGTAGTATTTGTGATAACAATTTAATAGACGCATTAGCCATCATGTCATTGTGTAAAAAAGGCGGGATTACGAGTGCTAAAGATCCCATTTCTTGGTGGGGAGCCTTTCTCATTGATAATATACGCAAAATTGTTGTTCATGATATTAAAGAAACTCAACCTAGCCGTAATGGCGTCTTGATTCGTTTCTAAAATAAT
>Ga0209188_1002072_pt1 | contig 15200 bp, 34 predicted proteins | sample C_130625_EF_Meta_FD_187307 | JGI IMG/M metagenome (GOLD analysis project Ga0209188, IMG submission 187307) | Freshwater microbial communities from Lake Croche, Canada to study carbon cycling - C_130625_EF_MetaG (SPAdes) (version 2) | ecosystem: Environmental > Aquatic > Freshwater > Lake...
GTTGTGGACCGGCTTCGTGGAGACAATCGAAGAACATTGGAACGGCGGTCTACAAGCGACGGTGACGATCACCGCGTCGGATATTCTCGCGCAGTACGCGCGGCAAAAGTTGCCGTCCGCACTAACCGCGGCGCAGCAGAAAGACGATGCTCTAGTTGTTTATCCATTGAACGACGATGCCGGATCTACATCTTCATCAGACGCAAGCGGGAATGGATACGCGCCGCTACGTCGCGGCGCGTACGGATCTGTCACGACTGCGACGACTCAGAACTTCGGCGTCGGTTCATTCGGTAGTGATCCAGATCAGAACGTCTTGCAACTTCTGCGGACGTCGTCATCAATCGGGTATTACATGTCCGCGAACACTCAGATCTCATCAAGCGCGACTGGCACGATCGAAGGGTACTTCTACCTCAGCGGCAACGCTATGAACGGCGTGCTCATGCGGATAGAGTCTGGTGCGAATGCTTACGCGGTCCACGCGAACAGCCCAGCAACGTTCGTGACTACCGTCCTATCTACCGGAACCGCAACAACAAGAATCACCGGCACGACAACGACTGACGATGGGGCTTGGCATCACGTCGCGTTGACATGGTCAAACTCCGCAAGCACAACAACGTGGACGATGTACGTCGACGGGACTTCACAAGGCACCTATGCCGAGTCAATCGCAAGCGGCCCCGCCGTCCTGCGCTTGTTCATTGGTGGTTCTGATAGTGCTACGCCTGCGACATGTTGGGCCGCGAACGTCGCGATCTATGATTACGACAACTCGGGAACATTCGCCGATCGTGCGAATGCGGTCACGGGATTCAAGGAATTAGCGTCGGATCGTGCTAATCGCGTTCTCACAATCGCGGGCACTTCTCTTTACTCAACGAACACATCTGCCGTCACAATGGGTCCGCAACCAACAATCGGCCAGAATCTTCTCGACGTCTTGCAGCAGATCAACGACGCGGAAGACGGCGCCATCTACCTGCTCGCGAATGGATACATCTACTTCATCGACCGATTCACGCGCGACACATTGGGAACCGTCGTCACCATCGACCCGAAGTATCTCAACACCGGGACGACGTTGATGCGTGCGCCCGCGTCGGTGAATACCGTGATCGCAAGTCGACCGACCGGCGGCAGCGTCACCGTGTCCGATTCCGTATCGGTCGCGGAGAATGGAGCCTCCACAGAGACGATCAGTCTCTACGTCGCGAACGATGCAGATCTCTACGCGGTCGCAAAGCGTCGCCTCTATCGTCGATCGACTCAGCAATCGCGCATCGGCAACGTCGAAGTTGATCTCGCAACATCGACCGCGATCAACGACAATCTTCTGGGATCTGACATTGGTACTTATCTCAGCATCGGACCTCTCCCGCGCGGCAACGTCGACACGCTCCTAGTGCGCGTGGAAGGAATGAGCGATCAGATCACGCCGTCGTCTTGGATTCGAACGTTCGTCACCAGTCCGGCATACGTCAGCAAGTCCGGTAGCAACTGGGTTCTCGACACATCTCGCCTCGACTACACGACCACTCTGGCATAGGGAGACATCATGGCAAGGACATCGACTTGGACAACGCCGCGCGATTGGACGACCGCAGAGACACCGACCGCCGCAATATTCAACGCGCACGTCGGGGACAACTTGACTTATCTGTACGCGCCCGGTGATTCGTGGACATCGTTCACGTTGACGACTGGCACATATCAGTCTCTCTCGGGTACACGAGCAGCGGCGTATCGACAGATCAACGGATCGAGAGTTCAATTCCGCGGCACTATCCAACTCATTACCGGCAACTTCGGCGCCATCGGCACGGCCAACGATGTCAACGCAGGGACCGGCGGCGTCGCGTTGGCTGCGGGCTTGCGCCCCGGTCAACTGCGATCCTTCTCAGTTGCAACGTCGTCATCAATATCCGGCCGTCTCGATGTGTTATCGACTGGCGTGATCCGCTATCGACCCGGCACCGCGGCTGATTCGTGGTTCTCACTTGAAGGTATTGAGTACGACGTCAACAACTAACCGACAACAACAACGACTAAGGAGCCACTATGGCCGTGCGCCATTACCAAGCAGCGATCACCACCACCGCCGCGATCATCGCCGCAACTGACACGTTCGAACTGCGCGACGGTGGCGGTCGTTACGTGACCGTCCAGAACACTTCCGCGTCTACTGTCTATCTAGGCGGCGTCGGCGTGACGACTTCCGCGTACGGTCACAAACTGATCGCGGACGGCGTGCTTCAACTATTTCTCACCGACGACGATGTGTTGTACTGCATCGCGGCATCGTCGGTCACGATCTCGGTTATGACTACGGCGTCCTAGTCGTGATTCATAGATTCGCGCGACTCGCGCCTCGACGACGATCGGCGGCCGCTGCGGCGGCAACCGTGCCTGCTGCCCCGTCGGCGTTCGCTCAGACAAATATGAACTCTGTGATTGGCTCGGGTCCGAGCGTGGTCTCGTGGACTGCTCCTAATAATGGTGGGGCCACGATTACGTCCTACTCAATCACCTATAAATGGGTCTCCGATGATATTGGTCAAACATATGACATCACGCTAACCACGTCCTCTCAAGCGGGAACTTCGTACAGCATCGCGGAAGCACTGGTTTCTGCCCGACCTGACAGCGCCTTAGTCGGCAGTCAACCGCGCTGGGTTGAGGGCAATTATGGATACAACGTTATTGTGCGTGCCGTCAATTCAGTGGGCACTGGACCGGCTGGAACCTACTTCTTCAACACCGGCGGAGGATCGTGATGCGTGTAGACACTAACGGAGTCCGATTCAAGATCGGCGACGACAAGCCCAAGATTGTCGACGCTGGCGAGTACGAAACAACCGACCCGACCGAGATCGAACTTCTCACGAACCTATGGAACGCGGGCGCCGTCGTTCTCTTATCCGACTAGGACGACAACATGATCGAATGGCTCAACACTCCGGGCGAAGTTCTCGCCATCGTCTCTATCGTCGGCGCGTGTATGACTGCGCTCGTGTGGTTGATCCGTTCACAGATCGGAATGTCTCGCGAGTTTCGTCCTAACGGCGGTTCATCGACGCGCGACGCGCTCGACCGCATCGAACGCAAACTAGACAACGTCGAACACAAGATCGACGGGCATATCGAATGGCACCTCGACAACAAGTAACAACGACGAAGGAGAACATCGTGGCATCGTTCGGATCTTGGCTCGCATCATCTCCACTAGGGACCGCACTCAAGTCCGCGGTCGCCGTCGTTCTCTCGTTGATGTTGACGGAGATCAGTACCGGCGCGATCGACTTCGCGAACTGGCAGACGTGGATCTACGCCGCATTAGGCGCCGCACTCCCGATCCTTATCAACGCACTCAATCCGCGCGATGCGCGCTACGGTCGCGGGAAGGTGTCGAAGTAATGCCAACGTCAATCAACGGATGGCCGGTTCTCGACGATCCCATCTGGGGAGATCCGCGCGCGAAGAAGGCGATCATCGACGGGATCGGGACACAACTATGGGTCCAGCGCGATTGTTGGCCGTTGTTCGCGTCGATCGTGCGCGACTACGACAAGGCGATAAACAAGGTCCGCATATCTGACGGCTATGACTACCGTCAATCTAGGACGAGCGGCAACTGGAGCAACCACAGTTCCGCTACCGCGGTCGACATCAACCCCGACGCGGAAGGCGCGGTCGGGACTGGTCCTCTCGCATGGTGGAAGAATCGTCGACGCGGCGCGAAGGCCGCGAAGATTCGCGACCGTTACGAGATCGTCTACTGGGGCGGCGCGACAGAATGCGACGGCAATTTCAATCCGGGCTGGTGGGATTGGATGCATTGGGAACTCAAGCCGGGGACGACCGTCGCGGATGTGAAGCGCGTGATCAAGAAGTTGGGCATCGACGAGAACGGACGAAGGGCCAACGGATGAGTCGTCTAGGGGATGCGTTAGGTACGCCGCCAATCGTACGACGTGGACCCTCGTGCGGGATCGCGATCGAGTACGACCGCACCGACGACGCGGATGGGGTCGCGTTACTCGCGGCGATCAACGGAACCGAATGGAACGCGAACGCACTCAGCGAACGCCTTCGATCTCTCGGTATCGTCATCTCGACCGCGTCGATCCGTCGACATCGTCTTCGACAATGTCTCTGCCGGGATCTTCGTCCAGAACTCACGGCGAACGTATGAGTCTCGCCGATGAGTTGGCCGCGATGCCTACAGGACCGACCGTGACCGGCGGCAATCTGCCCCCTAGTTGGACTCCATCTGTCACGTACTCGCCCGGTGGCGGTGCGGACGTGGTCACCATCGGGGTCGGTACACCGGGCGAGGATTGGCGCGCGGACGTCGAGTCTCTCGGCGTCGTCATTCCGGACGGTTATCGCGTGCGATTGGTCGAAGTTCGACACGATCCCGCGGCGTGGATTCGTCACGCACAAGGCGACGACGCGACGACGGAGTCTGTCACGCGACGACGTTACGTCGTGGAACCGTCTCTAGTATCGTCCCGCGATACTACGGACGATCTGATTGCGTCGATCGGTAAGCCGCGCGCGAAGTCCGCGACGACGTCCGGAGAGTGGGCGTATATTCACGCGCTCGCGGATCTCCAGATCGGTAAGACCGCCTACGGTGAGGGAAGCGACGCGACGATCGCGAGAGTTATCGACGCGCTCGACCGATCGGTCGCACGACTCAAGATTGAACGCAAGCGTCGCCCCGTCGGGACGGTCGTTCTCGCGATGCTCGGAGATCTCTGTGAAGGCGCGTCGAGTATTGGGGGAGCGGTTCTCTTAGGTTCCGATCTCGGCGTGACAGAACAAGTCCGCGTCGTTCGTCGGTTGCTTCTCGAGCATGTCAAGGCGTTCGCTCCGTTGGTTGATCGTCTTGTGATCCCGACCGCACCGGGTAACCACGACCAGCCGCACCGATTCGGCGGTATCGCGCCGCGCGCTCATGATTCGTGGGCGGTCGATGTCGCGTGTCAAGTTGCGGACGCGCTTGCACTTGCGGACGGATACGACCACGTCGAAGTTGTCTGTCCCGACGTCGACGATCTGACGGTGACCATCGAAGCGGCGGGAACGATCATCGGTCTTGCGCACGGTCACCAGATCAAGCGCGGAGATGGGCACGGATGGTGGGCGAAGCAAGGACACTCCCGCGCGCGTATCGGGTCCGCGGACCTTCTCTTGACCGGACACTTCCATCACTTCCGCGCGGAGACGAACGCGGCGCGGACGTGGATTCAAGCACCGACGGTTGATCCCGGTAGTCCTCACTTCGATCAGAAGTACGGAGGCAGAAGTGTGCCGGGGACGATGACGTTGATGACGTCTGGGGGCGCGTGGTCGTCTCTGGAGATCTTGTGATGGACGAACGGAAGCGTCTACTAGACGAGGCCGCGAAGGTGATCGCTACCGATCGCAACAAGACGCACGGAGACTATGGGATCGAAGCGCGACGGATTGCGCGTGCGTGGTCCGTACTGGTCGGCGGTGACGTCGACGTGAAAGCGGAGACGGTTCCGTTGATGATGATCGCGTTGAAGTTGTGTCGCGCGTCCGCGGGAACTGTGAATCGCGACGACTTCGTTGACATCGCGGGCTACGCCGCACTCGCGTGGCAGATGCACCTAGACCGAGAAGGGGATCACTAATGTCACGAGGCTTCGAGGCGTGGATTCACATCAGTATCGGAACTCTTGCGATCGAGACGGGGATCCAGTCGCCACACTATGCGCCGGACGTGATGCGCGACGCATGGACACAAGCGGTCCAAGGCCTACGCGAGACTATTGAGACCGCCGCCGAACTTGGTCTCGTGTCGAACACCGACGACGACATCGTCGCGATCATCGACGACGATGACGACGAAGACGACGACTGATCTTGGACACAACATCGCCCCCGCCATTATCGGCGGGGGCGATGTTGTCGTTCTGGTCTAGGACTTCCCGCGCGCCGCGCGAACGGTCATCCGGTGAACTCCCGCTAGGCGCGTGACTTCGTATTCGCTGATCCCCGCATCGCACGCCGCGATGATCGTCTCGTGAAGTGCAGACATCGCGGCGCGTTCGTCATCCTTCGCGTTCGCCCAATCTCGACCGGCGTATTGGACCGCCATCTTGAGCGCGAGTGTGTGCGCTTCGATGACGACGTCGAAGTCGCGGTCGCCGCCTTCTTCCCCAGTCACGACGATCTCGTACGACTTGACGCCGTTCCGTGCGAGATGTTTCGCGAGAGTTGATTCGCTGGTGAACGTGAGATACCGCCCACTCACGTTCCCCGCGTCGTCACACCATGCGAAGTCGACCGCGCCGTTCGACTGGATCGACCCTGTACCGATGCGCGATGTCATGACGTCACCGCCGCGTCGCGTAATGATCGACGGATGCTTCGCGCGTAGCCATGCGCGGAACGGTATCCGCGGAGACTTACGGTCTGGAATCTGCCTTCGACGTCGGTCCATTGGATGTTGTACATCGAACCGAATCGCCCGAGAGGACGACCAACCTTCACGACTGTCACTTTCGGAATCACGACGCGCTCCTGATCCACTCGTCTAAGGTGATCGCGCCGTTGATCTCGCCGCATTCGGGACACGTCCCGGTCCAGTTGCGCCGAGCGTCACAGAATGCACAGATGAAGCGCATCTCTTCACTCATGACGTCACCGCCACAATGAACGGGCGCGTCTGGTCCGCGTACTTACGAGCGGCGGACAATGTCGCGAATCGTTCCACGAACGTCCAATCGTTCTGGAATACATCGTCGGTCTCCATCCTTGTGACGATGTAGAGACCGAACTCGCCGCCGCCCATATCTAGGATGTCGTACCACTTGATCCCTAGACGCTTGTGTCCGGCGTGCGATCCACGTCCGGCGCTCCATCGCGACCACTTCAACGGAGCAAGAGTGCGGCGCTCGTCTGCCAAGATTGTTTCGATGATGTGTTCATCCTTGATGAAGATCATGACGCCACCGCCGCGGCGTCGACCGCGGAGAGCCGAGCGCGTAGGACATCGACCAAGACGCACGCACGATCCGCGACTAGGTCGTACTCGTCCGTCTCACATCCGACGTTCATTAGAGTCATCTCGTCTACAACTGCGGCGGCGTATCGCTCGAGCAGATCAGTCAACGACATCGTCGCCGCGTCTTCTCTGATCTGGTCTAGGTACTCATCGACCGGAGTCGCGCCGTCGATCTCGTCGCACGGTAGGCAGACCGCGCCGGTCGTGATGATCTTCTCGCAATAGATGCAGACGTACGTCTCTGATGTGTTCATGATTGGTTCCCCATTCTGTGAGAGTTCGTTGATGATGGTGTTCATGCGATGCACATTCCGTAGGGATGAAGTTCGGCGAGTTCCCGCTTCGCTTCGGTGATGTTCCGCGCGTCTTCGACGAGATGATTCACGAAGAACGGGACAAGATGTCCGTCGATCATCTCGCAATCCCTCGCGCGATAGATATCGACGCCGTCTTCGTGACGAAAGACGACAGGACGACAGATCCGGCAGTTGATGGGGGCGGTCATGACTGGACCGCCACATTCGTCGTCGCGGTGAAGATCGTCTGGTCTTCGACGCGGAGACCGACGCGGCCCTTGCCGTAAGAGTCTTCACCGATCCAACACACAGTCCCGACCGTACCGACGGGGATCTTGCGACCCTTGACGACGACGACCGTGGCGCCCTTGATGATTGCGCCCGCGGCGATTGCATCGACGCGCGACGCCGCGTACATCGACGCGCGGACCGGGTCGCACTCGTGAGAGTCGGACCAACACGAGAAGCGTCGCGCGCCTGTCGATGACGCATACGTGACATCGACGACGCGGCCCTTCTCGGTCTTCGCGACGGCGCATCCGCATCCGTCGCACGTCCCGATGCGCGCATCGTCGGAATGGTTGGTTCCGAAACACAACGCGAACACGCGGTCCGCGTGCGCGGTGAATGTTGCGGTCATGACTGCACCGCCTTCGATGCGGACGCGATGCACTTCTTGCACGTCGCGGCCTCGGCATAGATCGGACGGACGCGGCCCTTGCGGAAGTACATGCCGCCATCTGATCCCCACGAATCGCACAACGTCGCAAGATCTCCGCCGACGATGCGCGAGATGTGGATCGCCTTGCCCTCGCCTTTCGTGGCGTATTCTTCGGAGTAAAGATTCATCTCTGATTCCCCAATCTTCGGGACCCCTTGTCCCTATGTGAGAAATGTACCACAGGACCGGTCTAGGTCTGCACATAGGGGGAAGATTCTGGAATGTTGGTCGATTCCCCCCTATGGGCGACCATCCCCCGGCGTGTCTCCGCGTGGATCTCCTGTCCATATGGTTCTCTAGGTCCCGCACGACGACCCCTATCGACGTCGTGCGACCGGCCCCGGCGGGAACTTCGGCAAGAGGCATTCCCGTCGGGTCCGGTCTCCGGGATAGGCGGACTGATTGGGGATTGACCATGTCGACGACATTCAACGTCGAGACGTATCGCAACAACTACCGACGCGAACGCGGCATCGCCTCGTGGGGCGACGCCGGTTGGCAACAATGGGAAGTAATTGACGAGGCGGTTCGTCTCGCGAGAGATCACGATTCGCACGGTCGACTATTTGACCAGATCTTGGATCTACTCCACGCGGACGAATGCACCGACGTACACACCGACGCGGAAGATCTTCGGACGTGTCGCGCGCATTGGAACGCGGAAGCGAACGCGATGACACGCGCGGTCCGTAGTGCGTTCGAGAATCGCGAGACCAACGCATGACCGGCTGGGGATTGGCCGCGGTTCTGGTCACGATGGCGGGCATCTGTGCGTTCGTCTCGTACTGGTGGGGTCGTGGACACGGGGAACGCGCCGCGATCGGGGAAGTGTTCGATCAACGTGCGGAGATCATCCGCCTGCGGCAGATCATCATCTCGAACACCATCGACGCGCAACGTCGCGAAGCGAACTCTCGCGAAGGCGCAATCCTCACCGCGGCACAGATCGACGAATGGTTCGAACTCACCGCGGAACTCGACGATCTAGATGGTGCGGCGTGACTACTCCAGACGCCGGACTTGCGACGGATCTCCGGTCGATCTTCGATGCGACGTGCGCACCGGGCGAAGACTTCGCAATCTGGCGTGACCGCGTCATTCATCTGACACGGATGCGTCTCGCGCACGAAGTCGTCGGATCGTGTTGGCACGGCGATCCGGAGAACGTCCCGTGTCTGCCGTGTTGGTCGATTGCGACCATCGTCCGCGGCGGCACCGCATGAACCGCGCGACACGCGAATCGCAAGATCGCTTGCTGAAGTTTTTCGATCACGTCATCGCGTTCGAGCGCGACGCGCATCGACTGACGCGCGCGGAACTCAACAAGGCGATCGAACGCGCGAGAGATCTAGACGACCAACTCCGCGTCGCACGTAATCGCATCTCGACCATCGAACGACTTCTCGCGTCGAACGCGCCCGCGTCGTGGCGTTGGTCCATGTCCACATCCGAAGGAGAATCAAGTGCTTCTAATTGACACTTGCGTCGGCGCGTACATCGCGCAAGATCGACCGCGCGTTGAACACGTCAGTCGATCCGTCGTCCGCGAAGCACCACCATGTCGGGATTGGTTGGCGGGTCTTCTCTATCGCGCCGGATGGCACGGACGCGACAACGTCACCGCATGGTCGATCGTCATGCGTGAGTCGAACGGAGATCCCACCGTCGGAACCGGCGGTCTCTTCCAACTCAAGTCCGCGATCTGGTCCGATTCGGACATCTGGCCCGCAGACATCAACGACCCCGTCGAGAACGTCAAGGCGGCTCGAGAGTTGTTCGATCTGTACGGCTGGCGACCATGGGGAATCACGCGCGACGGGTCGGGGATTGACGCGCGCGACTACTCCGGATGGAACTCCGCGACACGATTCGCGTGGATCTGGCAACCGTTCGCACGCTGGCGCGCCGCATATCCGTGCGAGATCACGCGATGAGTCACGTCAACGTCTGTCCCCGATACGGACTTCTCTGCGAGTGCCACGACTGTCGTCCGCCGGTGTGTCTGTGCAATCTGGTTCGTGCGTGTCGCACCGACGACCCCGAAGCGGTGCGGATCACGTTCTACGCCGCGATCGTGGCGGCGTCATGACGTGCGACATCTGCGGGAACGACGAATGTATCTGTGAAGCGTTATCCGCGGCGTATGCCGACGGACGCAAGTCACGCATCCCCGACGACTATGAACCGGACGCGATCGGGTGGGCGTTGATCGTTGCGGGCGCCGTCATTCTCGGCGGTCTTCTGACGTTCTGGTTGATGGGACTCGGACGATGACACGCGCACCGCGTCACGCGAGACCAGAGATCGACGACCATGTCTTCGTCGCGCGTCGGTTCTCGGATACGTGCGCGCATTGTTACGCGAGACGGTGGCAGCATCTCCGCGCTGGTGGTGCGTCATGACGCGCGACAACACAGACATGAATATGGCCGTCTCGTTGTTCGATGTCGAAGACTCCAAGACGTTCGGGAAGGTCGCGGACATGACCGTGTCGCGAATTGGGACGCGAGACGTCGACGAATTCTGTCGTCGGTATCACTACGCGAAGACCGGCGGGAACATGTCGTGGTCCTACGGAATGTGGGACGGATACATCCTTGTCGGCGTCGTTTCGTACAACTTGCCGACGATGCAAGCGTGCTCCGCGTTCTTCGGTGCGGATCGTTGGGACTGGGTCGTCCATATGGGTCGACTCGTATGCGCGGACGATGCGCCGCGGAATTGCGAATCACGTCTCATCAGTCAGTCTCTCAAGTTACTCCAGATAGATCGTCCCGTCGTGCGCGCGGTCGTCACATACGCCGCAATCGGACAAGGCCACGTCGGCTACGTCTATCAGGCGACGAACGCTCTCTATCTCGGACTCACCGCGCCCGCCAATTTTTACATGGACCAAGAAGGACGACGACGCGCAACGAAGCAGGGCAAGTCCGTCTCGACCGCGAAGGCGATCGACCGCGGATGGTCGGTTCACTTAGATCCGCCGAAGCATCGTTATGTGTATCTCCTCGGCAACAAGACGCAGCGCAAGGAGTCGCGCGCGTTGCTGCAGTTCACCGTGATGGACTACCCGAAAGGCGATCAAGATGCCGTCTAGTCAATCGCGCAAACATCGCGGCTACGATTCACAGCGCATTGTCTCGCGTTGGTTCGCGGCGAACGGATGGCCGTACGCGGAACCAGTCGGCGCCGGTCGATCCGGATCCGACGTCACCGGAATGCTAGGTCTAGATGTCGAAGTGAAAGCGCGACGCGGTCTAGATCTTCCCGCACTATTGCGCCAACTCGGCGAACGTGCAGACCGCGGGGTCTTGGGCTTCGGTGTGCTACGTCTTGACGGACAAGGCCCCGCGTCCATCGAAGAATGGCCGGTCGTTCTACGTCTCGACGACTTCACCGCGTTACTACGCGCCGCGGGATACGGGACATTGGAGACCGACGGATGAGTGTCGAATCTGGCATCTCTGTGTGTCCGTGGTGCGGACTTCAACGAGAGATCAACCGTGCTTGCGATGCGGGTCCGTGTCGTACTTGTTTCGGACGTAAAGAGATCAAGGGTCCAACGGATTGGATGACGCGCGGCGCGTGTATCGGTCTCGACTCCGACATCTTCTTCGACGAAGCGCGGATCCGTTCGCGCGAATATGTCGAACATTGTCGATCATGCAACGTCGCGCACGAATGCGCCGACTTCGCGTTCCGCAATAGAGAGACCTATGGCGTATGGGGCGGACTCACACCGGATCAACGATCACATCTACATCTGAAGACCACATCAACGGGAGGCAAGTCATGACAACGACGGACGACTACGGACTAGGTGTTGAACTTGGAGACGTCGCGCGCTGGGTCGACGTACTCAAGACCGCAACGGCATCGAAGCGCGCCGCGGAAGAAGCGATCGAAGTCGCGCGCGGACACATCGAAGCCGCGCTCGGAGACGCGGAGACTGGTCTCGTCGATGGGTGGCCGGTCGTGCGATGGACGCGGATCACCTCGCGTCGGTTCGATCAGACTCTCGCGAAGACGAAGATCCCCGCGGACGTTCTCGCGTCGTGCTACACAGATTCGGTCTCGCGTCGATTCTCGATCGTCGACGATCACTGATGGCCGCGTTCAACATCGCAGATCTAACGTACGTGGAGATCAGCGACATCGAGAACGATCGCGCGCGGTCTCTCGTGTTGTCGCGTTCGCGCAACGACCACGACGCGGTTCAACTTCTCGACGCGCTTGGACTGATCGCGGGGCCACTATGACGAAGAAGCATGACGCATTCTGTCCCGCGTTGGTTGATCCGGATTGTTGTTGCGGATTCCATGCGACGTGTCTGTGTGCGTTGATCTCGTCCGTGCGCGAAGAAGAACGAGATCGCATCTGGAATCGAGGCGAATGATGAAGTTAGCGATCGCAGATCCGCCGTATCTTGGACGCGCTGCCGTCTGGTACGGAGACGGAATGGCCAAGGGTCAACTAGGCAAGAAACAAGGCGGAACCGCGAACATCTCCGGACCTAGACCAGCGGACAACCATCCGCTCGCGTATGAATGGGATGACGCACGACGTCACGAAGAACTGGTCCACGCGATGATGGACAACTACGACGGATGGGCCGTCGCGATGGCGCACGACAATCTCCGCGATTACCTTCCGATGATCCCGTCCCATGTCCCGATCCGGATCGGTATATGGACGAAGACGCAAGCGATGCCTAGCGGTGCTCGAGTGTTGAACACATACGAGCCTGTCATCGTGCGCATACCGGAAGGACGCAGATCGTCTACTGGTCAGACGATATTCCCGCGGGATAGCGTCACGATCGCGCGCGTCAATAACGGATTCCCCGGCGCCAAGCCGCCCGCGTGGACTCGATGGATTCTTGACATGCTTGGATTCGATCCGGAGATCGACACGGTCGACGATCTATTCGGCGGCAGCGGATTAGTCGCACAAGAGATCGCGCAAGGCGTGCTCCTATGACGATCAACATCAACGATCTTCGCGACGTCGTGACACGCGACGACCGGAACAAGCCACGCAGTCGTCAACGCACCATCGGACCTAGTGACGCGGGAACACCATGTAGTCGTCGTCTCGCTTACAAGTTGCTAGGAGTTGATCCGGTCAACACCGACTCCGATCCGTGGGCGGCGATCGTGGGAACCGCAGTCCACGCCCATCTTGAGCAAGTGTTCACGAGAGAGAACGCCGCATTAGGTCGCGTCCGTTACGAGACGGAAGTGCGGGTCGAACTGCCGGGATACATGCGCGGGACGTGCGATCTGGTCGATCTCGATGCGCGCGCGGTCATAGATCACAAGGTCGTCGGCGTGACCGCGTTGCGTCGTGTCAAGAACGGCGACGTCGGAGATGCGTATCGCACTCAGATACATCTCTACGCCGCCGGATTGCGACATGTGGGCTATCAGATCGACACCGTCGCGATCGCGTTTTGGTCCCGGTCGGGATCTCTACGCGACTCGATGATGTGGTCCGAACCGTACGACGAAGACCGTGTCGAAGTCGCACTTCGTCGGATCGAAGCGTTGCGGATGGTGACTGCGCCGGGGGTCGCGGTTCTTCCGAACGTACCGACCGCGGATTCGTTCTGTCTGTATTGCCCCTTTTATCTTCCGGGCTCGACTGATGTCGCGTCCGGCTGCCCCGGTCATACCGATACGGGGATCTCACCTCACCTCACCGAACAAGGAGAACAAGATGTCAATATGGGATGACCCCGACCTACGAGTCGGCGGCGATTATGTGAAGTTCGAGAACGTCGGGGATACGGTGACCGGGACGGTCGTCGCGATCCGAGCACAGAGATGGGACGACGGGAAGGTGGATCCCCAGATCATCTTGACCGTCGACGGGGATGAGAAGACCGTGACCGCGGGCCAAGTTCGTCTCAAGGCGGAACTCGCGACGCAACGTCCCGAGCCCGGTGATCTCATCACGATCACGATGACCGACGTCGAGAAGCGCGCGGGCGGGAAGACACTCAAGCACTTCTCGGTCGACGTCGTTCGCGGCGGCGGATCATCCGCACGTCCGTCCGCGACATCCGCACCATCGTCGACCGCGTACACATCCGAGCAGATCGAAGCGATGCGCCTTCTTGGCATGGACGTCCCCGCGTAATCAGATCGAATCCTTCACCGCGTGAGGACGCCAGCCCGATCGTGTCGGGCGTGAAGACGTGACCACTATCGAAGACGGACCACAGATGACGACGAATCCCTACGCGCACGCCTTCCAGATGTATCTCTCGAGCGGATGGACGTCGCCGCTGCCGTTACCGATGGGGAAGAAGTATCCGCCGCCGCAAGGGTACACCGGGCGCGCCGCGATGACTCCGTCGTTCGCGGATTGTTGGACGTGGGCAGACGGGTCCGATGGTCCGAAGAACATCGCGTTATGGACGCAGCCGGGGATCATGGGACTCGACGTCGATGCGTACGCGGGCAAGGTCGGCGGATTGACTCTTGCGTCTCTGATCTCCGCGCTGGGTCCGCTTCCGTCGACGTATCTCTCGACGTCGCGCGGAGACGGGATCTCTGGGATTCGTCCGTATCGAGTGCCGCCGGGGATCGAGTTCATCACCGGCCTAGATGGCATCGACATCTGTCAGACGTCGATCAGATACATGACCGTCTGGCCGTCCGTACATCCGGAAGGCGGCACATATGTATGGATCGACGAGACGACCGGGGAAGTGCTCGACGGGGTTCCGAACGTCGAGAACATTCCTTATCTGCCGCAACCGTGGATCGACCATCTCACCAAGTACGGCGTCGCACCAACGAAGACCGACGTCAGTACGGAAGAACTCCAGAAGATGTTGGACGGAATGCCGACCGGACCGATGTGCGGATGCGTCCAACGGTTCGTCTTGAAGTACACCGACGACCCGAACCGATCCCACCATCACGCGGCGGCGGACTCGGTTCTCGCGATCATCGGCGCGGGTCGTCGTGGTTGTCCCGGCGCGGTCTACGCGATCGACAATCTCGCGCCGCAGTTCGTCCAAGACATCTCCAACCGTGCGAACGTCGGGGAAGCGGCACTAGAGTTCCGTCGTCTCGTGGAAGGCGCACTCAAGATTGTCGCTGGTGATCCACAAGGAGACGTCTGTGAA
>Ga0209188_1002075_pt1 | contig 15195 bp, 13 predicted proteins | sample C_130625_EF_Meta_FD_187307 | JGI IMG/M metagenome (GOLD analysis project Ga0209188, IMG submission 187307) | Freshwater microbial communities from Lake Croche, Canada to study carbon cycling - C_130625_EF_MetaG (SPAdes) (version 2) | ecosystem: Environmental > Aquatic > Freshwater > Lake...
CTCCACTTCCTCCATCTCCTCCGGCATCTCCTCCATCTCCTCCACTTCCTCCTCCATCTCCACTTCCTCCATCTCCTCCACTTCCTCCACTTCCTCCATCTCCTCCACTTCCTCCATCTCCTCCACTTCCTCCACTTCCTCCACTTCCTCCATCTCCTCCACTTCCTCCACTTCCTCCACTTCCTCCTGCACCCTGAATTTTATTTACTAAAATAGTAACGACGGCTGCTGTTGCAGATAAAATTGTTGCAAGAAGTGGAATTGCAGATTTTCTAGCACCATCCATAATTGGCATTGTAGATTTTTTAGCACCAGCCATAATATAAATACTATTCTATAATATATTTTACAAAAAATATTATACTCAAAGACATAAAAAAATTTTATTTAATCTGCATAAACAATATTTTACACTACACTATTATTTTAATTTATAACAGCGGCAATGCGGCGGCGCTCCACGATCTTTAAATTTTCATCCGCCATGGCCGCGCGCTGCTTTGATGAAAACTTTGTCCGAAAATCATTGTCAACGGCGCAATGCATGTGGCGCTCGTATTGCTCAACAGAATCGTAAAACAATGTGACAGGTTCGCGGAATTCTCCGGTGCAAATGCGCGTCTTTAAGTACAGGTCCTCGTACCTTGAACCGACGCGATGTCCGTAATACTTCTCGCCAGTCACTGCATTGCGAATTGTGGTTCCTGTGTCGCCTGAACCAAACAAGATGACCTGCTTCATCTTCCAAGCGGCGCGATCAAATCTCTTGGTTTTAAAACACAATGGGTCGTCCTCTGTCTCTGTCAAGACCTTATTCACCTTTTGTCTATTGGACCTAGAATTGACCGAGACGTTGTCGTCATCGGCATCATTGTGGGTCTCATACTTGTAATCGTAAGTGCGGCTCATTGCTCCTGGGATTGACTATGATACTTTAATTATTTGGACTTATATCTAAATCATTTTTTTTTCAAAATCATAAATTTATTCAAAATCATAAATTTATTCAAAATGTTAATTGATGGAAGTCACGTTTTTATTTTTATCTTGGATTAATTTTTGGATTATTTTTACACCTTTTCTCATTCAAACCGCTCACAAGGTGGGCGTAAACGAGTGAATGTAACGTTGTCATTTGGGCGTTTTCAACGCAAAATGGTGTAAAAAGATTCGTTCGCAAAGTAACGCGGTTATCATTTATAACCAGAAATATCAATAACATTTACTGTATTACCACCATAATTTGCAACGTAAGCATAGTTTCCAGAAATGGCAATAAACCTGGGACGAAATCCAACCGGAATTCTAGTAACGTCATTCGTTGTTGTATCAATAACACTTACTGAACTATCAAGCTCATTTGCGACGTAAGCATACTTTCCATTTCCAGAAATGGCAATATATTTGGGATAATTTCCAACATCAATTTTTGTTGGATTTTTATTTAGATTTGTTGTATCAATAACGCTTACTGTATTGGCAAGAGAATTTGTAACGTAAGCATACTTTCCAGAAGTAGAAATGGCGATATAAATGGGACCAGATCCAACCGGAATTTTTTTTATAACTTCATTCTTTGTTGTATCAATAACGCTTACTGTAGCATCACCATAATTTGCAACGTAAGCATAGTTTCCAGAAATGGCAATAAACCTGGGACCAGATCCAACCTCAATTGAAGTAACTTCATTCGTCGTTGTATCAATGACGCGTGCTGTAGAATCAACCTCATTTGTAACGTAAGCATACTTTCCAGAAGTAGAAATGGCGATATAAATGGGAACAGATCCAACCGGAATTGTTTTTATAACTTCATTCTTTGTTGTTGTTGTATCAATAACGCTTACTGTATTGTCAAAAGAATTTGTAACGTAAGCATACTTTCCAGAAATGGCGATACAAATGGGACTAGATCCAACCGGAATTGTTTTTATAACTTCATTCTTTGTTGTATCAATAACGCTTACTGTAGCATCACCATAATTTGCAACGTAAGCATAGTTTCCAGAAATGGCAATATATTCGGGGTAGGATCCAACCACAATTGGTTTTTCTAAAAGTTTATTGTTTGTTGTATCAATAACACTTACTGAATTATCACCAGAATTTGCAACATAAGCATACTTTCCAGAAATGACAATACTTTTGGGGGAAGTTCCAACCCTAATTTTTGAACTGGGTAAACTAATAACTTTTTTTAAAACTACTCCAATAGCAACAGCAATTCCAACAACAATAAGAAAAGGCTTTATTTTTCCCATTATAATTTGTGTGAATAAAATATTTTTTCAAAAAATTATAATTGTTTTGATCTTTTAAGTGAAATCACTTAATATAACTAGAAATGTCTATAACACTAACTGTATTATTTTCATTTGCAACGTAAGCATAGTTTCCAGAAAAAGCAATGCAATTGGGACCATTTCCAACTTTAATTGTGTCTATAACTGTATTTTTTTTTGTATCAATAACGCTTACTGTACCATCATCAGTATTTGTAACATAAGCATAATTTCCAGAAATGGCAATGTATTTGGGATAAGCTCCAACCGTAATTGGTTCTTTTACTGTATTCGTTGTTGTATCAATAACGCTTACTGTACCATTTAAATAATTTGTAACATAAGCATACTTTTCAAAAAATGCAATATATTTGGGTTTATATCCAACCTGAATTGTTGTTGGTTCATTATTTAGGTTTGTTGTGTCTATAACGCTTACTGTATTATCACCAGAATTTACAACATAAACATTATTTTCAGAAATGGCAATAGAATTGGCTTCATATCCAACCGTAATTGTAGTTGGGGTTTTTTTTAGATCTGTTGTGTCTATAACGCTTACTGTAGCATCATCTTGATTTGTAACATAAGCATTATTTCCAGAAATGGCAATATAAGTGGGTTTTTTTCCAACCTTAATTGTTGTTGGTTCATTATTTAGTTTTGTTGTGTCAATAACACTTACTGTATCATCATAAGAATTTACAACATAAGCATAATTTCCAGAAATGGCAATACAAGTGGGATATGCTCCAACCAGAATTGGTTCTCCTAAAACTTCATTCGTTGTTGTATCAATAACGCTTACTTTACCATTTAATATAGAATTTGTAACATAAGCATGCTTTTCCAAAAATGCAATATATTTGGGATATTTTTCAACATTAATTGTTGTTGGGAGTTTTTTTAGATTTGTTGTATCAATGACGCTTACTGTATCACCACCAGAATTTAAAACATAAGCATAATTTCCAGAAATGGCAATATATTGGGGGTTAATTCCAACCTTAATTGTAGGGTTAGGGTTAGGGTTAGGGTTAGGGTTAGGGTTAGGGTTAGATTTTTTTATAACACTAACTGTATTATCACCACTATTTATCACGTAAGCATAGTTTCCAGAAAAAGCAATGCAATTGGGACCATTTCCAACTTTAATTGTGTCTATAACTGTATTTTTTTTTGTATCAATAATGCTTACTGTACCATCATCAATATTTGCAACATAAGCATAATTTCCAGAAATGGCAATATATATGGGAGATTTTCCAACCTTAATTGTAGTAACGTCATTCGTTGTTGTATTTATAACGCTTACTGTATCATCACCAGAATTTACAACATAAACATAATTTCCATAAATGGCAATATATTGGGGAGATTTTCCAACCTTAATTGTAGTAACGTCATTCGTTGTTGTATTTATAACGCTTACTGTATCATCACCAGAATTTACAACATAAACATAATTTCCATAAATGGCAATATATTGGGGATATTTTCCAACATTAATTGTTGTTGGGGGTTTTTTTAGATCTGTTGTGTCTATAACGCTTACTGTATCATCACGAGAATTTGAAACATAAGCATACTTTTCAGAAATGGCAATATATATGGGAGATTTTCCAACATTAATTGTTGCTTTTACTGTATTCGTTGTTGTATTTATAACGCTTACTGTATTATCAAAAAAATTTGTAACATAAGCATAACTTCCATAAATAGCAATGGAATTGGGATAAGTTCCAACCTTAATTGATGTTGGGGGTTTTTTTAGATCTGTTGTGTCTATAACGCTTACTGCATTATCACCAGAATTTACAACATAAACATTATTTTCAGAAATGGCAATACAAGTGGGGTTTTTTCCAACCGTAATTGTAGTTGGGGTTTTTTTTAGATCTGTTGTGTCTATAACGCTTACTGTATTATCACCAGAATTTACAACATAAACATTATTTTCAGAAATGGCAATACAAGTGGGGTTTTTTCCAACCGTAATTGTAGGGTTAGGGGTAGATTTTTTGTAGCTTTTTAAGACTACTCCAATAGCAACAGCAATTCCAACAACAATAAGAAAAGGCGTTATTTTTCCCATTATAATTTGTGTGAATAAAATATTTTTTCAAAAAATTATAATTGTTTTGATCTTTTAAGTGAAATCACTTAATATAACTAGAAATGTCTATAACACTAACTGTACCATCATTAGAATTTGTAACATAAGCATAATTTCCAGAAAATGCAATATATTGGGGATATTTTCCAACTTTAATTGTTGCTTTTACTGTATTTGTTTTGGTATCAATTACGCTTACTGTATTATTATTACCAGTATTTACAACATAAACATAATTTTTATAAATGGCAATATATTGGGGATAATATCCAACCGGAATTGTTGTTGGATTTTTATTTAGATTTGTTCTATCAATAACGCTTACTGTATTATCAAAAAAATTTGTAACATAAGCATTATTTCCAGAAATGGCAATACATCTGGGTGTAGTTCCAACCGGAATTGGTTTTCCTATAACTGAATTATTTGTTGTATCAATAACACTTACTGTACCAGTAGAACCAGTAACGTTGTCATCACAATTTGAAACATAAGCATACTTTTCAGAAATGGCAATACAAGTGGGATAATCTCCAACCGGAATTCTAGTAACGTCATTCGTTGTTGTATCAATAACACTTACTGAACTATCAAGCTCATTTGCGACGTAAGCATACTTTCCATTTCCAGAAATGGCAATATATTTGGGAGAATTTCCAACATCAATTTTTGTTGGATTTTTATTTAGATTTGTTGTATCAATAACGCTTACTGTATTATTATCAGAATTTGCAACGTAAGCATTATTTTTAGAAATGGCAATAAAAGAGGGTTTTTTTCCAACCTTAATTATAGTTGGGGTTTTTTTTAGATCTGTTGTATCAATAACGCTTACTGTACCATCATCAGAATTTGAAACGTAAGCATACTTTCCAGAAATGGCAATGCAATTGGGACTATTTCCAACTTCAATTATTGCTGTTATTTTATTTGTTTTTGTATCAATAACGCTTACTGTACCATCATGAGAATTTGCAACGTAAGCATAATTTCCAGAAATGGCAATAAAAGTGGGACCATTTCCAACAGCAATTTTTTTGCCGCGGTTTAAAACTATAAAAGCCGCTATTCCAACAAGTCCTAAAATAAGAAGAGATGCGATTTTTCCCATTATAATTAATACGAATAAATAAATTTTTTAAAAAATAATATTTTATATTTAACCCAAAACGCATTCAAATTTATAATTCATAACTTTTAGATTTTTCTTGAATGGATTTTTTTATGATTTCATTTATTTTGGCTTCTAAATAAGAAACCTTTGTTGTCAATTGTGTATTTTCTTGCATCAATGAGTGTATTATTTGAGTTTGTTCTGATAATTTTTTCTCATATGCCGTCGCCAATTCTATTGGATTGGCATTCATTATATTTCTTTGTTGTTGTTGTTGTTGTTGTTGCTGCTGTTGTTGCATCATCTTTTGATGATTCTCAATTGCCTCTTCACGCTTCTTTTTAAGTTCCAGCATTTGCTGATGAACTTCTGGTTTATGTTCAGGTCTTCCTGGTTCATACAAGGCAAGCGCGCCATCAATTGATCTCATAAAAAACTCTTTAACATCCGGTTCCTTTACAAAATCATCTACAGTTTTTTCAGAAAGTGTTACATACGGATTTGGATTTTCCAACATTGTTTTCTTGTCAAATGAATTATGTACGTGAGAAAAAACCAGAATAGACTTCATAGAATCCAGCTGAACAAAAGGTATAGTGTATCCTTTCAAAAACGCTTTTTCCTCTGCAAGAGCAGCATTATCGTCGTACTTTGTTTGTTTTAACAATTCCTTACGAAAAGCAAAAGTAGCTGCGGTGGAATGATTGGGTCCATATGGTCCAAACTTATACATCTTGTGAATGTGCTTAAAATAAATATACATTTCGCTTGAACCAGCGCAAAGTGCTTGCGGATTTTTTTGCAGTGTGTCCACAGCGTGCGACACTCTGTCCGGCGGATAATAGTCATCGTCATCCATATAAACAAGTATATCACCCTTTGCCTTTTCGTGCATTAAATTTCGCTTTTTACCTAGATTCATTTTTGTATCGTATTTAAAATATTTTACTTGAGGTATATGCGACACCAAATCTTCAATCTTGTCCGTGCCGTCATCAATAATAATCCACTCCATTCTATCCTTTGGATATGTCTGATTTTCAAAACATTTTATAATAATAGGATAAAATGGTCGTCTATTAAATGTTGGCGTACATATGCTAACAAATGGAAACTTTTCTAATTTATCTTCTTTATTAATTTTACTCATGAACCCTATTTAAAATATAATATAAGAGTTTTTTATATTACATTCAAAAGCTTAACTTTATTTTACATCATTGGCAATTTGTTTTATTTACTTTTCTTTTTTGAACCCCCAAATAAATTCTCTATTTTTTGCAATAAGTTGGGTTCGTCTTTAACCATTTCTGTTGGCTTGCAAAATTTTTCAGTTTGTGCATAGTCTCCTAATCCAAACGTGGAATGATCCACGCCTTTGGGAGTATATGGTTGATAAATGCTTGTAAAGAAATAGAGTAATATACACGCAACAATGAATACAAATGCAGTATATCCACCAAACTTTCCATTGGCACTAATAATAATATTTAATGACATAAGAATCATGATTATGCTCATCTTAAATTTCAATACATTTTTAATGGTTTCTCCAAGTCCGTACGATTTGCCTGTGATTGCATTCTTTGACTTCATAAACAACGGAAAAAGTATGCAAAAGGTAGACACCAAAAAAGATGCAATGGGTATAATAAGCCCCATTCCAACCAAAAAGAACGCAATAATAAACAAGAATATGTAGAATATAGACCAGTACCACGTTAATATTCCCCACATATCACCAGACTTCCACGTTGTTGAATTTGCAGTTTCTGTTTTTTCGCTAAACAATAAATGAATGTTATAAAACCACAAAAAGATCAAATAAAACGTGTCTATAACTCCAGTTAAAATATATGTAAAAAAACCTAAGAATGGTCCCAGAATAACAATTAATGTTTCAGGAACAAATGCATTTATAAAATTATAGATTGTGTTAATTATGTTAAAATTGCATGAAATAACCTCTTGCAATGTTTTTGCAATATACAGTTTAAAAACGCTAGTTTTAGGACCATTGATCATATCCTTTAATGCACCTAGAGTCTTTTCAATTGTTTTTAAATTTTCTTCTAGAGGAAATTTTAATTTAGTTGACCAATTGCCTTTGTCAGTTTTAACAACGTTAATGTCTACTGGAATTTCTTTAATATGTGGAGCAACGTCTGTGTAAGGAGCAAACGCTAAACAAGTTGGTAGTATATTGCTTTGCGCGACTTTTCCTGTATATAAATATAAAGAACCTAGCAACACTATAATACCTAAAGTGATTAATTGATTAAAAACGCTGAGAGAAAAATCCAACAGCGCATTTTTTGCGTTTTCACTTTTATTTTTTTTATCATCTATAGCCGATGTATCTGACATAACTATAATAAAACAATATAATATTTTATTAATTATATTGTTTTGCATCAATTTTGGAGTTACTGTTATTGAATTAAGTTGAACCTTTGTTATATAATAATCGCATTTGTTAAATTAGCTCAATTTAGATTTGCAGATAATAAATTTACTTTGCACAAATTTTAACAAAGAAAAATGCACATCTTAAATCTGAACCACTTGAATGTGCAAAGGTGTAAAACACCGCGTATAAGTTATTCTAAAGCTTTATTTGCGCCCAACAAAGCACCTACTACACATGAAATTGGAACAATCACCTTTGTGTGAGTTTGAGGAGGCTGACTTTCGTCCCAAGGATTTTGACCTTTTACTCTCGTAATTACCATTGAAACACCAAGCCCAATAAACAACCCACCAGTTGCACCTCCAACTGTGTAAGGAATAAATTTGATAAACCTATACATTATTATGATATTTTATTATATTTTTTACAGACAAAATTATTATTGATATTGTTTCATTTTAGTGCCTAATTCAACTTGGATGATGCAATTAAATAATTGCATTATATTTATAAAAAATTATATGCAATCTGATTATATAATAATATCTTTTTATCTAACCAAAATATATAATGAGCAAACTATATTTAATAATTTGGTCCTTTATTCTTTTTTTTTTAACTATTTATATTTTTAACTGGGGAGACTATTTAATAAAAAATGGATATATTGTTGAGAAATTCACTTCATTAGGACCCATTATTGACAACGGAGGTCCTTCCACAAATCACACTGTGAGTTTGCCTTTAACAACAACAGTTTCTTGTCAGAATATGTGCGGCCCCAATAATAGATGTTCATTAACAGGCGAACAATGCAGTTCTGATATTGATTGTTTTGGTTGCAATACACACACAAAGCAATTTGCTCCAGAAAATAGTCAATTTATTTCAAATATTCGTGGAGATAATGATGCAGGAAAATTGACCACAGAACAAACTCCAACTTACTCTGCTCTAACAACTGACATTGGCACACAAGCTAAATTGGTTAATAAACCAGACACGCCTCCACCAGGATATTTTAAAGGCGTTGATACTTGGAGAAAAACTTTTGACGAAGGTAAAGAATTGTTTGATAGACGTTATAGCCCATCAGCGCAATCATTTATGCCAAATTATCCAAAACGACCAACGTTAAGTGGAGAATTTGAAGACGATGGACCATTGGCCGCCAATGCGTTTCTTTAAGTTGGTGAAAAGCATTTATTTTATTTGCAATATTTTTATTATACAAATATTGCATAATGGGAAAGTTAAAAGCTTATGCTTCTGCAGTTGAAAAAAGTCCTATAACACCTCTTGTTTTAAGTTTAGTTGTAGGTGGCGTGTTAGGAGTTGCAATAGACAAACATTTTAATAAGTGTATTTGTGAACCAAATAGAAATTTTGAATTTAAACCTGCTGTTGTATCTAGTAATAATAATAACGACAACGGAAAGATATTTTTTACAGAAGAAAAAATTGACTGGAGGAGTTTTGAAGGTAAGAATTATGATAATGGGAATTTTGAAAATAAGACAATAAAGAATAGTAATTTTATAAAATGTACGTTTAAAAATGCAAATTTTAAATCTGCAAAAATTGGTGAAAATTTAACTTTAGACGGTTCAAAATTTACAAATGCTGATTTTACTGATGCAAAATTTAAAAAGACAAATTTATCGTTTTTGGATTTAATAAATACAACTTTAACAAATGCGACATTTAAAACAGTGAATTTAGAAGGTGCACATTTAGAAGGTGCGAATTTACAAGATGCTATAATTACAGATTCGGATTTAACAAATGCGTGGTTAAAAGGTGCGAATTTATCAGGTACTAATTTATCAGGTACTGATTTATCAGGTACTGATTTATTAAACGCAATAATAACAAAAACAACTAATGTTACAAATGCAACAATATCAGAAAATGTAAAATATCGTTTTTCATCATGCGTTGGTTACAATACTATTAAAATTAGTGAACGATAATAAATAAATTATATTATTGTATATTATGAAGTTGCTATACAATAATACAGAAATAATAAATGCTGCTTATCTAACGCCATTGCAGAGTCAATTTGAACCTAAAATAGAATATAATGCAAATCCAAATACATTATACACATTGATTATGCACGATCCTGATGCTGTCGTTGGAAATTATTTGCATTGGGTTGTAATCAATATACCAGGCAACAATGTGCAAGGTGGCCAACAATTGCTTAATTATAAAGGCCCAGCTCCGCCTAAAGGAAGTGGGATTCACCGTTATATATTTTTGGTTTTTGAACAGGCCGAGAGAATAAACACCCAAAATATCTCAGAATCTAAACGAGCAATGTCTCTAGATTCTTTGTATGGCTTGTTGAATGCTGAATTGCATTTAAATTCTAGCTTATATTTTACAAGCGAACATGAAAAAAACGGCGGAAGAAAGCGCAAAAGAAACAATAAATCAGTTACAACAAAAAAGAGAAGGCTGCGCCAAAAAAAAAGCACTAGAAATCGTTGATTTATTTCTTATCAATTACGACTTCCTTTGCAATATTGCGAATTATTTTATAGCACTTTTTATTATCATCCTCCGATGTTGAACCTCCCATAGCTTCTAATAATATATGTTGATATTCCATATGCTTCTTGGTTTCTATGTCTTCTGAACTTGGATTTTCTTTTACCCAAATTGGGATCTGCTTGATATTCTTATTTTCAATACCCTTTATTGCTTGTTTAATTTTAATATTTTCGCCGTTTTCCTTTTCCCAAGCGTCCTTGTCTTTCACATATAAAGTTTCTCTCTTCAAGTCGCTGCAATGAATAGGTCTTTTGAATACATCTAGTTCGTGCAAGTTCCTCAAAAATATTTTACTCATCCCCTCTACATATCCAATGCGTCCAATCATATCAAGGTCCGACAATTGCAGTTTGATTTGATTCACAAAATCCATCAAATTAAGAGCATCTTTGCATTGTTCATTCAAAAAGAATTGCAAATTAAACTGATTATTATTGTTTGTAGTATTATTTATAACAGTGTTCTTCTCTTTTGCGAGTTCTATTATTTGCTTATTCTGCTCAATAATGAGGTCTTTGAATTCCTTATTTTGTTTAAGTAGCTCAACAATTATATTATTTGAGGGTTGTTCAGATTCTGTTGGGGGGAAGGCGGCGCTTTCGCATTTTTTCTTATGAGACCATAATCCTTGACGATGTTTATATTCCTTACCACATTCGCATATAAATTTCTCGGCGTTTTTTGGCGTAATTTTGTCATTATTTGTCATTCGTTTGTCATTCTTCTTGTGTTTCAGTGTCAAGTTGTGCCTATCCCAATCACTTTTCTTAGAGCATTTAAAGTGACAACATTGACAATAAAAATTTTCGGCGTTTTTTGGCGTAAAATTGTCATTCATTTGTCCTATATTTAGAGGACAGAAAAAACGCCTAAATCCTTTTCCCCAAAAATATATAAAAATTAGCGTAACAAATTTTTCCGACTTTTTAAACTTTTTTACACCATTTTGCTCACAATGGCGGAATTTTGACCCCTTTTTCATAAAATATCGGCGCTTTTGAAAATTGGACATTTTTTTTGTCCATTTTTGATTTTTGGAAACACTTTTGACCCCTTGTTTTTATCAATATTTCGCCCAGACTGAGAATATAAAATCAAAATAATATATTCTGATTTTATTACCTATTTCAATGCGCCGATGTAAGCAAAATCCTTCAGCTTAATGCGTAACTGATTAATTAAGCTCATTTTGCTGTCTGTGACGAACTGACACGACAAAATTACTCGGTGTTGATTTGCGCAAAGCTTGGATGCTCTGTGATATAAATAATTTCCTTCAAAACAAAGGCCGTTTTCATTTAAATCCAGACTGACCACTTCATTTTTATTATTTTTGAATTCAAACTTAGTGCATGTAAGGTCTGTGGTAATCGGAATCAAAACCGTGAAAAATCGGCCATCATAATAATTGTAATCGTAGTGCCAGTTTATCCAGTCTCCTTCCTTTTCGTAAATCAATAGAACACACGACGTTGGGAACGATAAATCGGTTGGATATACTTTAAATCCGAGAAGATTGGAAATTTTATCGCGTAGTTCATTTTGATAGAAGGGTATAATGCTTTCAGAGTGTTTTACTATTTGGTTTGTTGGTATTGTAACGCCGGCTTTATTTGGAAGCGCACAATTTGCAATGTTTTCGGCAAAAGACGTTATTTCAACGCGTTTTTGAATGGATTTATTTTGTAACATTGTTTGAATTTCATTCATTGCATTATTTGATAGTTGTATTGGAAATTCCTTGTAAAGACAGAATTTTTTATTGCATTCGTATTTTTTATCTAATTGGCAAGAACCTGAATTATATGCGTATACAATAGATGCTGCAAGAATAACAAGTATTATTGCTATTAAATATAAAAAATATTTTGCATATTTTATACTATAGGACAATTTTTTCATCTATAGTATAAAACAATATAAAAATAATGCAGGAATAAACAGCCGAATTATGTTGCATACATAAGCCCACAATTTCCACCAATAAAAGAAACTACATTTAATCTTTCTTCATACACAAAAAGATCAAAATTATAGTCATAAATTCGCCACGTAGGTTTGTTTATACCAATAATGTTTCCGGTTTGTGGATCACAAATGGCCAAGGATTGTGCGAATGGATCTAACGTGGGTATAATTGTATTAAATTCAAGTTCAATTGTAGTAAAACGACTCATATTTATTGCTCCGGATGGCTGCAAATCAAATGGTCCATTATTCAAACAATAATTATAGCAATAAACCCCATTATTTGCGTTTCCGCTTGTTCTTATCCACTTTTCAATATAGTTGAAAACGCCGCTTGGTTGCGAGTTTTCCCTATATGATCCATCCAACAATATAGCCATATTAACTAAAATTCCATTTGCATTTGCATTATGAGAACCTCCAGTAATAAACCATCCAGTTAATTGGCCGCTTGGATTCACACCAGGACCAATGTCAACAGTAGTTTGAGTTCCATCTGGATTAGTTCTATTAATCTGAAATGTACCGGTTGTTGGCGCAGGCACTATATCATATGGCAAATAATTATATGGCCAGTTACTATAATTTGTCCATTCATTTCGCAAATTAACATCACTTCTTTTGAATAAAAACATCATGCTAGAAACCATTCCATTTGAGTCTAATTGAACTTTATTTGGACCAGTTACGTTGTAAAATATTTGTTGTCGCACTTGTTTAAATAAATACGTTTGTTCCTGAAGAGCAAATAATCTGGATTCCTCATTAGATAGAAAACAATAAGTGCAATTTAAGTGAATGTCAGCATTCCACAAAGTTCTTTTATCCGTGTAAGAATTTAATCCTAGCTCAACGTCAGGAGGAGTCTGTAAGAATCTATAAAACTGCATATACCATAAATTAAAATTTGGAGATACATAAGGATAATTGTTTGCGATATCGTATACATCGCGAATGCGATATAATTCTTGAATTGGCCTCATTGTTACATTAATGTGTAATTCATTATATTGCAAAGAAATCAATGGAAATGCCATTTGGGATTTAAAATTAAACCAACTGTTTATTGGGATGTACAACGTTCTTCCACTAATAGATGGTCCTGCGCCATTTGGATTATAATAAGCATTTGGATATGAGTTAATGCGCGCGCCAGAATTTGCAGGATCATTAAATAATGCAATATTTCCAGTCATTTCATCAAATAATTTATTTTTTTCTCCGCTTAAATCGCGATCAACCATAAGTTTCAAATATTCCCCAGAAAATTCTTGTAAAGTTTGATTTCCGCAGGTAATAGTAATCCGTGAAATCATCATAGCGCCCAGTGATTCAATCCATTTGAACTCATATGGAACCCATTGACCGCTGTTATAAAGTTCAGATTCTTGGTCTGTATTTGGAGGCATAATAGGACTCCAAATGTTTGGCAAATCAACGCTTAAATAACAATCCATTAAAAGGTCTGCATATCTGGGTATTTTAAATGTAAAGTTAGATTCTTCTGCTAAACGGAGTGTTTTGGCTCCTTCAAAATCAACGCGAAATTTTTGCATTCCAAAGTTTGTGTAACGTGCATAGGTTGCTTTAAAAAAAGTTTTTGAAGGGTTTCCATTTAATATGATATTTTGTTGTCCTTCGCTGACTAATTGCATTAATCCACCGGCCATCTTTTAGATATAATATACAAATAATTTATATTTAACTTTTTTGATTAATATTAATTATATTTTAAAATTAGTATTATAATATAGTAGGACGATGGAAACTACGAATAAAACTATGAATATGATGGCAAATCTTAAGGAGAATTACGCTGCTTATATGTTATTAAGCATGATTATAATTGTTATTATTGCCGCTTTGTGGTATTATTACTATATGAGAAACTTGGTGAATCGTGAATGTAATAATATGAACACATTTTTTTCTTCATTGAATGGTTCATTAAAGTCATTAAATTCAAGAGACCCAAATTGTGGGTATACTTTAAAAGATTATTATATTAAAACTGCATACAATTGCTGCAGTCCAGGAACTTTCAAAAATGATTATGTTTCAACGTGCGCATTGAAAGATGTTCTGAAGCAAGGCGTTCGTGGTTTGGATTTTGAAATATTTTCAATAGATGACCAACCAGTTGTTGCGACATCTACAGTTGATAATAATCATATTAAGGAAACTTATAATGTTGTTGCCTTTTCTGAAGTTATGAATATCGTTACAAACTACGCATTTGCTTCAAGTGGCGCGCCAAATCCCCAAGACCCAATTATTTTTCACTTTAGATTTAAGAGCGCAAACCAGAAAATGTATCAGAACTTGGCTAATTTATTTAAGAGCCACGATTCATTCTTTTTAGGACCGGCTTCAAGCTTTGAGCAGAATGGAAAGAACTTTGGCAATACAAAATTGATGGATTTAGTGGGAAAAATAGTTGTAATTGTTGACAAGTCAAACAATTCTTTCATGGACACCGAGGATTTTTACGAATATGTTAATTTGACAAGTAATTCTATATTTATGCGCGCGTTGCATTATTATGATGTAAAAAATACGCCGGATTTAGTTGAATTGCAAGACTATAATAAGCAAAATATGAGCATTTCAATGCCGGATATTGGAGCCGATCCACCGAACCCAAGTGCGATTGTTTGCAGAGAAACTGGTTGCCAAATGATTGGAATGATGTATCAGAAGAATGATGTTAATTTGCAGGAGAATAATGCATTCTTTGATAAAT
>Ga0209188_1002076_pt1 | contig 15194 bp, 23 predicted proteins | sample C_130625_EF_Meta_FD_187307 | JGI IMG/M metagenome (GOLD analysis project Ga0209188, IMG submission 187307) | Freshwater microbial communities from Lake Croche, Canada to study carbon cycling - C_130625_EF_MetaG (SPAdes) (version 2) | ecosystem: Environmental > Aquatic > Freshwater > Lake...
AAGCATACGCTGTGCTGTATTTAAGTCCGCCATTGTGATTTCATAGCGGTCTCCGCGCGGTTCATCAATGGCTACTTGCCAAGTTAACAGTTGTCGATTCCAAACAGCTTTCATAAGGGATTGTAAAAATCAACATTGTCTTGACAGCACAGTTCAAAATCCATAATGGGATCTCTGCCTAGGCTTTCTTCACGATATATGCAGTAACGCGGATTATTTAAATTTCGAGCAATACTGGCCAATTTAATATTATTCATGACTAAATGATCATTTAGGCCTGTTGCTTTATTCTCTGCCATGGCTGTGGAAAATTCAGCGGCTCTGAGCATTGTGGGCAAGCAAGCAAAATATATAATATCGTCAATCCATCCATTGGATCCTACTGCATCATTTTGTGCAAAAAAACTATCGGCACTGTCAATTAATAGACATTTTGCTATTTCCAAACTTAAACTTCTTGTGGGATCTAAGAGTAAATCAGGTCGCAGTTTGATAGCAAAATCAAATTTAATATTAGATTTTTCAGCTAATTCAATACTTTTAAGCCAGGAATAATACATGGGATTCCAAGCTGTATTATTTTGTTTATTGGCCTGTGCCAAACTATAATAATTTTCTTTTAATAATTTATTGGAATCTATACCGTATATGGAACAAAATTCATCTACTGTAGAATCAGTTAGGGGATAATCGCTACGTGCTATGCCTGACGCATTTAAAGGCTTGCGTGTGTTGATGTCCCAGGTATGACAAAAGAAAGTACAATAAGGCCTTAAAGGCCCTATGTAGTTTAATATATTAGCACTGGCAGGAACTCCAGTTCTAAGTTGTCCGCTGAAACAAACAGCTATTTTCACAGTCTGGCTTCAACCTTGTCCCAGTCAATGATCTGCCACATGCGATCCAGATATTTTTCTTTGTCCTGTTCATAGTCCAGGAACCAAGCATGTTCCCACCAATCAATTAATACAAGAATATCATCAGTGTTGGATTTGTTGTGATTGGCCACTGTTTTAATTGCACCGTTACGATCCAAATAAATCCAACCAGAGCCCTGTATTTTCATTGCTTCTGTTTTGAATTCTTCTTGAAACGTTTTGAATGTGTCAAACTTAGAAATAATTAATTCCAATACTCGACCCTGTGGTTTATTATTAGATTTTGGCTCTTGCATTTGGCCAAAATATACACGATGTAGGATAGCACCGCCCATGTTAAACTTGGGATCGCCTTCTTTATTGTTATAGCGTTCTACATATTTTTTATATAGCTTGCCGTGGTGCACCTTAATAGTTTCATCACTTAGTACTGGTGACAGATCTTTAACCGGCATGGTAATGAATTCTACTGCTTCTTTTTTGGCTTCAAATAAACTGGCTTTCATATTAACCCCATTTTAATTTATATATTAAATAGTCGTCGTCACGTAGTCGTGCTCGAATTACAAATTTATAACCATAGGTTAAATGATCAGCCATTTGATTCCACATGGGTGCTTCTAAGGCATGCGCCATGACCCACTGTCCCTGCTCGCTTTGTTGCCATTTATACAAGGGCTCGCCGGCATACAGTATGGGATCTTCCACATCGCCCATGCGAAACTCATGTACTACAACTTCATGTATTTCGTGAGCTCGATTGTCTATAATCATAAATTTATTCTTTTTAATATTGGCAGGAGGGCTACCTAAATAACCCTGCCTGTCCTTGACAAGACTCATTTTATTTAAAAAGAATCAAGGCCATAATGCCAGCTTGTACTGCAAAGCCCAGGCCCACTGTAACAATGTTTAAGACATTACGTTCAATTACTGATTTAATAAAGAATAAAAATAAACCAACCCAAGTGGCCAAGACCATGTCCACTGGAGGAGTCTTTTCCGTAAGTCCAGTCAGCATGGCCAACAGTGTGGGAATAGTGCTGAGGTGAATGATAATAATACCAATCCATCCTAGTGTATTGGCACTGACATGATGAATGTGTTCTCGAATAACGGTAATGCCTCCGCGAATATTATAACTAACGATTTTTAATAGTGCTTCCAAGCCCGATTTTAAATCAATTTTTTGTTCTGACATAGTTTTTCCTTAATCTGCGTAAAAGATGTGTCGCCCGATCTGTGCTATCTTACGTTTATTCCATCCCGGACTAACGTAGTCTGCATGATAGTACATGGCATTTTTCAAGCTGGGTAGCCTAAAACCTTCCAGGAGAACCTTCTTGGCCACTTCCTGACATTCTTTATATACAGCTGGAGCACGTGGTTTTAAACCACCGCTGGCAGTGCAGTACCAACTGAACTGACATAATACTCGATCATAAACTACATTCTTTTGATATACTACTTTGCAAATGTCTGCGGGGAAACGTCCGCTGTTTGCTCGATTGATTGTAACCTGTGCTACTGCGGCCTTACCTTCAAAGGGCTCATAACCCGCTTCATAATAGATATTTTTGGCTAGGCAGTCTAATTGTTGGTCACGCATTTCTGCTGTGACTGTGCTGTATTGCATGGAACTTTGTTGATCTCTTAATTGATCAAATTTGTATGTAATGCTTTGAATTACCACATTTATCAATATAAACACAGCAATCAAAGGCAATGATACTTTTAAAAATTTCAGCATAGTTTTCTCCTTTGCTTAATACTTAAACGACTAAACAACAATTTTAACAGACAATAGTACTAGTGTCAACTAAAACGATTAAATTGTTGGGCCGATTAAATTTTTATAGTCAATACCAGTGCCCAAAATACAGGCCAAATCGTTGTTAAACTCAACAATGGTCCAGGAATGGGTTTCAGCATTGACTAGCAGGGCAAATTTTGAATCTTCTGACTCAGTTTTACCAATCCAGTAGAATTTTTCTTTGTACTTGCCATTTAATGCTGAAAACAATGTTTTCACGGGCAGGCAAACTACTGGTTTGTCTAGCGTGGTTTGGCTCTGGGCATTAAATGCACACAGCAGTGCTAGAAGAAAAAATAACGTTTTCATAAATCTATTTATGTATAATTAACTCTAATATGTAGTAAATTTTGTGTATTGGATATACTTAATAAATAAACTACTATGAAAAAACTATTCTTAACCCTTTTATTATTGGCATCCACTATGGTGTGTGCCCAGGTGCCTACCTCAACGGTACCACTACCCGCTGATATTGCCGCAATCAAGAAGGCCAACGTTCTTGTTGTAGCAATGACCAAAAAAGATGTTCCTCCTTTCTTTTCCGGAGAAGGTGACGACATACACGGTCTTGACGTTGAAATTGCTCGACGTATTGGAGTACTACTTGGAGTTCCTGTGCAATTCAGACGCGACGCAGAAAGCTTTGCTGAAGTTGTTGAACAGGTTCGCGACGGTCGTGCTGACATTGCAGTTAGTAAACTATCCGTAACTGGTCCACGTTTACAAGTTGTAAGATTTAGTGATCCCTATGTTAAACTGCGTCAAAGTTTGATTGTTAATCGACTATGGCTAAGTCAAAATAGTCAGGGCAAAGAAACATATCAAGTTATCAGAGACTTTAATGGCAAGATCAGTTTTATCCGCAACAGCAGTTACGACACATTTGCTCACATTAACTTTCCCAACGCTACATTTCTTCCTGAAGATAAATGGGACGTGATCATTGACAAGGTCACACGCGGAGACATCGCTGCCGCTTATCGTGATGAATTTGAAATTAAGAAAATTAGTTTTGAAAAGCCAGAAGCTGCCATCAGTACAAAAACTATTACAATTAGTGACAGCGTGGATTATATTGCTGTAGCAGTAAACCCAAAAGCAATTCAATTATTAAGCATTGTTAATTACGTGATTAAAAATGAATACAACAACATTGACACTAAAAAGTTAATGGATCGTTACAAAGCAGAAAAGAAATAAGGACACATCATGACAACAGCACATTTAAAAAGTTTCCTGACAAGTCCTTGGACTATCTTAGGATCAATCGTATTAGGTATTATGGGCGGAATTTATCTGCCAGAATTTAGTATAAATTTTGAAAGCTTGGGTAGCATTTATATTAGCTTGCTCAAAGTAGTTGTACTGCCATTTTTATTGGCTACAATTTTAGTGGGTATTATAGGACTACTGCAAAAAGAAGGCAGTCAAACATTAATTCGCAGAATTATTATTGGCTTTGTTGGCAGTATGTTCTTGTCAGCAGTTATTGGCGTTGGCACAGTTGTCATAACTGGCAGCGAAATGACTCCAGAAAAGAAAACACAATTAGGTGTATTGGTCAATAATAAAGACACTGGCACTGATTTAAATATTACTCTGCACGAACCCATGCCTGTTGCACCCGCAGTAAGTGCAGGTAAAATGGCAGAAAAATTTATTCCGGAAAACATTTTTAACACATTAAACAATGGCGAAAGTTTAAAGATTGTTATTTTCTGTTTGATATTTGGTATTTCATTGGGACATTTAAAAACAGAAGGTCAACGCATGTTGGTTGAAGTATTAAAAAGCATTCAACAAGCCAGCATCAGTATTTTTAAATTCTTAAATTACTTCTTGCCCGTTGCCTTATTGGCCATGATTTCTGCACAAGTAGGTAAAGTTGGCGTGGGTATTTTCTTAACCATGTTTGATTTTGTATTCCAACAATTCATTGGCGGCCTATTAATAGTTATAGCCGGCACTGCGGTAATTTGGATGCGCTCAGGTATGAGCCTAATGACTGTTATTCGTGAAACTAAAGAAACATTAATTGTTGCGGTTAGTTCACGTAGTAGTTTGGCCTGTATTCCCTACGCACAAGAAGCACTGCACAAATTAAAGTTTGACAAGGGCGGGGTTGAATTAACTGTTCCACTAAGCTTTACAGTTAATCGTATTGGCAGTATTGTTTACTATGCCATTGCCACTGTATTCATTGCCAACATCTATGATGCTCCCCTGGGCTTTACTGGATTAATGGTAGTATTATTTGGTAGCATACTTGCTGGTCTAGCCAGCGCAGGTACAACGGGTATTCTTACAGTGGCCACTGTGGCAGTTGTCTGTGACCTGTTGAAACTACCCAGCGAAGCAGTATTGATATTATTGATTGCAGTTGATCCCTTGATGGACATGATTCGCACTGCCAGTCACGTGCATGGTAACGTGGCTGTAACAGCATTTGTTTGTGAATTAGAACAAGACCATGGACAAGGCTAAAGAATTACTGCTTAGTTTATTGACATGGATAGGCGAAAGTCCATTTCGCCTATTTGCAGTTATTCTGTTGAGCATATTGGGTTTTGGTGGTTGGTTTTTGTACACAGAAAAAGACAACTTCATGGCCAGTTATCGTGCTCAACAGGCACTGCCTCATATGAACGGCGAGTATGAAAAGGCTGCCAATTTTATACTTAAAAATAGCCAAGCCGAATTAGTGGCCATATTTGAAGTCAATACGCTATTAAACACTAGAAAATTAGTTTACTTTACTACACGCAAAGGTGGACAAGAAAAAGGCATGTATGGGACTGATGTTGGCCTACTAACTAAAAATTACGACAACAACAATGATGTCATTTCAATGATGTCTGGAAAAATACCTTGCCAAACTTATGAAAAGCCACAAAGTCTAATGGGTTTTATCTATGTTGAAAAAGGTGTCAAATGGATGTGTCGTATCAGTGTTCCAGCAGAGCCTGGCATGTTCATTGGACAAATATCAGTGGGCTGGCCCGAAGTACCTGCGGATAAACAGCCAGTCGATACACAACAAACTGTAATGTCAGTGGCCAGCGGCCTACTGTATAATAAAAAATGAGACTACCAAGCGTTTTAACTGCGATAATATTCATCGTAATTTTTTTAATTATTATATGATTAAAAGATTAGGAGTACTGGGCGGCATGGGTCCTGCTGCCAGTGCCGAATTTTATTCAAGACTCACAAGTCAAACTCCAGCAGTCTACGATCAAGACCATTTGCAGGTCATCATATGGAGTGATCCCTCTGTGCCTGATCGCAGTACCAGTTTACTATTAGGTGATGACAGGCCATGGGCCAAACTTGAAGCGGGCATTGTGGGATTAAAAACCGCAGGATGCAGTCACATTGTTATTCCATGTAATACTGCACATCTTTGGTATGATCGTATGTTATCTTTGGGTGTGCCTATTACGCACATTGTTGATAGCGTAGCTGATCAACTAAAATTATTAAATGTTAAAACAATAGGTATATTAGGTACACAAGGTACAATTGCCACAGGCCTATATCAAAATAGACTGGCAGACCAAGGCTGGGACTGTATTACGCCTACCGAAATAGAACTGAGTAAATTTGTACAACCTGGTATTAATTTGGTCAAAGCTGGCAATATGACTGCGGCACATGACATGTTTATGCCTGCTATAGATCATTTGATCAGCAAAGGCGCCGAAGCCATAGTATTAGGCTGTACAGAAATTCCCCTGGCCATTAGGGAAATAGTCTATAAAAATATCCCTTTAATCAACAGCATAGACAGCCTGGTCCAAGCTGTACTTAAACTATAACTTAATCGCCAACACTTTAGTATTAAATATCCGTATAAAGACATCTTTATAAGGAGTTAAACGCATGGCGAAAAGAATACTGACAGGCTTATTAGTTTGCGTGGCATTATCAGCAACAGCACAAACTGTAATCAATCAAGGAGGGTATGATTCAAAAAGTTTAGTTGATACCAATAGTACATCAACTAGTACCAGCACAATCAATACCAACAACATTAATAGTGGTACTACGACTACTAACAATAACACTAATTTAACGGGCGGTACGACCAATACCAATAATAACAACAACGTTAACAGTGGCACACTAACCAACAACAATAACAACAACAACGTTATGAGTGGTAGTGTTACTTACACAAACAATAACAACAACGTTAATAGCGGTACACAGACCTTTAACAACAACAACGTTAATACTGGTACAATGACTAACAACAATAATAATGTTAATACTAGCACAAGTTCTAGTACCAGTGTTAATACAAATAATAATGTTAATACCGGAACTATGACTTACAATAACAACAATATCAACGCCAGCACCAGTGCAAGTACCAGTGTTAATACAAATAACAACGTTAATACCGGTACAATGACTTATAACAATAATAACGTCAGCACAAGTACCAGCACTAATACTAACAACAATAATAACGTCAGCACAAGTACTAATACAAACTATCAATATGGTACAATGACCAATAACAATAATAATGTTAACACAAGTACAAGTACCAATACTAACAATAATATTAATACAGGTGACATGACTAACCGTAATATTAATACTACAACAGCCACAACAAACAACACCAATAATAATATTAACAGCGGTACAATGACTAATATTAATCAGAATACCAACAATGGTACAATGACTAACAACAACAATAATACAAGTACAAGTACTAATAATAATGCCAACGTTAATCAAAACATCAACAGCGGTGATATGACTAACCGCAATATCAACACAACTGAAATTACTCAGCGAGTAATTCAACCGCCGCCAACTGCTGTTGCTCCAACTATGATGTCGGGCGGTAATCAAGATTTATGTAGTACTGGTACAAGTGGTTCAGTGCAAACACAAATTTTTGGTGTAAGTAGTGGCGGCACAGTTCGTGACATGAATTGTGAACGCTTAAAGTTATCTAAGACCTTATACGACATGGGCATGAAAGTTGCCGCTGTTGCTACTATGTGTCAAGATCGTCGTGTATTTGATGCCATGATGGCAGCAGGTACACCTTGCCCTTATGAAGGCAAGATTGGCGAACAGGCCAAAGCCGCATGGGAAGAGAATCCAGACAAGTTACCAAAAGTAGATGAGGAAAAAATAGATGACACTTATAAGAAAGTTGGCATTGGCGCTTTACTTGGCGCTCTTGTGTTTAGATTATTCTAATGCTCAAGTAGACAGTACTACCGGTAATTTAACAAACTTTACCGGTAGAGCCACGGATACAACATCTAACTGGAACAATGCCGGCAGTGTAGGACAACCTCTAACATGTTGGCAAGGTGGAGATCCTGGATACTGCGGCCCTAATCCTCGAGTAAGTGCATGGGGTGCTGGATCTAATGTTATTAATTTCTCCTACGGTACTGTGAACTTAAACCAAGTAGTGGATATAAACAAGGCTTTGGCTGTTGGCGGCAGTGGTGTACAACTTAGCGGATTTAATTTTGGATTCACTGCTAAGAACGGCAATGGTTGGGATAACGGACAACAAGATTACTTAGGTGCTTTTGTTAAATTTTATAATAACGCTACCGGCTTATCATCAGTCTATGATTATACAAGTCAAACAAATAAAAAATATAACTGGACTACTTTTAATTTCAGTGACACCTTTTCTAGTCCTGTACCAGCAACTAAATTCAGTAATGTAGAGTATGGGTTTGTAGGTAGAGATAATAATTACTGGGTAGGCCCTTACGGTCCAGAGATTATAAATGTGAATTTCAGTTTGAAGTACACAGTTAAACCTGATCCATGCATTAGTGATCCACTATCCAGCCCAACTTGTCCAGGATACGCATTGGCTACAGTTAAGAATTCAATATTAGGATCTACTGTATCAAACGCAAGTGCTACTTCATTTGTGCCGGCAATGAACTATACACAACCTGCTCCTGCGGCAGCACCTCCTGCTGTAGCAGATGCGGCGCCTGCATTGGCACAAGCAAGTCCTCAACAACAAGCACAACAACCTGCACAACAAAGTCCACAGCCTCAACAACAGCAACAAGGTCAAGATCCAAATCAAAATCCTGGCGGCACGCAAGGCAATCCGACACAGCCAAGTCCACAACAAGCAGGGCCCGCACCTACAAGTCCACAACCAGCCGGTGGCCCTCCACAGACGGCAACAGCCAGTGCTACACAACAGAGTTCAGGACCACAACAAGGCGGAGGCGGTCCTAGTAAATTAGCAATGAGTGTGGTTAAATCGGCACAGGCTAAAGAACAAGCAGTGCAACAAATGGCTGTACAACAATCTGCCAAAGCATTTGAAAATACCCAATCAAGTTCACAAGCCGCTAGTAATCTTGCAATTAGCATAAATCAAGATATGAGTGCTAACAGTGCCACAGCGGCCGCACAGTTTTCCAGTCAGACTACACAAGCCAGTCAGCAAACTGCCAGTCAACAAACACAGCAACAACAAACTACACAGACTGGTCAACAAACACAGCAAACAAATAAAATAAGTCTACCAGTACAACAATCTGCACAAGATACTCAGCAAACACAGATTCAAACAACTTCTAATATAATACAGACGCTGCCTCCGGCCTACACAGCACAACAACAGCCGGCACAAGACACTCAGTCAACACAAACGGCCATGTTGAAACCGCCAACACAGCCCATAATAGAAGTTCCACAAACAGCTAGTAGCGGCACTGGTTTAACAGTTAGTCGCAACTTGTTTGCTTATAATCCTTTAATGTCATTTAACAGTGCCAGCGCCACACCGATGCTTATGCAACAGCTGCCAACTTATCAACCAAAATTAGATACAAAAGTTGAAGAAGTTGAAGCTCCGCAATTTCAAACGGCCAGTTTTGGTGGCGCAGGTCGTGCAGGTAATCCACTAAGCGAAATCATGATGCAACAACGTTTTGAATTGATGCAGAATAACATTGCCGCACCTGCTAGTGCAGTAAATAAGAATGTACAGCCAAATGAACTTGCCAGAGGAGTTGATATTGCATCAATGGCTACAACACCTGCAGGATTTAATGCCTATTCATTTGTGTTGAAAGATGCGGCTTTTTATGAGCCAAAAGAAGTTTATAAGAATCAGCGTACAGTTGATAACGAACGAGTACTACGTGGATTAACTCGTGGTAGTGATAGTTTACATCAACAAATGGTTGATCAACAGTATAAGTTAGGAAATTAATATGGATTACATTGCTTATTTTATGTTAGGTCTTGGATTTGGTATGGCCTTTTACTATATGTTTTATAGTGATAACTCAATGTCAGAGTTGGCTCGTGCCAAACATGACCTTAGTGTACGCAAAGAATGGTTTGCCATGTTAGCAGAACAAAATAAAAAAATAGCCAAGTCAAAAGCTTGGAAACAAAGATGGGAGAAGTAAAATGGTAGTAGGAACATCAGCATTTGTATTAGGATTTTTTGTTGCACTAGGAGGATGGACGGCAACAAAACTTACCAACCGTGTGGACGCTATAATCGATCCACCAAAGATTACTAAACCTGCCGACGACAAAATTGTCGAGCAAAAAGTAGAACCAAAGGAGAAACACGATGACAGAAGAGATTAAAAGCGTTGATGCCAAAATCGACGAAGCCGAAGCGGCAATGAAAAAATACGCCAGCAAGGATACTGTTATCAGTATTGGCGGCTATGAATTTACACCAGCTAAACTAATGGTGGCATTTACACTAGTAAGTAGTACCTTAGGCGGCCTATACGGAGCCTTTGAAGTTTATAAAGACTATCAAAGCATGAAGAAAAAGATTGCCGAATATTCGGCGCCTGACCTAAGTGGCTTTGACAAGAGATTAGCAGTTATTGAAGAGAACAGTCAAAAAGGCGCCGACTATACTCGTGATATCAAAACTGATCTAAAGAATGATATTCGTCGTAATGAATCAGTTACTGAACAAGTAGAGCGTAGTGTTAAAACTGCACAGCGTGAAACTGAAAGTGAAATGCGTGACATGCGTAAGGCTGTTCGTGAAGACTTAGAACGAGCAAGAACCGAAGCCAACGCAATTCGCAAGGACATGGAATCAACACGTAAAGAAATCAACAGCGAATTTACTGCGGCACGCCGCGAAATCAATCGTGAAGTTGAACAGCTAAAGAAAGAAGTGGACAACAAGATACAGAAAGCCATTGACAATCCACTGGCAAACAAATAAAATATTATTATATGACAAAAACTTATCGTAGCATTTTTATCAGCGATGTGCATTTAGGCACTCGCGATTGCAAAGCAGAACAGCTGAACAACTTTTTAAAACACAATTCAGCTGACACGCTATATCTCGTGGGAGATATAATTGATGCTTGGAAAATTCAACAAAATAAACTGCGATGGAATCAAAGTCATACCAATGTTATTAGACGAGTATTGGGTCATGCCAAGCGTGGCTGTCGTGTGGTGTATGTTGCTGGCAATCATGACGAATTTTTACGTCCTATGATTCCTTATGAAGTTAGTTTTGGTCAAGTAGAAATATGTAATCAAACTACACACATTGGTGCGGACGGTAAAAAGTATTTGGTCACACACGGTGACTTATTTGACGGAGTAACCCGCTTGGCTCCATGGTTGGCATTTTTGGGAGATCATGCTTATGATTTTATCCTAAGAATGAACAGCCGTTTTAATTGGATACGTCACAGATTGGGTTTTGGCTATTGGAGTCTTAGCCAATGGCTTAAACACAGAGTCAAAAAAGCTGTAGACTTTGTGTTTAAATTTGAAAAGACCATTACCGATTATGCAAAAAAACGTGGGTTTGATGGCGTAATCTGCGGTCATATTCATCATGCGGAGATTAAATATGTAGATAATATCATCTACATGAATGACGGAGATTGGGTAGAATCAATGACTGCCTTGGTTGAACATCATTCTGGAGAGTGGGAGATTGTCACATGGACCAAATCGCACGATGATATTAAACAAACTAAAAAGAAATAACTTCAAGAAAGACAAAAATGGAATTTATATTAACTTATGTAGTGATAGGATTTTTAACTGTGTTTGGCTGGAATACAGGACAAAAGGTATGGGACAAATATATTGAACCAGAAACACAAGAAGTACAGGCAGTAAAAAATGAACGAACACGATAAGAAAAAAACTTTGTTAGATCATTATGAAAGAGCATTTGACAATGTGCTACGTATACTTTGGTTAATCCTGTTGATCATGTGGATTAACAGCGAACATACACTATTCAAATGAAACCTACAGCGGCGTTATTTTTGTACGATCCCAAGTGCAGTGTACAAAGCGGCAATGGCATAATCAATGCATTGCAATCTGATTATAATTTTAAAATTTTCAGCATTAACCCATTGGAAGATAATTTCTTCGACGATGTGGATTTAATAATAGTGCCCGGTGGGTTTGGTGATGCCAGCACATTTGAGCGAGCATTTAAACACAATGGAGATCGTGTTAAGCAGTTTGTAAAAGATGGTGGTAAGTATTTGGGCATTTGTATGGGTGCCTATTGGGCAGGCCGCCATTACTTTGACATCTTAGACAATATTGATGCAGTTCAATATATTAGACAGCCCAATAGCGATACACGCAGACCGCATGCAAAGAATATCAAAATAGAATGGTTAGGTGAATCTATGACAATGTTTTGGTATGATGGATGTGCGTTTACCGGATCAGGTTATTATGATACTGTGGCCAAATATGCTAACGATGATCCAATGGCCATAATAAAAGATCACATTGGACTAATAGGATGCCATCCTGAAAGCGAAAAGTTTTGGTATGACAGCTACTCATGGATGCGGGGCAAATACCATGGCGGTCGTCATCATACGCTATTGTTAGATTTTGTAAATAAATTAATGGACAAAAAATGAAATACTTTATAACAGCAATGTACATTCTTTGGATAGGATTGACTTTAATTTTAGCTTTAAAAGATACATATTATGAAAACAATACTAATAATAACAGATAATCTAAAGGACCAAATCAATGGCGTGGTTACGACCTACAAAAATATTGAGGCATGTGCAACTCGTGACGGTTATAACATTGTGGTGTTGGATCCCGGGTGGTTCAGCTACATTGATTGCCCTGGCTACAACGAAGTCAAGATTGCCTATCCGCGGAACATGGGCAAGAAGATTAAGGAGATATCTCCGGATTATATCCATATCGCCACAGAGGGTACTCTTGGTCTGTGGGCTAGAGCATATCTTTCATTGGCTGATATTCCTCACAATACCGCTTATCATACTAAGTTTCCAGAAGGACTTAAGAAACTATTTGGAATACCTGAGTCACTTACTTGGCGTTTTGTACGTTGGTTTCATAAGCATAGCGGCAAAGTTTTAACCACAACAGACAGCATGGTCAAAGAACTTCAAGCACACGGGTTTGATGGTGAAGTTATTTCATGGACTCGTGGTGTTGACCGTGCGATCTTTACTCCTGATCTTAGAGAAAAAACAACAGCCAAGTATCTCTTATGTGTTGCTCGAGTAAGCAAAGAAAAGAACTTAGAAGATTTCTTTGAAATGGATTATCCCGGTTATCAAAAAATAATGGTAGGCGATGGCCCTATGCTAGATACTTATAAGAAAAAGTATCCCAATGTACATTTTACAGGATTCAAAACTGGAATAGAACTGGCACGTTACTATGCCAATGCTGAAGTATTTGTATTTCCCAGCAAGTGGGAAACATTTGGCATTGTGATGATTGAAGCAATGGCTTGCGGAACTCCAGTTGCCGCTTATAACTGTCAAGGCCCTGCAGATGTAATCGACCAAGGTGTAACTGGATTTATGGTTGAGGAACACGAAGGATTACAAGTTGCTATTGACAAGTGTTTAAAAATTAATAGAGATGACGTATATAGGGTAGGGCAACGTTGGACTTGGGATCGTGCTTGGGAAATATTTAGAGATAATCTGCTTCCAGCAAAATAATCAATTATCTATCCAACGGAACCATTTTGTTTGTTTTAAAAATGGTTCCATTTCTTCTAAAGTTTTTTTGTTATGTCTGGCGGCAAATTCAACAAAACTACGCCATTCTAATACATAATTGTCTATACCCTGTTGCCAAGCTTGATACATGTGCAACAGGTGACGATCATCCATTAACATTTAGAACCAAAGCCAATAGCCTTGACTCATTAATAGCATGCCGATAGAACCAACTATTAAACTACCCCAGTACATTGGCATACTAACAGCTAAGATACTTGCTGATAATAAAACAATTGCCAATTGGAATGCTGTACCGCTAAATGTTAACCATGGGATATGACGTCTAGCATCATCACGATCAGCTTCCAACTTACGTGCTTTTTCTAACAATTCTTTTTTGCCTTCGCCAGTTTTAGGATCACTTTCGTAACGTTCAATTTTGGCTTGTAATTTTTCAGCTTTGGCTGTTTCTTTACGTGCAATAGCATCATCTAAGCTTTGTTCAGCTAGTGTTTGTTTGATTGATTTAGCTTGGTAAAAGCTATACATGTTGTTTGCGGCAATGGTGTTGGTCAATACTTTACCGCTGAATCCGTTAGCAATGTAAGTATTAATAGCCAACATCAATGCTAACACAGTAATAACCCAACCTGCTTTGTCTTTAATTTTTGCTTCACGTTCGCTACGTGATAATGGTTTTTTTTCTTCTGCCATGGCGACTCCTGATAAAATGTTACCAATATTTAATGTTTGATACTACTTTATAACTTGGTATATAATAAGTATTCTATTGCCAACTTTAATTTTTAATTAAACACTTAGATAACTGACCGAATTCTTTAAGGTAAATACATGGATAGGAGATCTACACATGGACTTTACATTTGAATTCACAGTTGAAAAATTGGCTGCTTGCATAAGCAAAAACAAAAACCCACAAGCATGGTACGACGCACTGTGCAATCAGTTGCCAAATTTTGTCATTGTAACACCCCCAAGAGTAGCTGGTTTTATCAGCCAGTGCCAGCATGAAAGTTCTGATTTCAATGCACTTGAAGAAAACTTAAATTATAGTGCCGCAGGCCTAATGGGTACCTTTAAAAGATACTTTCCGGACCAAGCTACAGCAACAAAATACCAACGTAAACCAGAAATGATTGCCAATCGCGTCTATGCCAATCGCATGGGCAACGGCGATGAAGCCAGCGGAGATGGATTTAAATTCAGAGGACGCGGCCTAGTTCAATTGACTGGACGTGGTAATTATACTCAATGTAGTAGAGATTTATTCTCAGACGACACACTGGCAGACAGTCCAGAATTAGTATCACAACCAGAATATGCAGTATTAAGTGCATGTTGGTTTTGGCACAAGAATCGATTAAACGATTACTGTGACCGCGGTGATGTGGTGGGATTAACAAAAAGAATAAATGGTGGAACATTGGGTCTTGCAGAGCGAGTACACCATTGGAACCATTGTATTGAGCTGTT
>Ga0209188_1002078_pt1 | contig 15193 bp, 16 predicted proteins | sample C_130625_EF_Meta_FD_187307 | JGI IMG/M metagenome (GOLD analysis project Ga0209188, IMG submission 187307) | Freshwater microbial communities from Lake Croche, Canada to study carbon cycling - C_130625_EF_MetaG (SPAdes) (version 2) | ecosystem: Environmental > Aquatic > Freshwater > Lake...
TCGGGAAGGTACCGACTTATTTTTAAAGAGCGCACGTCGCGCCCTGTCAGACAAGTGCAAGTTAGATACTAAGCCTGGTCAACATGGTCGTACATCTGGCTCAAGAACATCGGATTACGGTAATCAATTGCGTGAAAAGCAAAAGGTTAAACGTATTTATGGTGTACTAGAGCGTCAATTCCGCCGTTACTTCGCAGAAGCTGAGCGTCGTAAGGGCAATACTGGTGAAACATTGCTCCAGCTTCTTGAGTCACGTCTCGACAACGTGGTTTATCGCATGGGATTTGGTTCAACACGAGCAGAAGCTCGTCAGTTGGTTACTCACGGTGCCATTACATTAAACGGTAGCGCAGTGAATATCCCATCTATTCAGGTTAAGGCTGGTGATGTGGTTGCTATTCGTGAAAAAGCGAAGAAGCAGGTACGAATTGCAGAATCACTTAATTTAGTTCAGCAAATGACTGCTATCAGCTGGGTTTCAGTTGACGCAGCCAAGCTTGAAGGAACGTTCAAGCAAGTGCCTGACCGCGAAGATATTAGCGGTGAAATTAATGAAAGTTTGATCGTCGAATTGTATTCACGCTAATTAGGCACTCTCAAGGAAAAATATATGCAAACAAATTTGCTCAAGCCAAAAATTATTTCTGTTGAAGCGCTTACCGCCAACCAAGCAAAGGTTGTTATGGAGCCGTTCGAGCGTGGCTATGGCCACACACTCGGAAATGCATTACGTCGCGTACTGTTGTCCTCGATGGTTGGTTATGCTCCAACTGAAGTAGCAATTGCAGGTGTAGTTCATGAGTACTCAACTTTGGATGGCGTTCAAGAGGATGTAGTAAATCTTTTGCTCAACCTCAAAGGTATCGTATTTAAATTGCAGTCACGTGATGAAGTGACTATCAATTTGCGTAAAGAAGGCCCTGGCGTCGTTACTGCAAAAGATATTGATCTTCCACATGATGTAGAAATCATGAATCCTGATCACGTCATTGCTCACTTGTCTGCTGGTGGTAAGTTAGATATGCAGATTAAGGTTGAAAAAGGCCGTGGTTATGTACCAGGTAACGTGCGTCAATATAACGACGAAACTACCAAGATCATTGGTCGTATTGTATTAGATGCTTCATTTAGCCCAGTTAGCCGAGTTAGCTATGCTGTTGAGTCTGCTCGTGTTGAGCAACGTACTGACCTTGATCGTCTTGTAATGACTATCGAAACAAACGGTGTGTTATCTCCTGAAGAAGCGATTCGTCAAGCAGCCAGCATCTTGGTTGATCAGTTAGTGGTATTTGCAGCTCTCGAAAGCAGCGAAGTTTCTGGCGATCTTGCACCAAGCCGTTCTTCAATGGTTGATCCAATGTTGATGCGTCCAGTGGATGACCTCGAGCTTACAGTACGCTCTGCAAACTGTTTGAAGGCTGAAAACATTTACTACATTGGTGACTTAATTCAACGTACAGAGAATGAATTGTTGAAGACGCCTAATTTGGGTCGTAAGTCTTTGAATGAAATTAAAGACGTATTGGCTGCTCGTGGCTTAAGTCTTGGCATGAAACTCGAGAGCTGGCCTCCAGCCAACCTCGAGAAATAATTAGAAAGGAAGCATCATGCGTCACGGAAACGGCTTACGCAAACTAAATAGAACATCTTCTCATCGCTTGGCGATGCTGCGCAATATGTCCAATTCTCTTTTGGAGCACGAAGTGATTAAAACTACTTTGCCAAAAGCTAAAGAATTGCGTATGGTTGTTGAGCCTTTAATTACTTTAGGCAAAAAAGACAACTTGGCAAATCGTCGCTTGGCATTTAATCGCACTCGTGATCGAGATATCGTAGCCAAACTCTTTACAGAGCTTGGCCCACGTTACGCAACACGCCCTGGTGGTTACCTTCGTATTTTGAAGTTTGGCTTCCGTCATGGTGATAATGCGCCAATGGCTTTGGTTGAGTTGCTTGATCGTCCAGAGCTTAATGAAACAGCAGCTGTAGTTGAAGAGGCTTAAGTCTCGCAGCTAGTTAAAAAGCCAGGCTTCGGTCTGGCTTTTTTCATTTACGGGTTATAAATACAGCATGTATCAAAACTCCCCAATAAAAGCTGACAGCCTTTTGGTAGTCGTAACCACCTTACCCAATATGGAGGTAGCTACAGCTTTAGCCAAATCTCTGGTTGAGGCACATCTTGCAGCCTGCGTTCAGGTCACTGAAGGGCTCTATTCAGTTTATCTCTGGGAGGGAAAGCTTTGTGAAGAGCAAGAAGTTCTTTTGTCAGCAAAAACGGTGTCACATCAATGGGAAGAAATTTGCCGCTTCGTAAAGGAAGCTCACCCTTATGATCTTCCTGAGATTTTTGCTTATTCACCAGAGCAATATGATCAACAATATGGCCATTGGGTCAGCACTGAGGTAAATTCTAAGATATGAGAATGTGTTCATTGATGGCAAAGTTTTTTGCTTTGCTCTTACTCTTATCTGCGTCAGTTTTTGCTGCGCAAGATTTTTTACCACCAGAAAAGGCATTTCGCTTAGAGGCAAGCTGGATAGAAAATTCTAATCAGATTGAGGTGGATTTTTCACCAGCTCAGGGCTATTACATCTATCAAGAGTCTCTCAAATTTGAAGTAGGCACTGAGGCTGGAAAGCTATATAGCATAAGGCCTGCATTACCATTAGGCATCGAAAAGTTTGACGAAACTTTTCAGAAAAAGTTGCAAGTATATAAGCAATCTTTCATTGTCTTATTAGAAGCGAAGCCGGAAACAGGAAAGCCACTTCATATTGAAGTGAGTCTGCAGGGTTGTGCAGAAGCAGGAATTTGTTATCCACCAATGACACTCAAGTTTTTGCTTACAGGCCCCGGAGTCAAGGCGGCACCGATACCAGAAGTATTTGACGGTTCACAAACTATAGCCCCGCCCAAGGCTGAATTTAGTCTGGCTGATTTATGGCGTGACCGAGATGACGTCAATGCTATTAGCCGCTTTTTAGCAAACACCTCTACAGCTTATTTATTCTTGGCGTTCTTTGTGTTGGGGCTGGCCTTAGCATTTACGCCTTGTGTTTTACCGATGCTTCCAATTCTCTCTAGCGTGATCTTCGGTTCACAAGGTGGTAAAACAATTTCCAAGGGTCGTGCAAGCCTATTGGCGCTTTCTTATGTATTGGGTATGGCATTGGTGTATGCATTGGCAGGAACCTTGATGGCTGCACTAGGCGGTAGCGTACAAAGGGCACTGCAAAGTCCAGTTGCACTGGCTGCCTTTGCCTTATTGCTCTTAGCCCTCTCAGGCAGCTTATTTGGGCTTTATGAGCTTCGTTTGCCGAATTCATGGCACCAGCAGGTTGATCGTCTGGCAGGCCGTCAAAAGGGTGGCAGTGTCTTTGGTGCTTTTGCTTTAGGTGGAATTTCTACTATGGTTGCTAGCCCTTGCATTACAGCCCCACTTGCAGGCGTTCTCGCATTTATTGCACAAACTGGGTCTATGAGCTTGGGTGCAGGACTTCTCTTTGTGATGGCCCTAGGCATGGGTCTACCACTTCTTTTTATTGCGATTGAAGCGAGAATTTTGATTCCTTCAACTGGAATATGGATGATCTGGTTACAACGTACTCTGGGTGTTTTATTAGTAGCAACTGCTGCTTGGATTGCATCTCCTTTGCTACAGCAAAAAGATTCAACTGGGTCCTCGAATGTTATTAATGGGCAACAAGTGCATCAAGTGGGAGACTTAGTTTTTATAGTGATTCATTCTCTAGCAGAGCTTGATGCGCAACTTAGCAAAGCACAAGCAGATAAAAAATTTGTATTACTGGATTTCTATGCGGATTGGTGTATCAGTTGCAAGGAAATGGAAATCAATACTTTTGCAAATCCACAAGTAAGCCAAGAATTGAAACAGTTTGTTTTATTTCAAGCTGATGTCACTGCAAATAGCCCTGAAAATCAAGCGCTGCTTAAGCGTTTTGGGCTCTTTGGACCACCCGGTATTTTGATCTTTAACCAGAGGTCGGAAGAACAAATAGATCAGCGCATTATTGGGTATATGCCCCCTCAGCGTTTTATTGAACGAATACAAAAATTACTTCAGACCCAGTAGTCATGCCCAAAATACATTCTATTTATATTGCCTCTCAAGCCGGTGAGCCAATGAAGAAGATAAAGAGCGCCAGACTTAGGGTTGGCCTAGGAATTGAGGGCGATAGATACGCGCTTGGTATCGGCGCATTCTCAGGCTCAATTCCATCAAAAATCAGAGATGTCTCATTGATTGCGTTGGCAGCAATTGAAGCAGCCAATCTAGAACTAGAGACCAGTGGGTTAAAAACTTTTCCTGCCATTGAAACAAGAAGAAATATTGTGATTGAGGATATGAGTTCAGATGCCCTCAATCAGTTAGTTGGAAAAGAGTTTTCTTTGGGCCCATTCAGGCTTAGGGCTACGGAGTTATGTGCGCCTTGTGAGCGCCCAGCAAATCTTAGTGAGAAAGCTCAATTTATTTCTGCATTTGACAACAGGGGCGGTATTAGAGCTCAAATTTTAGACTCTGGAGAGATAAGAGTTGGCGATCAACTCAATGAGACTTTATTTGCCCGACTTGATTAGTCTTGCAGCTTCGAGCGCAAAGTAAGTTAGTACGCCATCTGCGCCGGCGCGTTTAAATGCAAGCAGAGATTCCATCATTACGGCGTTGTGATCAAGCCAGCCATTTTGCGCTGCTGCCTTGAGCATTGCATATTCACCACTAACTTGATAAGCATAAGTTGGGTAGTTAAATTCTTCTTTAACGCGGCGTACAATATCTAAGTACGGCATGCCAGGCTTCACCATAACCATATCTGCACCCTCACTGATATCAAGAGCGACCTCCCGCAAAGCCTCATCACCATTGGCGCAATCCATTTGATAGGTTTTTTTGTCGGCCTTACCTAGATTTTTTGCTGAACCCACTGCATCACGAAATGGTCCATAAAACGCAGAAGCATACTTCGCAGAATAAGCCATGATACGAGTATGAATTAATTTGTTTTGCTCAAGCGCTTCCCGAATTTTTCCAATGCGTCCATCCATCATGTCTGACGGGGCAACAATATCGACACCCGCTTGAGCTTGAGCAACCGCTTGTTGTACTAGGATTACGGTCGTTTCATCATTAAGAATGCGTCCTTGCTCATCAAGAACGCCATCTTGACCATGGCTTGTATAGGGATCAAGGGCAACGTCAGTCATGATGCCTAAATTAGGAAAGCGTTTCTTAAGCTCACGGATAGCTGTGGGTACTAGACCGTTTGGGTTGTATGCCTCTTTGCCATCAGGTGTTTTTAATGCAGCATCGATTACTGGGAACAAAGCTAATACAGGAATACCAAGATCCACACATTCTTGGGCAACATTAAAAAGTAAGTCTAATGAAACACGATTGACGCATGACATTGAAGCAACGGCTTCAGATTTACCTTTCCCTTCTAGCAAGAACACGGGGTAAATCAAATCATTCGCAGAAAGAGTATTTTCTTGCATGAGGCGACGGGACCAATCATCACGACGCATACGACGTGGACGATGTGCTGGGAAATTAAGTAAAGAATTAGCTTGGGATTTCATCTTCATGGGTTTCTGTTTCAAATAGCCATTTAATAATTAAATTATCCGCCTCTTCAAGGCCAATGCGTTTAGTGCTTGAAAATAATTGTGCCGTAAGTTGCTTTGAATCACCCGTGCCATCCGATAATGAAGGATAATATTGCTGAAGTTGTCTTTTAACATCTTCCAGAGCATGTTTGCACTCACTTTTATTGAGCTTGTCGCATTTACTCAGCAATATATGGATCGGCTTACCGGTGGGCACAAACCATTGAATCATCTGCTCATCAAGGTCTGTTATCCCACGCCTAGCATCCACAATTAAGACCATGCCTACCAATTGCTCCCGCTCCTGAAGGTAGTCACTTAAGAGGCTATTCCAGTGGTATTTAATTTCGCGATTCACTGCAGCATAGCCATAGCCAGGCAAGTCCACCAAATAGGCCAAAAGCTCATCTTTTGAGAATAGGCCAAAATAATTGATATGTTGAGTACGGCCAGGCGTTTTACTGGCAAAAGCCAGTCTTTTCTGATTACATAAGACATTAATAGCGCTGGATTTGCCCGCATTTGAGCGGCCAGCAAATGCCACCTCAAGTAAGGGTGTGGCAGGCAGGCAATGGGTGTCATTGACTGTGGTGGCGAATCGGGCTTGAAAGAGTTTAGACATGTCCTGAAGCTATTGTAAAATCATGAAATAATTCATGGTGTTGGGTAAAAAGAGTAGTAAATACAGGGCCCAAACACTTTTAGGAATTTTTGCCAAGGTAAACATAATGCTTCAAAGCTCCCAAATCTCCAAATTAACTGGCTTACGTGCTGGTTTTGTTGTTTTTTCTATTTTCGCCATGATCGGTATTTCTGGGTTTGCTATTGCTGCTGATGCTCCTGTGGCTTCTGCGGCTGAAGCCAAGGCTGCGGTGCCTGGCAAGCCAAAGGCTGATCCTGCTGCTGGTGAAGCACTTTACTCTAATGGAGATACTACTCGTGGAGTAGTCGCCTGTATTACTTGCCATGGGCCTAAGGGTCAAAGTGCAGTGGGTACATGGCCTAAACTTGCCGCACAACATCCAGCTTATCTTGCTCGTCAGTTAAAAAACTACAAAGAGGGAGTTCGCGCTAATGCCATCATGATGGGTATGGCTGCCGCTTTGACAGATCAAGATATGATAAATATTTCTACTTATTTAGCTCAACAACAACCTTCACAGGGCGTTGCTCAAAACAAAGAAACAATTGAATTGGGCCAAAGCATTTACCGTGGCGGGATAACCGCTAAGGGAGTACCAGCTTGCGCTGGCTGCCATAGTCCTAACGGCGCTGGAATTCCTGCGCAGTATCCCCGACAAGGTGGCCAATGGGCCGAGTACTCTAACACTCAATTAATGTTGTTTCGTGAGGGCACTCGCAAAAATAGTCAAATGAATATGATTGCAACAAAGCTTTCTGATCAAGAAATGAAAGCGGTTTCTGATTATATGGCTGGCTTATATTAAGTAGTCATTCTGATCTTCAAATAAAAACCCCGCTCTTACAGCGGGGTTTTTATTTGTTTGAATGGATTAACTATTGCTTTGGCAAAATTGTTTCACTTGCAAATAAGTCTGATATTTTTTCACGTGCACGGATGACATAAGCATTTTTTCCATCCACCATGATCTCCGCTGGTTTTGGTCTTGTGTTGTAGTTTGAAGCCATTACAAAGCCATATGCGCCCGCAGATAAGATTGCCAAGAGATCACCTTCCTCAACCGCTAGTTTACGATCCCTGCCTAGCCAATCACCAGATTCGCAGACTGGCCCAACAACGTCATATATCAAACTCTTAACCTCTTTAGCTTGTATGGGAACAATGCCATGATGCGCCTCATACAGTGCTGGACGCAGGAGCTCAGTCATTGCGGCGTCGACAATACAAAAGTTTTTCTCCGTCCCAGGCTTAAGATATTCAACGGCAGTAAGGAGCACGCCAGCATTGCCTACTAAGGACCTGCCTGGCTCAAGAACAATATCTAAATGGGCAAAGCCACGCTCGGCCACATGATTTAAGAGGGTATTAGTGAACTCGGTAATGTCTGGCGGGGTTTCATCGCTGTATGAGATGCCAAGGCCACCACCTAAGTCTAAGTGATGAATCACAATACCTTCTTTTTTGAGCTGCTCTACTAAATCCAAAACTTTATCGAGAGCATCTAAGTAAGGTGAGGTAGTGGTAATTTGCGATCCAATGTGGCAATCAATGCCAACCACATCAATTTGTGGAAGCTGGGTAGCTTCACGATAAGTTTTCAAGACCTCATGATACGCAATGCCGAATTTATTACCTTTAAGTCCGGTAGAAATGTAAGGATGGGTTTGTGCATCAACGTCTGGATTAACCCGCAAAGAAATGGGTGCGCGACAATTTAATTTACTTGCTACACGATTGATATTGCGTAGTTCTGCGATAGATTCAACATTGATGCATTTGACGCCAGCCATTAAGGCAGTAGCAATTTCATGTCCAGATTTTCCAACACCTGCAAAGACTAAGCTTTTAGGATCTGCACCAATTGCTAATGCACGCGCCAGCTCGCCACCACTCACCAAATCAAACCCAGCCCCTAGATTTTTGAGGCAATCTAATACTGCTAAGTTGCTATTCGCTTTCATGGCGTAATGAATGCGTGCACGTCTTTTACCTTCTCCATCAATGCAGGCTTTGTCATAGGCTTTGTATGCCTCAGTCAAAGCTTTCTTGCTATAAACATAAAGTGGCGTGCCAAATTCTTTGGCTAAATCGACTAGAGGAATTTCTTCGGCATACCATTTGCCGTCTCGCTCGGTAAACCCAGATAGCTTAGGAAGAGGAATAGCTTTGCTTGTCATTGCTTAACCGATGATGAATTGTTTGTGGTGCCAGGCGTTTGTGCTGGATAAAGCTTACCCTTAGGTTCAGGCTCTGTAGGAGGCGGAGGAGCAGGGGGTACATTTGGTATGTATAAGGGCCCCCTAACCCCACATCCAACAAGGGCTATTAAGAGGGTAATGCTGAGGGCTCTATTTAGAATCGCTATCATGAATGTCTCTAAAACGAATGATTGAATATAGCATGCAGGGCTCTAATATGAATCCAAATAATTCAGGTGTGGAAACCATCGACGATAAGCAATTTCATCAGCTAGGTAGCAATTTATTGCATGCAATTGAGCTTGCATTGGAGGCTGCTGACGATATGTTAGACCTAGATCTGGATGTAGAGCGCCAAGGCAGCAATGTGATCAATATCCGCTTTAGGGATAAAAGCGTGATTGTTGTGAATACACAGCCACCTTTACACGAAATTTGGGTAGCTGCTAAGTCTGGCGGATATCACTATCGTTGGGCGGGAACAATGCTCAATCCTTTATGGCTCGATACCAAAACAGGCAAGGAATTTTTGAGCGATTTATCCGAATTTGCGAGTGCTCAAGCTGGCCAATCAGTCCAGATTGGCTTAATGAAGTCTTAATAGGCTTTAAGCGGCGCCAGTGGCAATCAAAGTCTCTATTACCTGGGCATCTGCCACACTCTTAATGTGTGCTTTACCAATTTTTTCTAGGAGCACATAGCGAATTTTCCCACCCTCTGTTTTCTTATCGACTTGCATAAGCTCCATGTATCGAGCTGCGCCAAATTTTGGCGGCGTCACTGGCAAGTTCATTGATTTAATAATCTTAATAAGACGCTCAAGTTCGGCTTTGCTAATTTGATTTAAACGGCAAGATAGTTCAGCTCCAAGCACCATACCACAGCCCACAGCTTCACCATGAAGCCACTCACCATAACCCATACCTGCTTCAATGGCGTGCCCAAATGTATGGCCAAAGTTTAAGGTGGCGCGAATACCACCCTCTCTTTCATCGGCAGAAACAACGGCAGATTTAATTTCGCAGGAGCGAAGTACGGCATGCCCAAGGGCGGTGGTATCACAAGCTAATAAGGCAGCTGTATTTGCCTCAATCCAATCTAAAAATTTTGCATCAGCAATCGCACCATGTTTAACTACTTCAGCCAAGCCTGCAGAGAGCTCTCTCGCAGGCAATGTCTTTAGGGTATTAAGATCTGCAATAACAGCAGCAGGTTGATGAAAAGCCCCGATCATATTTTTACCCAGAGGATGATTAATTCCAGTTTTTCCACCAACAGAAGAGTCAACTTGAGCTAGCAGAGTGGTAGGAACTTGGATAAAGCGAATCCCACGCATAAAACTAGCTGCAGCATAGCCAGTCATATCACCAATAACTCCCCCACCCAACGCAACCAACATGGTTTGGCGGTCAGCACCAAATTTCAATAGGTCATCGAAAATAAGCTGGAGATTTTTCCAATCTTTATATGACTCACCATCGGGCAAGGTAATTGTTCTAACGGGTTTACCAAATGCTTCTAAAGTCTTAGTAAGTCTCTCCGCATACAACGGAGCAACCGTTGTGTTAGTAACGATATAAATTGATGTGGCTTTTTCACAAGCGCTAAAGAGATTTGCTTGGTCAATGAGGTCAGCACCAATATAAATTGGGTAACTACGTTTACCAAGATCAACTTCAAGTGTTTTCATCATAGTATTCAGGAGGATAGTTCAAGCTGCATGATTAAGGTATTGACTAATTGATTAACGCTGGGCTTACCAGTTTCAATCACATGGTCAGCGATTTCGCGATACAGCGGATCCCGAATAGAGTACAAGCTTTCCAGAATTTTTTTAGCATCACCATTTTGTAATAAGGGGCGACCTTCCCCGCCTTTGGTGCGATACCAAAGTTCAATGGGGTTTGCATGCAAATAAATGACCGTACCGCGCTCGTTCAGCATTTGACGATTTTCCGGTGATAAAACTGCACCACCGCCAGTAGCTAGAACAATGTCATGCTCAGCAGTAATTTCACGGATTGTTTGTGCCTCTCTTTTTCGAAACCCTTCTTCACCTTCCATTTCAAAAATGACGGGAATTCTTACGCCGCAGCGCTCTTCGATGACATGATCAGCATCCAGAAATCGGCGCCCTAATTTCTTTGCAAGGACTTTTCCTACGGTCGACTTCCCCGCACCCATGAGGCCGATAAGAAAAATATTGTTTGTCGAAGTGTTCACCCTTCGATTTTATTAGGGTTTGTCGAGAACGGTAGGGGTTAGGAAGACAAGAAGCTCAGTTTTGTCGCGTAATTTTGATTTATGGCGAAATAAATGACCAATGAGGGGGATATCTCCCAATAATGGGATCTTGACTTTGTCATCTCGTTCAGTAGTTTGAAAAATTCCTCCGATGATGACGGTTCCGCCATTTTCAACGGTGACCTCTGAACTGAGGCTTTTTGTATCAATGGCATACCCCTGCTCAGTTTTCATACCAACAGTGTCTTTATTGATACCTACCAACATCGATATTTTTCCATCCGGGTGGATTTTGGGTAGAACTTCTAGGCGTAAATTTGCTTTTCTAAATTGCAATTTACTACCATTTTGAGAGTTTGTTTGATAGGGTAGTTCTGTACCTTGCTCAATGGTGGCTTTAACTTGGTCACCAGTCATAATGCGCGGATTCGAAAGTATCTTCCCTTGACCATCAGACTCGAGTGCTGACAATTCCATTTGTAAAATACGACTAGCGTTTCGAGAGACAAGAGTTGCAGCTACAGTGGCGGGGTTATAGCCATTAATACCCAAGCCCCCTAAATCTATATTGCTTGATATTTTTTGTTCTGGGATGCCATTAAGTGAGTTTGCTTGGTAGCCAAGCTTAGCCCCCAACTCACGAGCAAAGCGCTCATCTGCCTCTACAATGCGGGCTTCAATCAGTATCTGACGGGGGCTATTAATGTGGTCCCCACCAAAAGGAAGCGCGGCATCTTCACGACGGAATTTTTGAAATGCGGCAATTTCTGAGTGTGGTCCAATCCAGTAGATATCACCATTTCTTACTAGGCGCAAACCTCTGCTGGCAATGATGGAGTGCAAGGCGGTTTGCCATGGAGTGTTATTCAGATCAACTGTTATCTTGCCTTTTATGGACTCGCTGAGTAAGAAGTTAGTGTTGCCAAGCTTTGCAAGAACTTGTAAAAGCTCCACTACTTCAATCTCTGTAAATTGCAGACTAATTGGGGTGGTGAGTATATGTTGTGTGGCTGAGTTGACGCTAATAGGCATGGCCATAAAAGCCATTGAGAAGATAGCTAACCTAACCCTGAATCTTTTTAAGTCGATATGCATGCTTTTTGAGATCGAATTCATTCAGTTTTAAAGGGCTTAAATAGGATACTTTTGCCCTGAGGGTTGCTTAGGGTAGCGCTCTCTTTGCTTGCCTGCGTTAGTCGCCAATCGCCCAAAGTAAGTGCCCCTATTTCAAAGGCAGCAGGTTGTTTGCCAACCTGGAAAAATGCTTGCTGAGTTGTCCCCATTTGACTTGTCCCTAAATAACGCCAGCGCCGCAGTTCTGTTTCATGAGCAAGTGGCTGAGTTTTGGTAATTACCTTTGTAGCTAAAGTACTTTTATTTAATGAGTGAATGCTTACTTCTATTGAATCAATTTCCTCATATAAGTCCTCTCGGCTATTTTCAAACTCTTTGCGCATGAGATCCAATTCCTGGCGAAGCTCAGAAATGTGTTTTCGTGATTCTTCGGCAATTACTTGTGAGCTCAAAGTAATGGAGTTATAGGCAAGGAATAGAAGAATGCAGATGCCTATAAGGAAGATCCCAAATAGCAAAAAAGCCCCTAATTTTTGAGCTTGAAAGAACCAGCTTGAATCTTTCAAAGAGGCAATATCGAAGGGTTTTTTGTGTTGTTTTTGAGAATCCTCAGATACGGTTTTGGGTCGCTCAGTCTTTCGTATTCCATGAGGATCAGGAATGGCTGGATCATCGCCAAGTTCACTGAGTATTTCATCAAAAGATCGGGGTGAGATGTGACGAGATGGCATACCGATATTGTTTAGGCTGGCTGAGGGGACGTCTATCGGCATAGATTGAATCTGGTGTCGGGAAAATGCCTTAGACAGCAAAAAACAATGGTTTTTGAGCTTTTAAACAAATTACTTAAGCACCCTATAATTTGATCTTATGGCCCTAACCCCAAAAGACAAGCCGGCACTAAACCAGCGGCCAATACGGCCACTTGACAGGCGCCCTCAGAAATCATCTAGTAACCCTCTAATTAAGGCTTTGCTCATTATTGGAGTTGTATTTGCTTTGGTAGTGATGTTGTTGATGGGCTATGCATTTTTGGTGGCTAAACCCAATTTACCCAAAATCTCTGCTTTAACTGATTACAACCCTAAAACTCCTTTGCGTATTTATACGGCCGATAAGGTTTTAATTGGAGAGTTTGGTGAGGAGCGACGCAAAGTCATCCCGCTAGATGAGATCCCTAAAAATATGCGTAATGCAGTATTGGCGATTGAAGATGACCGCTTTTATTCGCATGGTGGTGTCGACTATATCGGGATTTTGAGAGCAGCCCTAACGAATTTGCGTGGCAATCTTTCTCAGGGAGCTTCCACAATTACGATGCAGGTTGCCCGAAACTTTTTCTTAAGTAACGAGAAAACCTTTAGCAGAAAAATCTATGAAGTTTTGTTAGCGTGGGAAATCGAATCTCAATTAACAAAAGACAAGATTCTTGAAATTTATATGAATCAGATTTTCTTGGGTCAGAGGGCTTTTGGTTTTTCTAGTGCTGCACAAATTTATTTTGGTAAAGATTTAAAAGACATCACGATTGCAGAGTCTGCAATGTTAGCGGGATTGCCAAAAGCGCCTTCTGCATATAACCCCGTCACCAATTTCCGCCGCGCCAAAATTCGACAAGAATATATTTTGCAGCGTATGCGTGACCTCAGTTACATCACCTCCGAGGATTATCAAAAAGCCATGATTGAGGAATTGCGTATCCGTGGCTTAGGAAATGAATTTTCAGTGCGCGCTGACTTTCCTGCAGAAATGGTTCGTCAGTTATTGTTTGCTCAGTATGGCGAGGCTATTTATTCCCAAGGAATCGATGTCTATACGACTATCTTGAAGGCCGATCAAGATGCAGCTTACAAAGCAGTCCGCCGAGGTATTTTTGAGTATGACTTACGCCATTCTTATCGCGGACCAGAGGGCTTTATTGACTTACCTGAGGACCCCGTTAAACGCCAGCGTGCTATTGATGAAGCCTTGCTTGCTTATCCTCAATTAGATGACTTGCAGTCTGGTGTAGTGCTTGAAGTCAAGCCAAAAGAGATGCAAATCATGATTGCCACTGGCGATATGATTACTCTCAAAGGCGAGGGAATGAAGCTTGCATCTGCATCGATTACTGATAGCACTCAACCTAAAAAACGATTGCGTCCGGGCGCAGTAGTAAGGCTACTTTTAGATGGCGGCGTTTGGAAATTGGCCCAGTTACCGCAAGTTGAAGCGGCTTTTGTTTCCATGAATGCAGATACTGGAGCGATTTTGTCCTTGGTGGGCGGTTTTGATTTTCGTCGTAACCAATTTAATCATGTGACGCAGGCCTTGCGTCAACCAGGATCCTCCTTCAAACCCTTTATTTATGCTGCGGCAATAGAAAAAGGTTTTACACCAAGCACAATGGTGAACGATGCTCCTTTATCGATTGGCAGCATGGAAACTGGTAGCCAGGCTTGGGAGCCGAAGAATTACGATGGTAAATATGACGGTATGATGCGTTTGCGTAATGCTTTAGCGAAATCAAAGAACTTGGTTTCTGTTCGTATCATTCGCGCGATTGGCCCATCTTATGCCCAAGAATATATTCAGCGTTTTGGTTTTGAACCTGAAAAACACCCCCCGTACTTAACAATGGCTTTAGGTGCAGGCTCTGTAACGCCCCTACAAATGGCTTCTGCCTATAGCGTATTTGCAAATGGTGGTTATCGCGTTGATCCTTACTTGATCAATAAGATGCTCGATTCCAAGGGGACAGTTTTGTTTGAGGCTAAGCCCGTGAGCGTTGGCGACGGCGCCCCGCGAGTTCTGGATGCGCGGACTGCATTTGTAATGGATAGTATGTTGCAAGAAGTAACAAAGACAGGAACTGCAGCATCTGCTAGAGCCAAATTAGGACGAAGTGATATTGCTGGAAAAACGGGTACTACTAATGATTCCCATGATGCTTGGTTTGCAGGTTACAACCCTAAAATTGTTGCAATTGCATGGATTGGTTTTGATAAACCAGTAAGCTTAGGTGATCGTGAGACGGGTGGTGGTCTTGCATTACCAATGTGGATTTCGTACATGTCTACTGCTTTAAAAGATGTCCCTCAAGAATCTCGTGTGGTGCCAGAGGGTGTAACTCAGTTTGATGGAGATTGGTTTATTCCAGAGTTTTCCCGTAGCGGCGGCAATCGCGAACTACAGTAGTTCGTTTTTAATATGGCCCGGCAAGCGCGCACTATCATCCCCGGCCAAGTAATGCATGTGATGGTTCGTGGTAATAATCGCGAAACCCTTTTCTTTAGTGATGAAGATCGTCGCATCTATTTAGAGTGGTTGCAAGAAGCGACGAAACAATTTGTTTGCTCGGTTCATGCATTTGCGCTAATGCCAAACCATGTCCATTTGTTGCTGACTCCTCAGCACAAAGATTCGCTT
>Ga0209188_1002081_pt1 | contig 15173 bp, 17 predicted proteins | sample C_130625_EF_Meta_FD_187307 | JGI IMG/M metagenome (GOLD analysis project Ga0209188, IMG submission 187307) | Freshwater microbial communities from Lake Croche, Canada to study carbon cycling - C_130625_EF_MetaG (SPAdes) (version 2) | ecosystem: Environmental > Aquatic > Freshwater > Lake...
CCATTTTTCCACCTTTATTTTGCAATGATTTGGCGTTTTGAATAATCAACCGAATACCAATGGAAGAGAGAAATGAAACTTGTGACAAATCTACTACAACAGCTGGCTTAGCACCCGAAGACATTGCTGCAAATTTCATCGCTATCTCATCGGATCCAGCACTATCCAAGCGACCATCAATCGTGATTAATCTCAGATTATCTTTATCAGTAAAGTCTATAGGCATAGTATGAAATGGGTAAATTAAATTAATAGAAATGATATAGCTATAAAAAGCTAGCGTCTATAAATTTTCCGATTTTCGAAACAAAAGATGTCGTTTTCATGACAAAATATCGTTTATCTCCTAAAGCGCCAGAGGGCTTGAAATGAACGGCCTCCATTAAATGAACACCAAAGTAACGACCTCTCAATCTCGCGCATTTAAAGCTGTGTATTCAACCAAACAACTGGTCGGAACATACCTGTGTGTTGCAACACTGATGGCCTTATACGAATTAGCCAAAGAAACTATATTCAAGGGACAGCTCACTCTTTGGGAGTCGCATACCATTACAGTTATCGTAACGGCCACTTTTGCAACCATTACCGCTCATTTCATACGCGCAAGAACGAATACCCTCCATCGACAATTACTAGAAGCTCATAATCAGGCCGCAGATGTCATTGACAACATGCTTGATGGCGTCATCATGATTGATAAAGCTGGGGTCATTGTCAAATTCAATCCAGCTGCTGAGGAGATATTTTTGCTTCCATCTAGCAAGGCTATTGGTCAGCATTTCAAAATACTACTGGATGAATTGCATGCCAATGAGTATCAGGACGGAATAGAAAACTATGCCAATGATAAAGAAGCAATGGCTTTTTACAATAGCAAAAAAGAGGTGATTGGCTTGCGTTCTAATGGAGAAAAGTTTCCAATGGATTTAATCTCCAGCAGCATGGTCATTGGCGGTCGACTCATGTTTTTAGGTGTGGTACGCGACACCTCTGCAAGCAAGAAAGCGGAGGAAGAATTAGATCGGCTGAGACAAGTAGAGCAGAAGATTCATGAGAGCTTAAAGAATGAAGTCACGATCGCAGGCTCTATTCAGATGAACATGATCCCTAAGGGCGGGAACTTATATCCAGAGCACGAACGCATTCTGGCCCATGGCATGACAAGGCCTGCAAAAGAAATGGGTGGAGATTTCTTTGATGCCTTTTCAATCGATTCGAATCATATTGCCTTGGCTATAGGCGATGTTTCAGGGAAGGGTGTTCCAGCAGCATTATTCATGATGAAAATCATGACGCTTCTTCGCTCGAATGTCACCAAGCCTACCGGGCTGATGGAGTCGATGCGTGAAGTGAACAACGCCCTATGCCAAAACAATGACAGTAATATGTTTGTCACCATGTTTATTGGAATACTCAATGTGAATACCGGCGAGCTTCAATACATCAATGCTGGTCATGATGCCCCATTAACTACCAATAAAAATCAAGAATTCATGCCTCTACCAGGCCCCAGAAATATGATTTTGGGCATTCATCAGGTTAATAGCTTTAATGTAGGAAGTACGACCTTAACAACTGGAGATACTCTTCTGCTATACACCGATGGCGTCACAGAAGCGGAAAATGCTGAAGGACAGCTGTATTCAATCAATCGTGTGTGTCATTTGTTATCGAAATCTACTCTGAGTAGCAATGAAATCGTTGACAAACTACTGCAGGATATTGAGTTACATTGCCAATCTACATCTCAATCTGACGATATTACAATTCTTGCTATTCAATACCGTTAAACATCATTAAATAGATCATCACATCAATAGAAGATCTAGGCAGCATGCAAGCAGTGGCTTGCATTGCATTCGGAACGCCCACATCTCCATCGACTACCAAAAAACCTGATGAGATTTTGTATTTCGGAAGTGCTGACCTCGTATCAACCCTTCCCAAATTCTGAAGTAGAACAAAGCACTCGACCCAATAAAAACATTCCTCAGCACTCATACTGAGTCACGCTCTCTTAGGTTAGCCTACACACTATGTGCGATGCAAAGAAAAACGACTAAGGAATTTCTTCCCCAGTCGTTGATATGGTTGATTTTTCTACCAGGAGTTAAGCCTGGCACCCACGTTCCTTATTTCACTTTTTTAAGTTGGGTACAGCTTGCCCTATTTTTCGTTGTTAATACACTGGCACTACAAAACTCCATCTCATCATTCATCACATAGCCAGTACCTACTCCAACATCACTTGAGAAGGTCAGTGTTTTACCATCCCTATGAAACACGCCTGATACGAAATTTTTAATTCCATCACGCCATATTGTTTCACCGTGAAAGGCTCCACCATCTTGCGTAGAAATAGTAAATTTCAAGATTGCAGCATCCTTTTTATTGGATAAGACCAGGCGTGACTGCTTATCTTCTGTTCCGCTAGCCGAGCTCACGGCGGATACCGCTTCCCATGTACCCAGAATATTGGGGGCAGTTTGAGCATACGAAAAACCAATAAACATCATTGGAAGAATGAGGAGGTATTTTTTGATCATCTTTTTCTCTCTTTGAAAATTTTAATAATTACATCCCAATACTACAAAATAATATCTATCAATTTATATCATCTTGGAATACTAATGCTCAGCCTTATTCAAGTCAGCAGAGTTATCTTGATCTAAGTTGGCATGTAAATACTCAATAGTATGAGGTAAATCCAAGCTCAGCTCATCCAAGGGCTGCATCCAGACTTTGGCGTCTTCTATGATTAATCCAAGTAAATGGCCTCCATGAGTCTTATCTGCACTTAAAAAATGGAGATGAAATCCTGGCACAGAAATAGAGTGCATAAAATCTGGAGTCCAAAAGCCCACTAACTGACCAGAAATATGTTCATAGTGAAATTCTTTCTGGTCATCAGCCCCATCGACCAAAGGTCTATAAGCATCTTGCTTAGGGACAGAGCGTACGCGAATCTTTGTAAATATGCCCTCCTCTCGAATTGCATAAATCAGATTATTAGAGAGCATTGACTCCGCTATGACTTTTTGTAAGTCAGAGTAGGTTCCATTCTTGGGTGCATCAAAGGATTTGACGGGGTTGAAATGGTTAACGCAGGCGTAAGGTGTTCCTATGTCTAAATTAGGGATGAGGGCCGATCCATCCGACCTTAATTGATAAAAAACCCCATCCACAAGAACCATTTCACCATCAAGATCATTGAAAGCTCCTAGTCCAAAATTGCCATGCCCCAGAACTTGATGAAGAGTCTTATCTTCCCTCAAAATACCCTGCACTAAGGCGTTTACTGGCGAAGAAACATATAAGGAATTAGTCATGAAAAAAGTATAAAGATGAAATTAGCTTAAGCTATATTTTTTCAATGGTCCTTTACTACTAAAGCCATTAAAAACAAATGATTGTTTTCTTTATTTACCCAAAATGAAGTTGATTTGGGCTCTAGCAATTGGATTGTGAGCAATTCTTGCGATGCATTTAATTTGGCTAAATGGATATGCAGTTTATTGCCCATAAACTACAAGGTGCCATAAATAATCCAAGCAATTTGTTGTGTGTAGAAAAAGAAATTCTTTTGAAACTCGTTCACAAACTTTTTGAAGTCATGAAATTGCCATAATGCATCTGCATGATGAATTAATGCAGATGATTGACACCTTCTCTAAAATCTTGGATGTATCTCTATGACAACAAATAAAGATAGTGAATTAGAAACCAACAAACCTCAGGATATTTCTGATTTCACTGAAAAGAAATTGGCGATTGAAAAAAGGCAAAAAAGAGTACTTTCTGAACTAGGAAAAACAGTATCAGAATTAAAAAATGGCTTATATAAATTAGATCGCTTACCTGAAGACTGATTTATTCCACTAAATACTCATTTCGGTTTGAATAAATTCACAAACCTGGAGATTAAATGGCGCGGGATGCCCAGCACCCATTACTTCAATCGTCTGCAAATGCGGCATAAATGTTTTAGCTTCTTCAACGCGCAACTTGGTGCAGATTTTTGAATCACCTCCATAGACCAGACTTACTTTACCCTTAAAGCCCTCAAGCGCCTCATGAAAGTTCATACCCCAGACATCTGCTTGGTAGGAAAGATCAAAATGGCCAGGGAGTTGAACATCGGACACCACTCTTTCATCAACACTTAACTCTTTAGCAAGCTCTCTCACTTCACGAAAACCGAGATCATTTTTCATTGACTTATACAAAGTGTATAAAGAAGTCCAATTTACAGTCAAAGCAATATCATTCAAAATAATTCCATAAATCTTTTTGCCAAAGATTTGTGTCAGATACATGGCTAGTACGCCACCCATACTTGTGCCAAGAATGGTTAACTTTTGTGTTGATCTACCATGGACTAGAATCAACTCTTTTATTAATCGACTAATATCGGATAGATAAAGAGACATTTTATAGTCCTCCTGATCGGCAATATTGTCTGACTGACCTCTACCAGAAAAATCAATGCTAATAATTTTGCAATTATCAAATTTTAAAAAATAGGCATGAATCACCATAAAGGATGCCTTTGTTTCAAGCAGCCCCGGCAAACATAAAAGGATATTTTTTCCGTTCATATCCCCCGAAATCGTATAGGCAATTTTTCGATCATCTTCACCATCTTTAATTAGAAAATATCGAGTTTCTGGTCGAACGCTGACAACCTTGGCTACTAGCGCAGTGGATTCCTTTGTGGCATCTTCAGGCAGTGCTAGTGGCTCAAGCTCATTCTTTGGCTGATCTACATCCTCCAAGCAATCCATTACCTTATTTGCATCATGCGGATTGCTGGGGTGTTGGAGCGATCGAATGACGTCTGCTTTAAATTCCATCAATACATCAAAAATCTTTCTCTTCATTGGGCAATATCTATTATTAATTCGAGAAACTCATTAGTTCAATTGACCAACTGTATAGAGACTTGATGACAGGCGCGTTTAAAGCCTCTCAGAATGTGAAATAGTCTAAATAAACACCGTCCAGCAGTGATATCTCACTTAATTTATTTTGGGGTAATGATGACGAGGGGTTTGACACCAAAATTTTGATACATAATCAATAACATTGCTAAAAAAACTGTTGTTCCGAATCCGATAATGATGAGAGGCAAACTCAGATCTAGCCATAAGAGAATTGAATAGACTAGGAGCATAAATAACACTGACAAGTTTTCACTAAAACCTTGAACGGCAATAGATTGCCCAGTGGACATCAATGCATACCCCCGATGCTGCAACAACGCGTTCATTGGAACTACAAAATAGCCTGATAAATAACCTAATATCAATAATAGAAAGTAAGCGGGTAATTCATTCAGAGTTAATTGGATGGAGTGCATTTGAATAAGAACAATTGGTGGTAAAAGCTCATCGTTATACATTCCCATGAAGCAGACCACCAAGCCCATCAATGCCCCATATGGCAATACATTGGTGGAATCTTTCAGAGAAACCTTACAAGCCGCATAAACAGCCCCCGCGGCAACGCCTATTGCGGAAATAGCCTGCAAAGCAGCGCTCTCCGACAGATTCATATGCAAGGCATTTTCAGCCCACTTCAACATAATAAATTGTAGGGTTGCTCCCGCACCCCAAAATAGCGTGGTCACAGCTAATGAAAGTCTGCCTAAATGATCTTGCCACAAGATCACAACACAAGTAGAAAATTCTTTTATTAAATTGCCACAATGCAAATTCAATTTTTGGTAGCAAAATCCGACTTTCAATAGAGGCAAATTAAGTAAGGCAGCCAAACCATATATAGCCGTAATCAAATAAATAGCTATTGCTGCAGAGCTTGAAATATCCTCTCTGATGAAATCTAGCTTGAATTGCATGAAAAAATCATACAAAAAATCGCTAATGAGAAAGCCGCCTAATAAGGTTCCAAAAATAATCGAACCAATAATGAGACCTTCCATCCAACCATTTGCTGCAACTAACTTATCCGATGGTAGGAGCTCAGTCAAAATGCCATATTTCGCAGGTGCGTATAGGGCAGCCCCAATACCAACGATGCCATACCCCAATAATGGATGTACACCAAAAAGAATTACGCCGCACCCGCTGGCTTTGAGGATATTAGAAATCAACATCACTTGGCCCTTAGGCCTAGAGTCTGCAAAAGCACCGACAAATGGCGCAAAAAGAACATAGGGAATAACAAAAGACATCTTCAGTAAAGGGGATACCCAGTCAGGCTCTTGCATCAAAACCAGAAGAGCAATAGATACTATGAGTAAAGCATTATCTGCTAAGGATGATAAAAACTGTGAGAATGCTATCGTAAAAAAAAATACGATTCATTGCTTAATAAAAATCTCTCTTAACGCAGGGGATGAAGCTAATTTATCTTTTAAATGAGAATTGAGTATTAGATCTTGATAATTATTTTCTAATTTTTTAGTCACTTTATCCCATGAAGCTTCTAAAGTAGTTTGTCGGGCATGGGCTCTCATATCCTGCAAATCCACACCATCTTTTATTAGCTCAAGCCCTTGGTTGATAAACGAGTGAGCCTCATTTGGATTGGCCAAAAGACCATTGACACCATGATCAATAAATTGCCGTGCTGCTGCATAGTCATATGCCAAAACAGCCAAGCCACTCGCCATCGCTTCTAGGGTTACATTCCCAAACGTCTCACTCAAACTTGAGAATAAAAATAGATCACCGCTTGCATAATGTGCTGCAAGAGCCTCTCCTGTCTGTACTCCTGTAAAGATGCTATTGGGGCAACTTAACTTTAAAGACCCCTTTTGAGGACCATCACCAACCCACACCATTTTTAAATTTGGATTGGCTTGGGACATTGCTCTAAATGCATCTACAGTGACTTGAAGATTTTTCTCTGAAGCAAGTCTACCTACGTATAAGACTACCTTTTGATCATCCTTCACGCCCCATTGATTTCGTAATTCCTGACAACGTTTTAATGGGTTAAATAATTCCGTATCAATTCCCCTTGCAAGAACTTTGAGCCTTTCAAAGCCGTGACTGAGTAACTGATTTCTAAGGGCCTGGGTTGGCACCATGGTGAAGTGACTATTGTTGTGAAAATAACGGAGATACCTTTGAATTGGACTTTTGAGGAAACTCAAGCCATAGTGTGCTGAATAAGCATCAAAGTTCGTTCGAAAATCAGAACATATGGGAATATTTAATTTTTTAGCCGCCTCTAGGGCCGCCCAACCGAGGGGGCCTTCAGTAACAATGTGAACAAGACTTGGTCTGTCAGATGCCCATTGCTTAATCAGCCTATTTTTTTGGGGTAGCCCCATCCTTAATGCGCTGTATCCCGGTATAGGAATTCCTACCATCAATATTTCATTGAAATTCGCTTCGTTTTTTGGCTGATCTTTCAAACTCTGACGCGGTCGAATGAGAGTGATGTCGTGCCCTAACTCTGTCAAACCCTTGATGAATTTTGCGATCGTGCTAGCTACCCCATTTACCTCTGGAGGGTATGTTTCCGTGACAATAGCAATCTTTACTGAAGCATTCAGCTTAGTATCGCCAGCATTTTCCATGTCAATTGAATTCATTGAAGCTGAGTATTCTTGAAGAAAGTAACAGTTTTATGACAGCGTCAATTTATTTTGTGTCTTTAATTTGTCATAAATAAATTGTAAATATTGGTGACGTTCATATTTTTGTAATGTTGATCTCTAATATTCAGAGGACCTTAAATTGATTCAATTTCTCGAAACCCTAAAAAAACAGCGTTGGGATGATCATCGCTATTATCACCATAGCCGTATCAATCAATCCCTACACTTTGTCAGTGCTCTAAGTTTCTTAACGGCCTACTATTTATTGTTCACCGATCCTATTGCAGCTTCATTGCTTGCTTGGTTGGTTGCCATGACAACTCGTCAAAGTGGTCACTTCTTTTTTGAACCAAAAGGATATGATGAGGTGAATAAAGCCACACATGAGTACAAAGAAGAAATTAAAGTTGGCTATAACCTGAATAGAAAAATTGTTCTTTTAGCTATTTGGGCAGCCATTCCTGTATTGGTTTACTTCAATCCAGTCTTCTTGCAAAAATTCATTACTTTAAACACCTTTACTAATACTGAAGGTTTTATTCGACAAACTGGCCTTCTGTGGCTTTGGCTTGGCGTTGGTGGCGTACTTTTCCGTACCTTCCATCTCTTTTTCATTCATGATGTTGAAGCTGCTTTAGCATGGATGACAAAAATTCTCACAGACCCATTCCATGATGCGAAAATTTATGCGACTGCGCCAATTTACTTATTGCGTGGCCAACTCATCGATCCGATGAATCACCTTGAACTTCATGAAGAAAATCTGAGCTCAATCAATTCATAGTATTGAGGAATGGCAGATGCTATTTTTTGCTAAATAGCATCTCTTTGAGAATTTGTCGCTTAATCGCTTTATTACTAAGTCCAGCCCCATTCCACCACCAAGCATCGCGCTTCATTGACTGAGCGGCAGCAATGAAGCGCTCTTGAACAGCCTGCATGTCTGCATCACTGTAATTTAAGCTAAAAATGAATCTTCCCGTACCTATCCAACTGAGTGCCAAGCCTTGCTCTCTTAAGTAATACTGGAACATCCAGTTATAACGGCTTGGCTCAGTGTAAGAGATGATCCAAATGCTAGACATATTTATGGCTCTAACTGGTAAGTCCAATGCAATCAATTTCTCATTAAAGTCCTTGGTACGCTGATCCCAAACGCGGTCCAAATCAACATACATTTTTTGAATTTCTGGAGTTTCCAGTTGCTCTAGGAATACCTGCATCGCCCCCATAACATAAGGGTGAGAGTTAAACGTGCCCCTTGCAAAACAGATGTCCGCCGGCTTCTCATCCCTAAACCGCTTCATTAAATCACTTCGACCGCATACTACGCCAATCGGCAAACCACCACCCAAGGTTTTTCCGTAAGTAACCATGTCTGCCCGAACACCAAAGTACTCTTGAGCGCCACCCTGAGCCAAACGAAATCCTACAAATACCTCATCAAAGATCAGCACAATGCCATTCTTTGTGCAAATTTCTCTTAACTCTGTGAGCCATTTGGTATAGGCAGCACGATCATAATGGGCTGAACGTGAACTATCCAACAGGGATGAGTCGCCAGGAGCCCCTTTGTTGGGATGTATTGCTTGTAATGGATTGACTAATACGCAGGCAATATCTTTCCGATTGCGAAGTACTCGTAGAGTATCTTGATCCATCTCTTTCAGGGTATAGGTTTCCCTCGGAGGAAGAGGATTACCTATGCCAGGCTGAACATCCTCCCACCAGCCGTGATACGCGCCATTAAAACGTACCACATGGCTTCGCTTGGTATGGTAACGGGCCAAACGTACCGCTTGCATCACAGCCTCAGTACCAGACATATGGAAAGATATTTCATCTAGCCCTGAAATGGCTACTAAGCGCTTCACATTGTCTACAACGATTGGGTGATAGAAGCCTAAAACGGGACCAAGTTCAGAAACCCGTCTAGCCCCCTCTTCAATCGATTTTTTATAAAAATCGTATCCCAGAACATTAACGCCATAGGATCCAGTTAAATCATAAAAAGTATTGCCGTCCAAGTCAGTCAACGTGACGCCCGATGAAGACTGCATAAAGCTACCTGACTTCAAATGCTTACTTACCAAATCGCTAAACTGAAAGGGAACACGGTACCTGCCGGTAAATTGTAGGTCTGATATGTTTTGTGCCGCTTGATTGGTTAGGCTCACGGATTTTGCAAAACGCTCTTTATAGACCTGCGATAAACGCATAAATCCAGCCTCTCTTAAGGAGGCAATATCGTCTGGTGCGCCATCGACCTTAAAAAAGGTATTTCTTTCAAAGGAGTAAAAGGGAATTAAACGAGCCACCCTCTTTGCCATACGTGAATGGCCAGCTAAAGAGGGATGCTTTGCCTTAGATAACTGTAATCTCGTATAGACCTTCCGAACAATCCACACTCCGAACCCTGCTCCGAATATACTTAATGCGATCCAACCATTCATAAATACTCCAATTGTTCGTTCTTGACACTTTTACTTCATTTGTTTGACAAAATTATGTCAATGAAAAAGACCATCCAAAGCATTCTGTCCCAAGAAGATCTCAATTTTCTTCTGACGAATCGCATTCCTCGTAATTCACTGACTCGCTTTATTGGTTGGTTTAGTCAAATTGAAAACCCAGTCCTTGCTTTTATCTCGATTAAGGTTTGGAAGTTCTTCTCCGCGCTAGATTTATCAGAGGCAAAGAGCCAGCACTTTAAAAGCATGCATGCCTGCTTTACGCGTGAGCTCAAGCCAAACGCAAGACCCATCAATCAAGACTTAAATAATCTTGTCAGTCCATGTGATGCGCTGATTGGGGCATCCGGAAGAGTGCGCAATGGTGAAATTTTTCAAGCTAAAGGCTTTCCTTACTCGATAGAAGACTTGATACCCAATAAGAGCTTGGCCAAAAGTTATGAAGGTTGCGAATATGTAACCTTGCGACTCACTTCAAGCATGTACCACCGCTTTCATGCGCCAACAGCGATGCGAATCAGAAAAATTACTTATATCTCCGGTGACACCTGGAATGTAAACCCCATTGCACTCAAACGAGTTGAAAAACTCTTTTGCAAGAACGAAAGGGCTGTGATTGAATGTGAAATAAATCACCCTGATAAGAAAGTTGAAAATATAACGCTAACTCTGGTGCCTGTAGCAGCTATTCTGGTTGCCAGCATTCGCATGCACTGCGTTAATCTACTCTTTCATCTACGATATAAAGGTCCAAATGAAATTGACTGTGATGCCGCAGTTACTCGTGGAGAGGAATTGGGCTGGTTCCAGCACGGCTCGACTATTATTGTTTTTGCTCCAAAACATTATCGCTTGCTACCCAGCCTCAATCCAGGAGACTACATTCGCATGGGTGAAGCTTTGTTTGAATACTCGCCAGAGCGATAAGTTATCTACAAGCCAAACTGAGAGTGTCGCGGCTGCGCTCCATCCCCTCAGCCATCATTTCGAAACCCTTCCGAATGTTATTTCTCATAAAATATTCTATGATCCCAGTAGGAATGACAGAGTCTGGCACGACAACGCTGGTGTATCGCACCAATACACCCTTCTCATTGGTTTGTAGTCGCCATGTCCCAGAATAGGCTTTGTTATCACCCTTAGTCTGAATGAAATTAAGGCCCTGATTTGGTAGCTCTGTAAATTCCACCTCAGATCGAAGTTGAATCGGGAATAGTAAAATGCGTTCTTCAATCAGCCGTTCTACAGTCACCCTATTACCATTCCTTCTACGCACTTTCGACTCAACAATTCCAGGAATTGTTTTGATGTCCTCATAATCTGTCAAAAAGGTATAAGCCTCACACTGACTAACTGGCGTTATATAGCTAGCCTGAATCCTAAAGCTAGCCCCTAATTTCTCTACGAAGACCTCCAAATCATAGGGAGTCAGCTCAGAAATGGCAAAACAAGATTGACTGCCCATTAACAAGCACAATAGGATCGCTCTTTTCACAACGTAGTTTTCTAGACAGAATAAGAAATGAGCAATGCTCAATATTCTTCCTCAATATCGAGATCTAGAAATTGAAGGGACTCGGCATCAGCTAACTCAGCACACTCTACCCCGTTCATTTGATCATCAAAAGAGAGTTGTGCAAAACGCTCAGCAGCTAATAAATTATTCTTCTGATAGTTTTCTAAAGCCAATAACTGATTCCATGCTGCTTTTTGAAAATACTCAGCAGCCATTCTTCTTAAATTAATAACCTGTTCATTTAAGTTTTGATCCAGCATTTTGACACTCCCTCAATTTGGCATTGAACTTGAATGTACTCTCCACTTTTTATATGTCATTTAGATGAATTTTTTTAAACATCCTTCTCATATTAGGGGTCTGTAATTCAATTCCATTAATGACAATTTCACTATGTAACATTGGTTAAAAAAATTGCATTAATGAATACTTGTGTCACATTTACTCATTAGCATGAGAATCTACTTATGGGAGATGAAGAGCAATTCTGCTCCTTTCCGGTCTCCTCAGCTTGCTCTAACAGCCCATAGGTAACCACATGTGATTCATTTAGGGAGAGCACTGATGACTACCTTTACTACCGAAGATCGCGAGCTTGTTGAAAAAGAGCCAATACCTTTTTATGGCTTTTACTATCCAACTGATCCATCCGCACATCATGACAATCCACTTTTAGATGCAATGTCAAAAAAATTCAAAGTGGAATATCGAATCGATGAAAGTAGTGAGGATTTAGAGGAGTAAATCTCAAATGACAAAACCCTCACCATTTCTGATGAGGGTTTGCTTTTTTAGAGGGCCCACCAGGACTTGAACCTGGGGCCTAAGGGTGAAATCAAAAACGACTATTTACGCCCAGCTCCTAGGATATCTATTCAATACAACGTCTCTGCTTCAGTAATAACTTAGGGGCTTTGTTTTTCCCCAAAAGATTCGATAAGTCATGAAGGTATAAGCCAAAATTGCTGGCAACACAAAGGCTACCCCAATAAAAATTACCCATAGCGATTCGGTAGCCGATGCAGCTTGCCAAATATCCATTTTGTTCAGAATTAAATACGGAAATAAGCTGTATGCAATACCAGCAAAAGATAGAATAAATATAGCTACAGTTAAAGCAAATGGACTCCATTCGCGACTAGGATTGCCACCTGCTATTTTATTTAAGCGCTGAACAATTAAATAAAAACAAATCAGAGTCAAAAAGGGAATGGGCGCCAAAAATAAAATATTTGGATAGGAAAACCATTTTTCAAACATTTGCTGACTAAGCAATGGTGTCGCGGCAGAGATAATTAAAATGCAAACACCAGTCATTAATAAATTCTTTTTGGCCCAGGTAATCGCCATTCTTTGTAATTCGCCCTCCGCTTTGAGAATCAACCAGGTTGCTCCTAATAGGCAATACCCAAACGGCAAGCAAATGCCTACTAAAATTGCAAATAACCAAGCATACAGGGTGTTTTCTAAGCCTAAAATTACGCGCCCAATCATTACCCCCTGACAAAAGGTAGCAGTCAAACTACCAATAAAAAATAAAGTGTTCCATAAGGGCTTTTGTTCTATGTTGACCTTGACACGAAAGTCAAAAGATACTCCACGCAAGATCAGTGCCATCAACATGATTGCTGCTGGTAAATACAGATCATGCAGGATCGCACCATGGGCCATTGGGAAGGCAATTAACAAAATACCTACACCCAATACGATCCATGTTTCATTGGCATCCCAAAATGGTCCAATCGATGAAATCATTTCATCTTTCTTAGTGTCATCTACTGAGCGCATAAGGATACCCACCCCGAGATCGTAGCCATCTAATACAACATACAACATGATGGATAAACCCATCGCGAACAAGAAGAAAAGAGGTAACCAGTTAGCAGCAAGTGTGAGATCCATGTTGAAGAGAGTCATATTATTCCGCCACCTTCAAATAGGGAGATGTTGAAATATTCGGGGTATTATGTTGAACATTACCTTCCTGAGAATCTGCACGGCGTGCCATATAGAAAACTGTCCAAACATAGGCACTAAGCAAGCAAAAATATAAGATTAAGTATAAAAGTAGGGTGCTAAAAACCATGCCGCTAGTTTGATTTGTCACTGCATCCGCAGTCCTGAGAACGCCCGATACCAAAAAAGGCTGTCTACCAATCTCAGTCACATACCACCCAGCAACCACCCCCACCCATCCAGAAAACGTCATCCACACCATAGATTTGGTGAGCCACATTGGCATTTGCTTTTGCTTATAAAGATACCATCGCCCAAGCCAAGCACTCATCAGCATTAACAACCCGATTCCGACCATAATTCGAAATGCAAAAAAAACTGGAGCGACTGGTGGGGTCTGATTAGCAAATTCGTTGAGACCCTTAACTTCACCATCCCAAGTATGCGTTAAATAAAGAGAAGCTAAATTAGGTATGGCAACTTCATATAAATTAGATTTACTTTTTTGGTCAGGTATAGCAAATAGTATTGCCGGAACATTTTTTTGAGTATTCCAGATACCCTCCATTGCAGCTAACTTAGCCGGCTGGTATTGCAATGTGTTTTGACCATGTAGGTCCCCCAAAAATATTTGCAGCGGCACTAGGACAGATGCTGCTGTAAGGGAGAGCTTTAATACATGGGCATTCACTGGAGATTTGGATTGACGAGCGATACGGTAACAAGAAATTCCGATCAACACAAAACTGGCTGTTAAAAATGAGGCTGTCAGCATGTGCGCCAGTCGGTAAGGCATGGAGGGGTTAAAAACAATCTCCAGCCAACTTGTAGCATGCGCTTGGCCATTGATCATCTCAAATCCTTGGGGCGTCTGCATCCAAGAATTCAGAACAATAATCCAAAAGGCTGACAAGGTTGTGCCAAATGCCACCAGAAAACAAGCCAAAAGATGAACCCTTTGGGATACCCGATCTTTACCAAACAGCATTACACCCAAAAAGGTTGCCTCCAAAAAGAAAGCCGTTAGAACCTCATAACCTAGCAATGGCCCAGCAATATTGCCTACTGTCTCCATATAACCAGGCCAATTTGTACCAAATTGAAAACTCATAGTGATACCCGACACCACACCAAGAGCAAAGGTAAGCGCGAAGATTTTGACCCAGAACTTATAGGCTTCATTCCAGATGGATACTTGCGTACGAAGGTATTGGAGCTTGAAATAAAACAGGAACCACCCCAAAGCAATACTGATAGTAGGGAACAAAATATGAAATGTAATATTGGCTGCAAATTGCATTCTGCTGAAAATTAATGCATCAATCATGATTTAGTACCCCAATCTGAACAGATATTTAGTGTTTGCAAATTAAGCTAGTGCTTTAAATATTCACTATAAAACATCATTATTAAGGAATGATGAGCATTAAGATTTTGAAAGTGTCAAATTCATTCCCAGTAAAGCTTTGTTACCAAGCGGATCTCAATAAAAAACGGCACAGTAATGCGATCATTTTTTAGCACTTATCCATTAGATCTTACTCTCATTAGTAACGCTAGTACATCTGCAGTTGAACCAGCGGCAAATGCTCTATAAGGGCAGATAAATCAAGTATTCTTGATAGGCAATCAATGCTTGAATGGGTTTGAAAAAGTA
>Ga0209188_1002084_pt1 | contig 15149 bp, 2 predicted proteins | sample C_130625_EF_Meta_FD_187307 | JGI IMG/M metagenome (GOLD analysis project Ga0209188, IMG submission 187307) | Freshwater microbial communities from Lake Croche, Canada to study carbon cycling - C_130625_EF_MetaG (SPAdes) (version 2) | ecosystem: Environmental > Aquatic > Freshwater > Lake | place...
ATATTGCTTCACCTACATTCACAGGAACAGTAAGTGGTATTACAAGTGCTATGGTTGGTCTTGGTAACGTTGATAATACAAGTGATGTTAACAAACCTGTTTCAACAGCAACACAAACTGCTCTTAATTTAAAAGCCAATGTTGCTTCTCCTACATTCACAGGAACATTAACTACTCCAGCAGCAGTTTTTACTACTTTGAATTCATCTAGTGATGCTTCCTTTAATGGAAATGTAACAATTGATAAAGATTTATTGATAAAAGGTCGTTTAAATGTACAACAATACCAAAATCAGAACATTATTAATACAACTACTACAAATTACCAATTGATTGTAAGTGAAGATTTATCTTTGAATGGTAGATTATTTGTAAGTGGTAATACTAATTTTGGTGGTACAGTAAGTGGTATTACAAGTGCTATGGTTGGTCTTGGTAACGTTGATAATACAAGTGATGTCAACAAACCTGTTTCATCCGCAACACAAACTGCTCTTAATTTAAAAGCCAATATTGCTTCCCCTACATTTACTGGTACAGTAAGTGGTATTACAAGTGCTATGGTTGGTCTTGGTAACGTTGACAACACAAGTGATGTTAATAAACCTGTTTCATCCGCAACTCAAAGTGCTCTTAACTTAAAAGCCAATATTTTTTCACCTACATTTACTGGTACAGTAAGTGGCATTACAAGTGCTATGGTTGGTCTTGGTAATGTTGATAATACAAGTGATGTTAACAAACCTGTTTCATCAGCAACTCAATCTGCCCTTAACTTAAAAGCCAATATTGCTTCCCCTACATTTACTGGTACAGTAAGTGGTATTACAAGTGCTATGGTTGGTCTTGGTAATGTTGACAACACAAGTGATGTCAACAAACCTGTTTCATCCGCAACTCAAAGTGCTCTTAACTTAAAAGCCAATATTTTTTCACCTACATTTACTGGTACAGTAAGTGGCATTACAAGTGCTATGGTTGGTCTTGGTAATGTTGATAATACAAGTGATGTTAACAAACCTGTTTCATCAGCAACTCAATCTGCCCTTAACTTAAAAGCCAATATTGCTTCCCCTACATTTACTGGTACAGTAAGTGGTATCACAAGTGCTATGGTTGGTCTTGGTAATGTTGATAATACAAGTGATGTCAACAAACCTGTTTCAACAGCAACACAAACTGCTCTTAATTTGAAAGCCAATATTTTTTCACCTACATTCACAGGAACAGTAAGTGGTATTACAAGTGCTATGGTTGGTCTTGGTAATGTTGATAATACAAGTGATGTTAACAAACCTGTTTCATCCGCAACTCAAAGTGCTCTTAATTTGAAAGCCAATATTTTTTCACCTACATTTACTGGTACAGTAAGTGGTATCACAAGTGCTATGGTTGGTCTTGGTAATGTTGATAATACAAGTGATGTCAACAAACCTGTTTCAACAGCAACACAAACTGCCCTTAATTTGAAAGCCAATATTGCTTCACCTACATTTACAGGTACAGTAAGTGGTATTACAAGTGCTATGGTTGGTCTTAGCAACGTTGATAATACAAGTGATGTCAACAAACCTGTTTCATCAGCTACACAATCTGCCCTTAATTTGAAAGCTAATATTGCTTCACCTACATTTACTGGTACAGTAAGTGGTATTACAAGTGCTATGGTTGGTCTTGGTAACGTTGATAATACAAGTGATGTTAACAAACCTGTGTCAACAGCAACACAAACTGCTCTTAATTTGAAAGCCAATATTGCTTCCCCTACATTTACCGGAACATTAACTACTCCAGCAGCAGTTTTTACTACTTTGAATTCATCAAGTGATGCTTCCTTCAATGGAAATGTAACAATTGATAAAGATTTATTAATAAAAGGTCGTTTAAATGTACAACAATATCAAAATCAAAACATTATTAATACAACTACTACGAATTATCAATTAATAGTAAGTGAAGATTTATCTTTGAATGGTAGATTATTTACTAGTGGTGATGTGTCATTAAATGGTAAATTAAATGTTCTCGGTATTGCTACATTTCAAACACCTTCTACAAGTGATAATTCAACAACAGCAGCAACAACATCATTTGTTAAAAATCAAGGTTATTCTACAATAACTGGAACAGAAACATTAACAAATAAAACATTAACAGCACCTACTTTAACTACTCCTACTCTTGGTGTAGCAACAGCAACCTCTTTGAATAGTATGACTATTTCAACATCAACAGGCACATTAACATTAGCAAATGGAAGTACTTTATCAACAGCAGGTAGTGTTGTTCATTCTGGTGCTTTCCCTACAACAATGGTTTCAACTGCTGCTACGAATATTACTTTACCAACAACTGGAACATTAGCAACATTGGCCGGAAGTGAAGCATTAACTGGTAAAACAATCAATGGATTAACTGTATCAACAACAACAGGAACATTAACATTAGCAAGTGGTACTACTTTTTCAATAGCAGGTAATTTTACACAATCAGGTGCTTTTGCTACAACATTGGTTTCAACAGCTGCTACCAATGTTACTTTACCAACAACTGGAACATTAGCAACATTAGCTGGAACAGAAACATTCACAAATAAAACATTAACAGCACCTACTTTAACTACTCCTGCCCTCGGTGTAGCAACAGCAACCAGTATAAATGGTATGAATATAACAACTACTACAGGAACATTAACATTAGCAAGTGGAAGTACTTTATCCACAGCAGGTAGTTTAATACAATCAGGTGCTTTTCCAACAACAATGGTTTCAACAGCTGCTACCAATGTTACTTTACCAACAACCGGAACATTAGCAACCTTGGCAGGAACAGAAACATTCACAAATAAAACATTAACAGCACCTACTTTAACTACTCCTACTCTCGGTGTAGCAACAGCAACCAGTATAAATAGTTTGAATATTACAACGTCAACAGGCACATTAACATTAGCAAATGGAAGTACTTTATCAACAGCAGGAAGTGTTATTCATTCAGGCGCTTTTCCAACAACAATGGTTTCAACTGCTGCTACTAATATAACATTACCAACAACTGGTACATTAGCAACCTTAGCTGGAAGTGAAGCATTGACTGGTAAAACAGTTAATGGGTTGAATATAACAACAACAACAGGAACATTAACATTAGCAAGTGGTAGTACTTTATCCACAGCAGGTAGTTTAATACAATCGGGTGCTTTTGCTACAACATTGATTTCAACAGCTGCTACCAATGTTACTTTACCAACTACCGGAACATTAGCAACCTTAGCTGGAACAGAAACATTCACAAATAAAACATTAACAGCACCTACATTGACTACACCTACATTAGGAGCAGCAACAGCAACAAGTATAAATAACGTTACTATAACAAGTAGAACAGGAACATTAACATTAGCAAATGGAAGTACATTTTCAACAGCAGGTAATTTTACACAATTTGGTCCATATGATACATTATTAACATCTACTGGAATAACAAATGTTACTTTACCTACAACTGGTGTATTATCTACATTAGGTGGAACAGAAACATTAACAAATAAAACATTGACAGCTCCTACTTTAACAACTCCTACATTAGGCGCAGCAACAGCAACTACTATAAATAATATGACCATAACAACTAGTACAGGTACTTTGACAATACCAAACGGAAAAACATTAGCTACTGCTGCTAGTTTAACACAATCGGGTGCTTTTGATACTACATTAGTATCAACTGGTGTAACTAGCATAACTTTACCTATATCTGGTACATTATCTACATTAGCTGGTTCTGAGACATTAACAAATAAAACATTAACAGCTCCTACTTTAACTACTCCTACACTCGGTGTAGCAACAGCAACCAGTATAAATAGTTTGAATATTACAACATCAACAGGCACATTAACATTAGCAAATGGAAGTACTTTGTCTACATCAGGTAATTTTACACAATCAGGTGCTTTTGCTACTACATTAGTTTCAACTGCTGCTACAAATATTACTTTACCAACAACTGGTACATTAGCAACTTTATCAGGTACTGAAGCATTAATTGGTAAAACAATCAATGGTTTATCTATATCTACTACTACAGGTAGTTTAACATTAGGTAATTCAACAACTGTTACTACTAGTGGTAATGTTTCTTTGATGGGTAGTAGTGCATCCGCTGTTTCTGTTTCATTACCTTCTAGTGCCGGAACATTAGCATTATTAGCTTCTCCTACATTTACTGGAATATTAACTACCCCATCCGCAGTAATTAGTAATTTGAATGCTACAAATGACGCTTCGTTCAATGGAAATGTAACAATTGATAAAGATTTATTGATCAAAGGTCGTTTGAACGTACAACAATATCAAAATCAAAATATTATCAATACTACTACTACAAACTATCAATTGATTGTAAGTGAAGATTTATCGCTCAATGGTAGACTATTTGTTAGTGGTGATGTATCAATGAATAGTAATTTAAAAGTAGGCGGTAGTTTAGTTATTGGTGCTAATACTATTCCATCTAATGCTATCATTGGAGGTGTTGGTTCATCTATGTTAAATGGTTTAAATATAACAAGTACAACAGGTACATTGACAATCGCAAATGGAAGTACTTTATCAACAGCAGGCAGTTTAATACAATCAGGTGCTTTTGCTACAACATTAGTTTCAACTGCTGCTACCAATATTACTTTACCAACAACTGGTACATTGGCTACATTAGCTGGTACAGAGACATTATCAAACAAAACATTAACTACTCCTAATATTGGTGCTGCTACAGCAACAAGTATCAATAATGTAGTTATAACAAGTAGAACAGGTACATTAACACTGGCAAATGGAAGTACATTTTCAACAACTGGTGCTTTTGTCACTACTTTAAATTCAAGTGCTGATAGTACTGTAAATTTACCAACAAGTGGAACATTAGCAACATTGGCAGGAACAGAAGCATTAACTGGTAAAACAGTAAATGGATTGACAGTATCAACAACAACAGGTACATTGACATTAGCAAGTGGTAGTACTTTATCCACAGCAGGCAGTGTTGTTCATTCTGGTGCTTTCCCAACAACAATGGTTTCAACTGCTGCTACTAATATTACTTTACCAACAACTGGAACATTAGCAACATTAGCTGGAAGTGAAGCATTAACTGGTAAAACAGTAAATGGATTGACAGTATCAACAACAACAGGTACATTGACATTAGCAAATGGAAGTACTTTATCCACAGCAGGTAGTTTAACACAATCAGGCGCTTTTGCTACAACACTGGTGTCAACAGCAGCTACCAATGTAACTTTACCAACAACTGGTACACTAGCAACATTGGCAGGAACAGAAACATTAACAAATAAAACATTAACAGCACCTACTTTAACTACTCCTACACTCGGTGTAGCAACAGCAACTACAATAAATAGTATGACTATTTCAACAACAACAGCAACATTAACATTAGCAAATGGAAGTACTTTATCCACAGCAGGTAGTTTAACACAATCAGGTGCTTTTGCTACTACATTAGTTTCAACTGCTGCTACCAATGTAACATTACCAACAACTGGTACACTAGCAACATTGGCTGGAAGTGAAGCATTGACTGGTAAAACACTAAATGGATTGACAGTATCAACAACAACAGGCACATTAACATTAGCAAGTGGAAGTACTTTATCCACAGCAGGTAGTGTTGTTCATTCTGGTGCTTTCCCTACAACAATGGTTTCAACTGCTGCTACAAATATTACTTTACCAATAAGTGGAACATTAGCAACCTTAGCAGGAACAGAAACATTAACAAATAAAACATTAACAGCACCTACTTTAACTACTCCTACCCTCGGTGTAGCAACAGCAACCACTTTGAACAAAATTACACTTACACAACCTACAAATAATGCTACAATAACATTAGGTGATACTACTACAATAACAACCAGTGGCAATGTTTCTTTAATAGGTAGTAGTAGTTCTGCTGTTGCCGTTTCATTGCCTTCTAGTGCTGGAACATTAGCACTATTAGCTTCTCCTACATTTAATGGTACATTGACTACCCCATCCGCAGTTATTACTACATTGAATGCTACAAATGATGCTTCGTTTAATGGAAATGTAACAATTGATAAAGATTTATTAATAAAAGGTCGTTTAAATGTACAACAATATCAAAATCAAAACATTATTAATACAACCACTACAAATTACCAATTGATTGTAAGTGAAGATTTATCTCTGAATGGTAGATTATTTACTAGTGGTGATGTTTCATTAAATGGTAAATTAAATGTTCTCGGTATTGCTACATTTCAAACACCTTCTACAAGTGATAATTCAACAACAGCAGCAACAACAGCATTTGTTAAAAATCAAGGTTATTCTACAATAACTGGAACAGAAACATTAACAAATAAAACATTAACAGCACCTACTTTAACTACTCCTATCCTTGGTGTAGCTACAGCAACATCTTTGAATAGTATGACTATTTCAACATCAACAGGCACATTAACATTAGCAAATGGAAGTACTTTATCCACAGCAGGTAGTTTAATACAATCAGGTGCTTTTGCTACTACATTAGTTTCAACTGCTGCTACTAACATTACTTTACCAACAAGTGGAACATTGGCAACATTGGCAGGAACAGAAGCATTAACTGGTAAAACAGTGAATGGATTGACACTATCAACAACAACAGGCACATTAACATTAGCAAGTGGAAGTACTTTATCCACAGCAGGTGCTTTTGCTACTACATTAGTTTCAACTGCTGCTACCAATGTAACTTTACCAACAACAGGTACACTAGCAACCTTAGCAGGAACAGAAGCATTGACTGGTAAAACAGTAAATGGATTGACAGTATCAACAACAACAGGAACATTAACATTAGCAAATGGAAGTACTTTATCCACAGCAGGTAGTTTAACACAATCAGGTGCTTTTGCTACTACATTAGTTTCAACTGCTGCTACCAATGTAACTTTACCAACAACAGGTACACTAGCAACCTTAGCAGGAACAGAAGCATTGACTGGTAAAACAGTAAATGGATTGACAGTATCAACAACAACAGGAACATTAACATTAGCAAATGGAAGTACTTTATCCACAGCAGGTAGTTTAACACAATCAGGTGCTTTTGCTACTACATTAGTTTCAACTGCTGCTACCAATGTAACTTTACCAACAACTGGTACACTAGCAACCTTAGCAGGAACAGAAACATTAACAAATAAAACATTAACAGCACCTACTTTAACTACTCCTACCCTCGGTGTAGCAACAGCAACGACTATAAATAACATGACTATAACAAACACTACAGGAACATTAACATTAGCAAATGGAAGTACTTTATCAACAGCAGGTAGTTTAACGCAATCAGGTGCTTTTGCTACAACACTGGTTTCAACAGCAGCTACCAATGTAACTTTACCAACAAGTGGTATATTAGCAACCTTAGCTGGAAGTGAAGCATTGACTGGTAAAACAATAAATGGATTGTCTATATCTACTACCACTGGTACTTTAACATTAGGTAATTCAACAAATATTACTACAAATGGTAATGTTTCTTTAATAGGTAGTAGTACAGCAGCAGTTTCTATTTCATTACCTTCTAATTCTGGAACATTAGCATTATTAGCTTCTCCTACATTTACTGGTACAATTACTACCCCATCCGCAGTTATTACTAGTTTGAATGCTACAAATGATGCTTCGTTTAATGGAAATGTAACAATTGATAAAGATTTATTAATAAAAGGTCGTCTAAATGTACAACAATATCAAAATCAAAACATTATTAATACAACCACTACAAATTACCAATTGATTGTAAGTGAAGATTTGTCTCTGAATGGTAGATTATTTACTAGTGGTGATGTTTCATTAAATGGTAAATTAAATGTTCTCGGTATTGCTACATTTCAAACACCTTCTACAAGTGATAATTCAACAACAGCAGCAACAACAGCATTTGTTAAAAATCAAGGTTATTCTACAATAACTGGAACAGAAACATTAACAAATAAAACATTAACAGCACCTACTTTAACTACTCCTACTCTTGGTGTAGCAACAGCAACATCTTTGAATAGTATGACTATTTCAACAACAACAGGCACATTAACATTAGCAAATGGAAGTACTTTATCCACAGCAGGTAGTTTAACGCAATCAGGTGCTTTTGCTACTACATTAGTTTCAACTGCTGCTACTAACATTACTTTACCAACAACTGGTACATTAGCAACGTTAGCAGGAAGTGAAACATTAACAAATAAAACATTAACAGCACCTATTTTAACTAATCCTACGTTCACTGGTACAGCAACATTATCATCTACAAATACTACTACACTAAATACTTCAAATGACGCAATATTCGGCGGTAATGTCACTATAGCCGGTCGTTTATACATCGGAGCCAATGCTATATACGCAAATTCCATAATGGGTGGAACTATATCATCAACTGGTGATTTGACTTTGAACAATAGATTATTTGTAGCTTCAGATACATCATTGAATAGTAATTTGTATGTATCAAATAATATCGCTCTAAATGGTAATTTATTATTGAATAAAATATACAATGTAGTTCCTAATGAATTAACCCATACAACAAATACGTGGACTTATAATAATATTACTTGGAATTCTTCAGCATCATCACAAGGTAGTTATACAGAATCATTTAGAGGATTTTATAATATTGATAGTACTGATTTTGATGTATGGTGTTCATCTACACAAACTTATTACATATCAAATTATCAATTTGCTTATACTGGTTCTTATAGTACTGTTGTTTCAGGAACAAATATTTCAGGTGAATGGTTACAAATACAAATGTCTCGACCATTACAAATGACAAGTTATTCATTTTATACAAGAAACACTGTTGGAGGTTATAATAATTTATATATTCAAAACCTTCCACAAGCATATACTATTGCTGGTTCGAACGATGGCTCTAATTGGTATAGATTACAAGATGGCAATTTGTATGCAAATCCTGGTTTAACAACTTTAACTTTAGGTTCTCAAAATACATATTCTTATAATTTAACAAGTGTAACTGGTTCACAAAATAGTAGTAATAACCTAACAGGATATGTCAACGCAAATAACGCATACAGTTATTTCAGAATTATAGTAACAAACATTATTGGTGAAAGTAGTAATAGTGTTGTTCCAAATTTATCTGGCTCAAATGGGGTTGTCCAATTTGGCTGGAAACCAAATTTTCAATATTCTTTACCTTCAATAAATATCAATAGTGCTACGACATCAATTAGTAGTAATTTGACTATTGTTGGAGACACAACATTTGGTGGAAATGTCAGTTTTGCAGCAAATTCAATAACTACCGATAGCATTCAAATGGGTGTAAATAATAATTTTGGTAAGTTCCAATACACTTATGTTGGAAAAACATTGTACGATTTTGACTCTAACAGATTTTTGATATCACGTTATATTGTAGATACTGAAAGCAAAAATGTATTATATAGTAATACAGATCTTACTATTAATGGTAATATAACAACTATGTTTGATATGAGTGTAAATCGTAATTTATCAGTAGCAGGTAATATGTCAATAACTGGTCGTTCTACAGCAACAGGATTTACAACCTCATCTGATTATCGTATCAAAACCAACGTACAATCATTAATAGATACTTCATTTAGTGTTGACTTATTAAAGCCAGTGACATATATAAACAAAAAATTAAATATACAAGATATTGGTTTTATAGCTCATGAAGTCCAAGAACAAATGCCATTCTTAGTTACAGGTGAAAAAGATGGCGAAGAATTCCAGTCTCTCAATTACACTGCTATTATTGGTATTTTGACAAAAGAAATTCAAGAATTGAAACGTGAAATGAAAGAAGTGAGAACCGAATTGTCTTTACTTAAAAAATAAATATACCTAAGTTACAAACATGTGAAGAATAACCAAAAAAAAAATAATATTATAAATATTACAATATTATTATAGAATTTCAAAAATTAGTTATTTACCATGCTTCAACACCCATTTGGTCAATGAATTTGTTAGCATTCATCTTTAAGTGAGAACGCATTGTTACGTCTCCCTTGAATTCACTTGTTGTTGATACTTCAAGTGTGTTTGTTGTAAGTTTACCATTAGTTAATGTTAAGTTTCCGTTTGTTGATGAATAATCACCAGTTACTGTTAAAGTATTGTGGAAAGCAACAGCTCCAATAACATCAAATAATCCAGAGAAATAACCATTACCAGATACATCAAAGTGTCTGTTAGCAGTTATTGATGCTTTGTTGATAGCAACACAGTTATCATGACCAACAAGGAATGTTGGTGTTGTTCCATCACCATTATCAAAAGCAGCAATATCTTGTGTTGGTGCGTTTTGAGATACCATTAAAGCGGTTCTAGTTCCTGAATTACTTACATCAAATGCTTCAGTAACTTTAACAATGGTGTCAGTTCTAATCATTGAACCAGTGAAGTTGATTGAACCATCAACTTGTAAGTTGGATGTAATGATAGTCCAATCAGTGAGTTCTTTTGGTCTGATTGTAATGTTACCTGCTGTTGAGCGAATGGTGTTTGGCATGTTATCACCAGCATATCCATCTTCAATGATAAGACGACCAGCTTGGAAAATACCAGCACTTACATCTCTAGCACTTAAATGACTATTTAATGAAACATCACCACCTACAGTTAATTTGGAGTTCATTGAAACATCATTACTGACGAATAATTTAGCATTTAATGAAGCATCACCGGTAATCAATGCGTTTTGTTGTACTGTTAAATCTTTTTCAATTGTTGTATTGTTCTTTAATGTTGTTACACCAGTTACTTCAAGAGTAGATTTTAAAGCAGCGGCGCCACCAACTGTTAAAGCAGCATCCATGGAAGCATCACCGTGAACGAATAATTTGGAGTTTAATGAAGCATCACCACCAAGTCTGAATGTAGCATTTAATGAGGCATCACCATTAACGAATAATTTAGAGTTTAATGAAGCATCGCCACCAAGTCTTAAAGTAGAGTTTAATGAGGCATCACCGTTAACGAATAATTTAGAGTTCAATGAAGCATCGCCACCAAGTCTGAATGTAGAGTTTAATGAGGCATCACCGTTAACGAATAATTTGGAGTTCAATGAAGCATCACCTGATACAAAAAGTCTTGCTTTTAAAGCAGCATCCATAGCAATTTCCATTGTTCCATTATCACTGACGTCATTTGCAACAACAATCTTGTTACAGTAGATTGTGTTAGCAACGTGAAGATCGTTAGACATAGTTACATCATCGATTAAATATGATTTTCCTACAACATTAAGTTCACCACTGGCTGTAACATTTTCATTGATAAAAGCACTACCTTTGTATAAGTAGAAATTTGAACCAGCATATAAATTACCATCAAGATGAGTATTACCTTTAACATAGAAATCCATATTGACAGTTTGTGAACCAGCAACAACGACGTTACCGCCGACATATAGATTTTTATCTAAAGTTAAGTTACCTCTTGCAGTAATATCACCACCAACATAAAGTCTTCCACCAATAGAAGCATCAGCAGCAACTGTTACATTACTGGCATCAACAGTTGATGATGAAATGCCAGTTGTTGATTGATTTTTCCACTCGTGGAATTCAGTTAATGTTGATTGGACGTTTTCTGTTAGGTTGTATAAATAACCTAATTTTTGTGCGGAAACATCAATTGCTTGGCCAGTTGTATAAGCAGCTGTACCATTCCAAGTTGCTTTGTTATCTGCTGGGTTCTTAACGCGAATTTTTGTTGCGTCTAAAGCAAATTCTGGAACTGCACCACTATCTGACTTGTAGAAGTTAAGTGAGTTATCACTTCTGACTAAAATACCACCACCACTGATATCAAGGAAACCTTTAAGGTAACTTTGACGAAGTTTGTTAGCACTACCGGAAAGGTCAAACCACTGAGACATTGTTTATATACTTTGTTTATATTATTATATTTTTCAAAATTATAATTCTGTAAAATTTCTCCTAAAGTTTTTTGATTACAAATTCTATTTTAAACGCACTTTTTTTGAATTTTTTATATATCAGCTTTTTCTAAACGTTGGAGTATTGAATTATTTTGTTTTTTTAATTCTTGTATTTCTTTTGTCAATATACCGATTATGCCGTTATAATTAATAGATTGTAATTCATTATCGTCTTTGTTGCCTCTTACTAAAAAAGGTATTTGCTCTTGAACCTCATGAGCGATAAATCCTATATCTTGTCTATTTAATTTCTTGTTCATATACGTTACTGGTTTCAATAAATCAACTGTGAAAGATGTATCTAGTAATGATTGAACATTAGCTTTGATACGATAATCTGATGCTGTTTCAAATGAAGTAGCGTTTGAACGGCCAGTTATTGAAATATTATTCCCAACATATAAATTTCCACATAGACTAATATCTTTTGAACAACTTATATTACCACCTATGCTTAGGTCTACAGTAGAGTATAAAAAATTATATCTTTCAGTATCAAGGACTGTACGAGTTATCAAAAACCTTTCAGTATTTATATCATACATTGTTTTCCCTATGAAATCATATGTAAATCTACCAAAATAGTTATTTACACCTCCTCTTATATTATCAGTTGGTATCAATAGATCTCCTAGATTGAATTGAATCCCTTGCTCAAACTTTGCATCTCCTTTTACATATAGATTACCTGTGAATGATGCGTCACCTAGTGTAAACAATCGGTTTTTTATAGTAATATCACTTCCTACAGTTAATCTGGAATTCAATGAAACATCATAATTTACAAATAAATTTCCATTCAATGATACATCACCTATTGTAAACAATCGTTTTTGTGTTGTAATATCGCTTCCTACAGTTAATCTGGAATTCAATGAAACATCATAATTTACAAATAAATTTCCATTCAATGATACATCACCTATTGTAAACAATCGTTTTTGTGTTGTAATATCGCTTCCTACAGTTAATCTGGAATTCAATGAAACATCATAATTTACAAATAAATTACTATTAAATGATACATCACCTCCTATAAATATTCTATTATTAAAACTTACATCATCATTTCTTACAATTAATTTGCCACCACTTATATCAACAAAACCTTTTACATATATTTGTATAAATCTATTTGAAGTATTTGGTAAATCTAACCAATTTGACATCTTTAAAATATATTAATATATTTATTTTATAATACAAAAGTAAATATATATTTTGTTTTCATTATTTTTTATAGGAATAATTTTCTGATAAATATTGTTCTATATTTATAATTTTTTCTCTTAATATGTTATTTTCTTTCTTTAATTCTTGAATTTCTTTGGTCAAAATACCGATAATACCTGTATAGTTGAGTGTTTGATACCCACTGCAATCTTTTTCACCAGTTACTAAAAATGGTATTTGTTCTTGGACTTCATGAGCTATAAATCCTATATCTTGTTTATTTAATTTCTTGTTAAGATAAGTAATTGGTTTCAATAAATCAACTGTGAAAGATGTATCTAGTAATGATTTGACATTTGCTTTGATACGATAATCTGAAGCTGTTTCGAATGATGTAGCTGTAGAACGACCAGTTATTGAAATATTGTTCCCAATATATAAATTACCATTTACACTCATGTCTTGTAAACTGGTTATATTACCCTTTATGGTTAGGTCTGTATTACTGTATATTACATTACGTGCTTCATTACTATTTACATTATATCGTGTTATCAAAAATCTATCATTATCTAAATCATATAATGTTTGAGCTATATATTGATACTGAAACTTACCAAAATTATTATTTACACCCATTTGAATGCTATCGGTAGTTATTGAATTATTAGAGAATTGTACAACACCCTCAAATAAAGTATTTCCTTTTACATATAGGTTTGCGTTTAATGATGTATCAGCACCAACAAATAATCTGGTATTTAATGATAAATCTGATGTTGTTGATAAGGTTCCTCCCATTATGGAATTCGCGTAAATTGAATTAGCTCCAATATATAACCGTCCACCAATTGTTACATTTCCATTCAATGAAACATCGTTAAAAACAAATAACCTAGTATTTATTGATAAATCTGATGTTGTTGATAAGGTTCCTCCCATTATGGAATTCGCGTAAATTGAATTAGCTCCAATATACAAACGTCCTGCTATAGTAACATTACCACTGAAAGAAGCATCACCAATTGCGTTTAATGTTGTAATATTTGCAGTTGGTATAATTGTTGTTCCTGTGAATGTAGGAGAAGCAATATTGGCTTTTAAGTTAAGAGCAGTTTGTGTTGCTGTTGAAACAGGTTTGTTAGCATCACTTGTATCATCTACATTAGTAAGACCAACCATAGCACTTGTAATACCACTTACTGTTCCTGTGAATGTAGGTGAAAAAATATTGGCTTTCAAATTAAGAGCACTTTGAGTTGCTGATGAAACAGGTTTGTTAACATCACTTGTATTATCAACATTACCAAGACCAACCATAGCACTTGTGATACCACTTACTGTACCAGTAAATGTAGGGGAAGCAATATTGGCTTTCAAGTTAAGGGCAGATTGAGTTGCTGATGAAACAGGTTTGTTAGCATCACTTGTATCATCTACATTAGTAAGACCAACCATTGATTTTGTTATTCCACTTACTGTTCCTGTGAATGTAGGTGAAGCAATATTGGCTTTTAAATTAAGAGCACTTTGTGTTGCTGTTGAAACAGGTTTATTGACATCACTTGTATCATCTACATTAGTAAGACCAACCATTGATTTTGTTATTCCACTTACTGTTCCTGTGAATGTAGGAGAAGCTATATTGGCTTTCAAGTTAAGAGCAGTTTGTGTTGCTGTTGAAACAGGTTTGTTAGCATCACTTGTATCATCTACATTAGTAAGACCAACCATTGATTTTGTTATTCCACTTACTGTTCCTGTGAATGTAGGAGAAGCAATATTGGCTTTTAAGTTAAGAGCAGTTTGTGTTGCTGTTGAAACAGGTTTGTTAGCATCACTTGTATCATCTACATTAGTAAGACCAACCATTGATTTTGTTATTCCACTTACTGTTCCTGTGAATGTAGGAGAAGCAA
>Ga0209188_1002085_pt1 | contig 15141 bp, 37 predicted proteins | sample C_130625_EF_Meta_FD_187307 | JGI IMG/M metagenome (GOLD analysis project Ga0209188, IMG submission 187307) | Freshwater microbial communities from Lake Croche, Canada to study carbon cycling - C_130625_EF_MetaG (SPAdes) (version 2) | ecosystem: Environmental > Aquatic > Freshwater > Lake...
ACAGCTGATTGAAATTTCTTTCGATCTTCTTTCAATGGGTCATATTTGGTGTATTCCTTGTTGAAATCAGCAAGGACACCATCCATATCTAAGTATAATGTAATCATAATATAATTATACCCTAACATTGAATTAATGTCAAGACTTTTTAATAAATTTGCTCAAATCAGGTTGAGTCCAGCCCTCTGGCTTCAAAATCTTACCATCTTCGCGACGAGTAACCTTACGAGTAGTAGGGTCAACTTTTGCCATATTGCTTCGAAGAACTTCATCCCACGCTTTTTGTACATCATAACCCTTCATGTGACAGAATCCAAGCGTAACCCAAATTAAGTCCATACAACCATCAAGCATTTCTACTTCATCACGATTCCAATGAGCATCAATAAACTCTTTGAATTCTTCTTCCATCAAAGACTTATATAATGCAGCATTTTCAGGCGATGCTTTTTGATCGCATGCTTGTTGAAACATTAATACATCAAGTGGCATTCCCATTATTTGTTCCTTTCGGTGTCAAAGAAAAACTCTGAATGACTGATATCATCTTGTGGTGTTTCCCACTCTGGTACTCGCCACTCAGGTGCTTCACCATAATTTTCATCAGGAACATAATCTAGCGTTCCTTCTGGGAAATAACCTACTCCACGAATAAACAGATCAGTATTCTGAAGTACATCAGATATACCATCAGCTTCAAATTCATAGGTAACTTTAGATTCAACTTTACCAGTGTACCAATTTGTATGTTCAGCAATTAGTGTAAATTTTGGCATATTAAAAACCTCTTCCTTCGCCTTCTTTTGTGAAAAATGCTCTTACCTTTTGTTCTTCAGTCCAACCATTAGTATAGTCATTATCTTCGTCGCATAATTTTAATGCGTCATCATGAGAAATTACACGATGAGAAACAATTGTCTCACCAATATCTAACTGTGAAAACTCTTTAGCGTCTTGACAAGTTACATCATCAAGCGCATATTCAGGATGGTCAGCTGGTGCTTGAACCATGTAACGCATACGATACTGTTGAACACACTCAACAAGAACCCAAACTTTATCTGATTTACTCAAAGTCCAACTCCCATCTCCATTATCTTTCCAATTAAGATCATCACCGATTTTCCAACCAGTGCCTTCAAGAATTTCGTCATTCAATTCAATAAAGAACTCTCCATCTTCATTTTCTTGAACTTCCAATGTATACTTACTCATAATTAATCTCCAACCAATTTGTTTCTTCAGGTAGAATCTCAATTTTTCCACCTACTTTATAAAGTCTATCACTCATATTTTGAAGAATTCCAGTACCAAATCCACTGGCACCATATAATCCTTTATTACATTCATAAACTGAACCACTGGATCCTTCAAAGAAGAAGCAATCTTCTTTTTCGGTTACCTTAGTAATACCTGAATTTAATTTCCAAGAATCGCCTTCAAGATAACCACCATACCAACAAGCAAAAACTTTATAGACAGGTGGTGTATCTTTTCCAGTAATTTTGACAACCATCCATTTGTCAGGATTGTAATCACTCATACTTCAACTACCTTTAACTCAAAACGATCAGCACGATCTTCGTAGTTGATGTAACCACGAGGATTACAAACAACACGACATTGTTTAATCATGTAGTCAAAATCTTCATGAGTATGACCATGAGTCCACAATTTAATTCCTGGACGATCCATGATAAACTGATCCAACTGAGAATTATACGCACCATTCATCAATTGATCATGTTTATAACGAGGATGCTCAGAACCTTTGCTTGGAGCATGATGAGTACAAACTACAACAGTCATCCAAGGTGGAGTCTCAGCGTAGGTGTCCTCAATAACTTTAAGCATTGCCTTGTGGTCTTCAACAACATGACGAGGTGAAAGAGTTGCTGGACGAATTTTAAACTTTGTAGTTTTATCGCCATTATCGTTCTCACCCCAAACTCTGTAGTTGACCATTTCATTACTGTTCTCACAGATTTGAAAGTCATTCATGCGACGAGCAACATGATTCATGGTCATCTCATTTTCGCCATTCATGTCAGTCCAAAGAGTTCCACCAATAAAACGATAGTCGCCATGATCCCATACTTCTTTGTCCAAAACATGAATGTTCGGAAGGTAAGCAAGATTTTCTTTTAGAATACCCAGAGATTTTGCATAATCACCATGGTAGTGTTCATGATTGCCAGCGATATAAACAATATCATTAAACCGACTGCTACAAAGGCTGAAAAACTCGTGATAACGATTAGACTTAGCAGAGCCAACAAGGGTATCCCCAGTATTGGGAAGCAAATCACAAGCAGTGCAAATATCGCCAGATAGAATAAGGACTTCGGCATTTTGTGTGTTCTCAAGGTTAAGTTGTCCAAACTCTAAGTGGACATCGGAGCAAATAGCAATTTTCATAGTAATTTCCTAACTTCATAACTCAATTATACTTGATATTTGAATTAATGTCAAGTTATTTAAATGGGACTCCACCAACCCAAGCTACAAGACTGTAGCGAGTTCCTGCAGTTACAGGTTTGACACGATGCATAACATAACTAGGAAAGAAGAAAACAGAACCACGAGTTTTTTCCATGTTAAGTTCATCTCTGCCACCAGTCCAAATTTGCAACTCTCCGCCAGTGTATTGAGCTGGATCAGTCAGCTGAACAACCATCGAAAGTTTACGAACAGTTCCATAGAGAATTTTATCAATATGAAAGTCGTATTTACCACCAGGAGGTTTATACTCAGTAAACTGCATGTTTTCCGTAAATCCAAACAAATCGAAATTGAAAAATTTAGAATTTACTTCTTGAACAACTCCAGCCAATTTATCATATGCCCAACCCATATCATCTTGAGAACCGAGCCATGTAATATTACTATCACGAATAGTTGTGTCAACAACCCCATTACCATTACCACCAATTAAAGCTGGTTTAATGATTTTATTCAATCCAATCTGAATAATTTTATCACATTCTTCAGGCGTAAAAACATTATTGGCATATGCCCAGTTTTCAACATTATCAGGTTTAAAAGCCCATAGAGCTGAGCCAGTTGGTGTTTTATCCATGTAACATCCTTAGTAGTCCAATCATATCAATAGTAGTTAGTAACAGGTAGTTAGCCAGCATCCCAAAAGATTTCCGAGTATAAGCGCACCAAGCATAGATTGCACAACCAGTAATCCACACAGGATAAAGAGCAAGCAACGGAGGATTGGGTACTGTGATTGCCATTGTAAGAGAGCAAAAAATGCTAATAGCCCAAGCAAGCAACTCGAGAACGAAACGAAAACGATTTGAAGTCCAGTCATCTTTTATCCATTTTAGTGTAGGTCCAAAAATATCTAACATATATTATCCAAAATTAAATGCCATTGAAATTCTTTCATCATCTTCATCTTCAGTCAAATTTTGTTCAACATGATGAGACAAGTAAGACGGAAATACAACAGTATTAATAACTGTCGGATCTATGTAGTAAGCCGACCAATTTCTATCATTTTGTACTCCTGGAAGCACAAACTTAGAATTATCAGGTCGTTCAAACACAATATTTCCACTATTTTTTGGAACTTTAAAGTATACAGCTCCAGAGAAGAATGAAAATTGATGTGTATGACTTACATTGTAATTATACCTCTTATTTACATTGAACCAAAAATTCAGCAAGTTCACTGGACGATCAATTCCATACACTTCATACAGTTTAACCATCTCATTACCAATTACATCAAAAATTGGGTTTACTACAGCCAGTTCACTACTTAGCGACTCAAACTTATAGGTCGGACTCTGCCATCCACCACGATTGCTAAATTCCAGAGATGGAGTTGAATCCTGTATTTCTTTGATTTTGGAAATTATTGGAGCAGGGTCAAATTCAATGTTCGTTGAAAATATAGATGTTCTAAAGGGAACATGTTCTTCAAATAACATTAGCGACCTCGACCAGTTGTCCTACGCACTTTTTTCTGTAGATTCTGAACAGCGGTCTTTACCAACTTCTTAGCCATCTTCACATTACCAAATTTAACAGTCATTTCCTTCACTGCTTTCTTCTTTTCAGCTTTCAATGCCCTTGCTTCCTTTAGTCTAGTAAGAGAGTCCTTAAACTCACCCTCGACTTCGCTGGATTTTTCTAAATCTGGATTTTTATCAGTTTCATTTGTCATTTCTTTTTCCTTTGTAGACACCCGACATCCTATTATACCATAAATCGGTCTTGCAAGTCAAGTTTATTTTTCCGACTTCTTGTAAGGGTTTTGTGGATCGCGAATTAGTACCACTGGAGTGACTTTTTCTACTAAAATGGTGTTTTCCGAGTTGATTTTCGTGTTGTAAGTCGTTGTACAGCCAAAAAGTACTACAAGAAGCATAAAAATCATAAAATATCGTATCAAAACCACTTTCCACCTCCGTAAACACCGAATTTTCGCATGAAGCAAGTAAAAATGAGACCAAAAACGATCTCAAAAGTAAATAACCCCACTATGATATATAGAGCAATCATTACTCGCCACCATAGTAGTCAATAATGAGGGATAGTGCTCTAATAAGTTTACCATTATTCACTACATCATCGGGATGTAACCAATAACCATCAGGATTCAGTTCATCCTTGGGATTTTCAGCCCACGCATCTAATTCTGACTGTAGATAACGCTTGGCATCAATCAAATTTGCCCGAGTAAGTCCGTCTGCCACCTCATGAGGAATGACTAAACCTCCAGAGGGATATAAGTGTTCGTTCTCAGTTTTAACTAATTTGTTCATGATAGTAAATCCACAATCGCTTTTATAGTGTTAATGTCAATATGCAGCTTAGATGCTATCTCAGCCACATCCCAATGCCGTTCCAGTAGTTCTTTCACAGCCATAACCAAATCATGTCGTGTATACATAGTGTAGTCCTTTTAGTAATTATACACTAATAACGCTTTAAAGTCAAGTAAGCTGACAGGGTTTGCAGGTAAATTTTTGCAGGGCGATTTTTGAGACGGATTCGTTTGAAATCGGCTGAGGTATGCAGTTGTATCTTGGAGATGTTAATTAAAGTTTCCTTTTGACTTGCATCGCCATAAGGTACTTAAAGGGGACCCGATCTCTAAAGCGAAAAGTCCACCCCAGCACAACAATCAATCTTGACTTTAATCTCCGATCCTAGTATAATTACCCCTTGACTTTCACAAATGTTCGGTGTCGCTTGTCGAACTGAATTCTGTTCTTAAACAACTTAACATCACGACCACTCTTGCCATAGGGAATAAACCCATAGAGCCACTGCTTATCAGGACTCAGGATATATGTGCCGTTCTTTATATAAGAATCGTCCCAAACAGTGGTCTCACGAAATACTACCATATCTTTAGTCATAGGTATCCTAGTGTATATAGAGCGAGCCATCAGCGTCGACTCGGTAGTTCAATGGTGTATCCTCAGGCCAATCCTTAGTCTGAAGCAGGACATCTCCCTTGACGACTTGGATATAGGTAGTGTCCTCGGTACATATAACGACCCCTGCATAGACGACCTTTGCCTTGGCGACCTCACGACGAAACTGCTTCACTGACATATAACGACCTTTCTCAACTGGGTATAATACAATTATACCCCGAAATACCTATTAAAGTAAAGGGAAATAATTTGGCAAAAGAGCGAGAAATTACTTGACTTTAATTCGTTTTTAGTGTCTGTCTGGACTGCGAATTTTTGCGGCGAGTTTCTGAATCGCAATAGGATTCTGATTTAGGTCAACGCAAGAGACCGAAATTTGCCGAGTGCGATCACTACTCACAATAGTAGACTTTCAGTTCATTCCCCTGATAATCGGTTATCCTGATTAATCCCTTACCCATGTAGCGGAGAAATTTCTCTATAAACCAACTAGGAATAGCGTGTTTAAATTCTATTCTTGGCGTAGTGCTTATAGCGATTGTTCCCTTATTGCTGTAGGTAATCATTCTGACACCAGCTTTCTCTGAACAATATCATAGGTAACGAAGTCGCTGAATTCATCATCTATGTCTGCATCAGCGACCTCTTCCTCTGAGACATCATAGAAGTCACGGATTATGGCTATTTTCTCAGCCAAAGCCAGTGCGTGTGTTTCATATACACCGACTACCGTAGTTCCGTCATCGGTTTCTTCAGTTAGAACATAGACATATTTCATTTTCCGTCATCCCTTTGCTTTTCTTCTAAGCGATTAATCCTATATTTCAGTTCTTCCACCTGCATTGTGAGGTCTTTGATTGACTTCAGGAGAATTGTTTGTAGGTCAATTTCCACTGTGTCTGTGAACCTGTCATGGCTCATTGCCTTTTTTGATTGGAAACCTGTCATTTTAACCCCAGTCTTTCTTGTCGCCGAATCGTTCGTTGAACTCATAACCCATTGCATAGGCACGAAGCTGAATCCCATGCATATCTGTGGCTTCTACGCGATCACCATTATAGCTACCCTCAGGATACCAGTGTGGATCCATTGGGCGATGATAGTAGGAGTCAGCTGAACCCCTGTCGAATGGTGAGCCATGTGAGCGATCAAAGATTTCGCCTTTGTACTCAATTGTGTTTCCGTCTTCAATAATTGCGTTCATAAAAATCCTTCTCAAAAATCCAGTAAAAAAGGTCACAGCCCCATCAAGCGCAAGCGCAAGAGCTGTCCCAGAGTTGGTTTCAAACCCAACTTTTTGCGGAGCAATTGCCCCAGTGTTTTCTTTTGTTTCATACTACCTCCCTTGTTCTTATTAAGCAGTCAACATGTAAGTAGCAAGATCTTTGTAGTCTTTGTTAGACGCACGGATTTTGCAGACAGCGATAAGGGTACGGAGGGAAATTTCCTTACACTCATCTTTGATTTCCTTAATCAAAGCAAGGGCATCTGCCTTAACAGAAGCATCGTACTCAGGCATGAATTCAGGGCTGGTAGCGATAAAGGACATGCGGTCTAACTTTTGGTCAGCAGTCATAGTCAGGTCAATCATCATTGAACGACTACGAATCGCTTGGTCGATGCCGTCCTGAGTCATGTTAGAAATAAAAATCACACGACCTGTGAATTCAAACGAACGAGGTAAGTCCTCATCACGCATGTCAGCATTCCAAGAGATAATACGCTTGCCGTAGGAATCTAGCGCACCCTTAAGAATATTCAAAGCAACAGGATCTTTGAGCACAGAGTCACAGTCGTCAAACACGATAATGCTGTTGTTGTTTTCAAACAGCGAACGATACAAACCCTTAGCAGTTGAATAACCCTTGATTTGGGTGAAGCACTTGCGAGTGTTAATCACTGAACCGACTTGAAAGTCAGCGAGATTAGAGATGTCGGTGTAGCCAGCATCGTTAAGAGTTTTGGTTACGGTAAAAGTTTTACCGAGACCACCTTCACCTGTGATAACAGCGGATGGCTGTACGCCAGACGCAACCATTTTCACAAGTTTCTCAACGAACTCAAAGCGAGTATTGATGCCAAACTTTTCGTCACGAGCAGTTTGTACTTCAACATCGGCAGCAACGATCTGGTCGTAGGTCAAATCCATACCTGTTTCCTGTTTATATCTCCACTCAATGTGGGATTTCTTAGTAGTTTTGAAGGGTTTAGCAGAGCCGATTTGGCACACATACTTACCAGAGGTTTTGTCGAATTTCACAGAGGTACGGATAGTAGTCATTTGGTTTCCTTTTTTATTCATCATAGATCAATTATACACGAGGTACGAATTAAAGTAAAGCACTTTATTCCATACCCCTACGACCTGTAGGGTTATTCATGGCTGTCACACCAGAGTATGCAAGGGCGATAGCCAGACCAGCGATCACTACCAAGGGTAGCAACTGTGCGTCTGTGGCATTGTCCAAACCACCTGCAACACCCATTAACACAAACAAACCAACGAAAGTACGGATAGATCCACGCATTTTAAAACCCTTTTTTATCATCAATACAGTAAGTATACCTGTTTTCTGAATTAATGTAAAGCATTATTTTCATACCCCTACGACTGGTAGGGTTATTCCATACCCAGATTTGAGAACGAATCTTCGTTGCCTTCACGAGCATCGTACCTGCCGTTGCCAAGGTCAAGGGCATAGGACAACTCACGAATGTCCTCACATGTGTCAACGACCTCAAGGGACTCAACATCAACGACCTCACAATAGCAACCATCGATCACTACCGTATACTTGTCCTGATATTCAGCGATCAAGGGTACTGGGCTGGATACGCCAGCGAAGCCCATGCGGTCAAATTTTGTCATAACAGAAAATTCCAAGCCAGCCAAAAAGTCACGAGTAATCATATATTTTCCTATTAAGCGATTGTTGTTTTGCGTGGGAAGCCAGTAGCGAAACCACTGGTACCTGTTGATGCTGTGCGAGTAACTTTGCCACGCATAACCTGTTTGCGAGGGCGAATCTGGCGATCGCTGACTTCAACGACACCACCACGACGCAGGAATTCAGCCATCTGTACTTCAGACTCGGCACGGAGTTGGGATTTGGTTTTTGCTATAATCATTTTTCTTCCTTTTTTCAAGTTTACAAGTAATTATACATCCAAAGCGAATTAAAGTAAAGGACTATTTTAGTACCCCTACCACTGGTAGGGTTATGCTGCCATCATCATTACAGTGGGATATTTCACAAACCCACTGGTGTCCTTCTTGGCTTTGCCTTTGGCATACAACCCAACGATCACTCCCTTTGGGTCAAGGAAACGCAGGTCAGACTCATCGCCATTAAATACTGTGCGACCATTATAGGTTTCAGGCATGGGCTGTGTTTTCTTCATACCAAAAACAGTAGCGACATTATAACCCTGCGCGATCGCTCCCAAAACATCAGCATCGTTGCCATCGGCAGCAGAGAAAGTCAGGTGGTAGTTATCGATGTGAGCAACTTTACGACCGAGGATTTTTGTGTAGTCATAAAATTGAACCTGCGGAAACAGTTGAAAAATATTTTTGCCTGTACCCATGATGCTATACTTTTCAAAAGACAGGTCACTGGTGCCGTTGAGACGAAACACTGGTGTCAAACCGAGTCGGGCTGACTGTTTGATTGCCAACTCAATGTCGTTGATGAGTTGGTGGAAAAATTCATCACGATTGCTGAAAAACAACTGAGTCTTACGGATCCGTGCTTTCTGAATCGTGTTTGTCGTTTCGCCTTTCTTGAACATACCACCACGACCAGCTGTGTTCAAACAAGCAGAGGTGCAACCAGCAGTGCGCTTGGGGCAGGTTTCGTGACCTGACAGATTCGCAGGGGCGAGGTGAAGGATGTAGGTATTATAACCCTGCTTCATGCCTTTGAGGATTTTTGGGTTTCCAGTGCTCAATAATTTCATAATATATCCCTCTTCAATTAAACAGTTGCGGTATCAAGATAACCATAAGGCAAACCAAACAAGAAGCAAGCGTAGTCACGATCGCCATTTGCATCAGCAGAGTCCATGAGCCAAGCGATTACTCGCTCACGATTGGTGCCTGTATGCATCAGGTTTAATACTTTGTCCTCAAACTTCGCGATCGCTACTTTCTCGTCTGCGATTCGCTGAGTTTCTTCACGCATGATGACTTCAGCCAAGAACTCAAATTCCTTCTCAAAGTCAGCCAGCGTCCACATGCTGGTGTCAATGCCACGAGGACGACTGCCGTAGGCATCTTTGTACATATCCCAGTACTGACATTGGGCTTGCTCAAGAGGGGACATTTCGTTCCAAGATTGCATTTTCATTTCCTTTTCTGATTCAATAGAGTAATTATACAAGTATTTTGAATTAAAGTAAAGGGAAAACCCTTCACTCAGTAGGGTTATTCAGTAGGAACGCCAGCCAAGCCAAAAATCTCAAGAACCCCACCAGTAGGGTAGTCAGAGGGCACAGTCACGGTAGCCAGATTATCATAAGCCAAACCCCAATTAGCAAAGGGACCAGCCACAACCATTTTATTAGCAGTATCAATAATATAAAACATTCATTTCTCCTATTCAATAATACAATTATACCTCGACTGTGAATTAATGTAAAGGTCTTTTTATCGCTTGTAAGTCGTTGATTTCAAATGAGAAAAACCCACTGAAAAGTGGGTTTGAGGAAAAAACGGACTCTGTAGCGAGTTAAGCTACTTCATGGGGGTTTGCCTAGAAAGGCATGTTACCATCGATTTTGGTGATGCGTAGCGATAACTCTCGGCTGTCTGATACTTGTCTGCTCTCTAGTCGGTCTAGCCTGTGTTGTAGTGAGATTGTGCGAACAGCCAACAGAACCAAAGCGATCACTACCAGCGTAAAGGTCAAACCCCAGCCAGCGATAATGCCGTAGGTCAACATCCACAAATTATCTACTGTGTCTGTTAATAATCTAATTGTGTTCATCGTGTGAACTTTCTAATGATTGTGTGCCAATAGTAGCGGAAACTACGAATAACTATCCAATCAAAAATGTCATTGGACCATCCGACTTCTTTTGGCATGTTACCGTATGCCTTTTCGATTGTGTCCTTTTGTGTCATTGTCCGTCTTTCGTTTCCCAGATTGCGTTGTCCGCAACGAATTGGTTGTTTGGTAGTGATCGTTCAGGAATAACATTATAGTCATCCCAATTCTTTTCTTTCATTGCTGGTTCAGCTCTTGCCTTTGACGCAAACTTACCCATCTCTGATATAATCCATCTGCTCTGTTCAGCTACAGGGCTGTCGGACTTCAAAAATTCTGTTTGTTTCTTTGACTTTTCCATGCGTTCTTTTTGTGAGAACACACGATGGTTGCCGCAACTACGACAACAATATGGACCACGCTTCTTATGTAGTGTTCCGCAGTGAGGACACTGCTTTTCGCGATAGCCAGCCATTACACAATGTCCTTTGTTGCTTTCCAATCATCCCATGGACATTTCTCTGGATTCCAAAATTCACACTCACAAACATATCTACCTGCGTTATGACTTTCGTTACGCATAAACCCATGTGGCGCATCAGGATGTGGGTTACACTTTGATGCTTCTTCTCTGTCCTCAGTTGTGAAAGTAGTCATAGTGGATAATTTCTTTTTTTGGCAAATTCTTCTGCTTCTTCATGCGAGCAAAGTTTATCTTCTTTAGCCCATGTTAGCGCTTGTTCTTCGCTATCGAAATATGGGCTGATAACACCACTGCCTTCTTCGCGAACCCAGAAGTAGGTATATGTGCTCATGCCAGCATCTCTATACTTTATCAGCTTCACCTTGTGTTCCTGTTACACGCATTCGGTCTTCAACTATTTTAAATGCTTCATCTTCAAGTTCAGCATCCTGAATTTCTTTAGGACTTTTCTTAAAGATGTTGTCCCAACGATTATCAAATTCTTCTTTGCTTATACTATATGGTCTTGGCGTAGACCCTTTACCACCATCAGACATTTAATCCTCCAATACAGCTACAATATTGTCTTCGTCAACGATAACCCTTTGGGCATCACCAATCTTTACTACCTGTGCTTTGCTCCACTCAAGCATAATAACATCACCTACTTTTACCAGTGTTACTTTTGGTCCGATTGCGAGTACTGTTCCCTGCTTTGAGTCTCGGTTGCTTGTCGTTCCGTCCAGAATGATTCCGCTTTCCGTTGTCTGTTCCGCTTTGTTTTCTGCTACTAGGACTTTCTTTTTCAGTGGTGTCACTATCATATGCTTGCGCCTTATTATATTGTTGTTGAGTAATTTCTTTATACTTATATGATTCAATCCAGAATATGCTGGCTTGAAAGTCTAGCATTGATTTTAAATTGTAACCACGACAATTAATCTTGTGTTTGAATCCATCTTTCCAAACAACATCAATCTGATAGTAGTTATCTCTTACCAACTATCTACTCCTGTTATCTCAGTAGTAAATGTTCCATTCAAATCATCTTGACTGAATGGAACAGCAGCAGTCAGTCTATAACCGATACCATTTCCTGTGTCTCGTGTTAGTGTGACCATCGTTGCTTCAGGAAATTTCTCAAGGATCTCTTTGAGTTTATCAATTTCATCAGTGAATAGGGGGATAGTTACTGTTGTCATGCCATAATCCATGCGTATATGATTTCAAATAATACATCAACAGGAAGATTTTCTTGTGGGATTGGATGTACCATATTAATCTTCGTCAGTTGCAGGTGTGTTCTTACAGTGTCGCACAAAGGCAGTAGCTGCAACAACTGCTCCAAGTATAACACCGATAAGTAATGCGATTAGAATTTCTTGAGTCATATCATTTCCTTATATTATATCATTATATCTTAAGACTGCGGGATTGTCAACTCCCGTGATTTGTAATATTTGTACATTCTTACAAAAGATGCGAATCGAAGTGGCTCATGCTCGAAATTTGGCAACTCACCAAAATGTTCGAGCATCGCATTATAAAATTGGATTGCTTCTTCGTCTGTCACTAATACTTATACCCATTCTGGTCAGCCCAATCATATGCTTCTTGTTTTGAATTGAAGTATGGTGGACCAACTCGTTGTGTCGGATCATTAATTTGAACCCAATAAAAAATTAAAATTTTTGGACCTGGATCTTTGTATGTTACGAGTTTAATCGTTGCAACAGCCATGTTATTCTCCTAACCATTCTAACAATTCTTTTTCTTGTAGCATACCAGAGATTCGTTTAATTTCTTTTTCTTCTTTATCAACCATAATCAGTGTTGGTACTGATCTAACATTAAAGTTTGCTGACATGAACACATTATTATCAATATCAACTTCTTCAATTGGCATTGTGATTTTATCACCAGCACCTTTGATTACCATTGATAAACCTTGACATGGACCACACCATGCTGCTTGAAATTTTAATACTTTCATAGTTTTCCTTTAAATGTAAAATTCATTGATATACTTATTCTATTTTCAGTACTCATGTTTGTGTCAACCATGTGTTGCAAATTAGATCTAAAAATTACTAAATTGCATTCTTCTGGTACAATATGATATGTGCTATAAGAAGCATCAGTAGCTGTAACAACAGGTAGTGGAAACATATTACTAAATGCTTCATGACTTTTGAATCTAATACTACCACAATTTTTTGGTGCTTTCACATAATAAGCACAACTAAAGTGGCTCGAGTCGTGGTTATGATACTCTTGAAAATTTCCTTTCTCCGAGACATTTACCCATCCATTTACTCTCTCAAAGATTTCGGTTTCAACTCCAAATAATTTTGAAAATTTAATTACTTCAGATTTACACGCAGAAACAAAAGAAGATGCCATTGGGTCTTTAGTGATATCATACTTATTTACAGTTGAATATGTGTTACAGTTCCATACATCATCAGCTTTGACTGTGTTTTTTAATTCAATTGATTTTGTTTCAACTTTTCTGTTAAATTCAGAAAATTGAGATAATCTTGCAACATGAATCAATGTTGGAAACAATGGTATAATTGATGACTGTGTCATTTTTTAAAACCAAATGGACATTTCTTCGGAAAGAACTTATCTTTGAAGAATTTAACTGTGGCTTGCGCCATTGTGTAGTTTTGTTCCATATTATTATTGCTCACAAAATGTTTTAATGCAACGCAAGATTCAACAGTTTTACGCATATCATCAGTAAACTCTGTTCTTATCATGTTTACTTTTTTATTGTTGTGTGGAGTAAACCTTAGATACATGAGCGGATCTCCTCTCTTGAACACAATAGGTTTAGATGGATCTTTGATTTCGCCACCAAAGTGTACTGGTCTGATCCACTTTGAAATATCAAACTGCCCTGTCAGTATTCTCATGTTATCAATATTGTCTTCAGTACCAACTTCCATGTTTGGTACTAACATTTCCATAAGACAAGACTCTTTTGTAACAAACAAATAGTTATACCCAAGAGTAAACATATAAAATGTTTTATTGTCTTCTTCTTTAAAATGTACGAAATTGTCATAGAATTTCTGCCCCATTCTATTCGTCTGAATGAATTTCTTTCCATGAACATCAACACCAGTTGTAATTGTTACATCAACAGGAGATTTTATGACAAATGTATTTTTATAATAATCTTGAACAACTGGACACTTTAAAAATGTGCTATCCCTTTGAGAAGCAATTCTTTTAAATGCTGGCTCTGGTTCAAACCAAGCAAGGTTTTCCCATGTTGGGTCATTTCCATCCTTGTTCATGACTGGTGTCCAGTAAATATCAACAGGTTTGTTAAACATTCGATAATCCAAGTATAGGTCTTTTATCAAATTTAAAATCAGCGTAAATTCCATTGGCATCAACATAGTGCAGAAACACCTGTATTTGTTTCTTACCATTATATTGGTTTCTCCAATGTTTTAGTTTATCTCCACTATAAACAACCATTGTTCCAACTGGTAATACTAAAGCACTTGTCGCACCAGCAAGATTTTCCATCCAAATTTCCCATGGTCCAGTTTCATCAACTTCTATGGTAATGGTAGCTGAGTATTGGCAAGATGGTCTGTCAGTGTGTGCTGCCATCGTTGCTTCATTATAGTAAATTCTACTATAAGAATAGGCTGGGTATAATGTTTTACCTGTTACTTGTTCAATGATTGGCTGTAGTTGAATTAACAGTGCTTCAGTTGCAATGGCGCCATACCAAGCAAAAGATTTATCCACTTGTCTGTCTCCGAATGCATATTTATTATTTTGATCTGCGTTTTTTGTGAAATATACTAAATCTTTTACCAACTCCAATTCAATTGCCAAATGTTCAGCTGTTTGTTTACTGAGTGCTTCATGAACAACTTCGTAACCAAGTTCATCAAATGTTTTCATTTTGTTTTTTCAATAAAATTAAAATTAATGACAACTCTTCTATCAGTATCCACTGGATTGGTGCTAGAGTGATATTGCCAACCATCAAAAATAACCATCTTATTTGCTTTTGGTGTTACTGTTTCTTTTACAGTTACATTTTTGTTTAACACAGTATTATAATATATTTGAGATTGATTTTCAGTCAAATCGCCACCAATATCTTTAAACATCTCATTATAAAACAATGTGTCGCCATCGCTGTCATTTACATAAATCAATCCAGTTTTATGTGGAAATGGCCAATCAACATGTGGTGTATCGATATGATATTTTTCTTTTGATGTTATCATCCCAAGTCTAATTCTAATTA
>Ga0209188_1002087_pt1 | contig 15136 bp, 12 predicted proteins | sample C_130625_EF_Meta_FD_187307 | JGI IMG/M metagenome (GOLD analysis project Ga0209188, IMG submission 187307) | Freshwater microbial communities from Lake Croche, Canada to study carbon cycling - C_130625_EF_MetaG (SPAdes) (version 2) | ecosystem: Environmental > Aquatic > Freshwater > Lake...
TGCCTACTAAACGCAATATCGCATCACGCTGACTCAGCTTTTCACCTTGCTGAAGATGTAAAACCATCCCATGATAGTCGACCGGATCGCCGATACCGTAAATCGCTGACACAGATGCTACAATAATCGCATCATCGCGCTCTAGAAGTGCCTTAGTCGCTGAAAGACGCATCTGCTCAATGTGCTCATTGATACTTGAGTCTTTCTCAATAAACAAATCACGCGATGGGACATAAGCCTCTGGCTGATAGTAGTCATAGTAAGAAACGAAATATTCCACCGCATTATTCGGGAAAAACTCGCGAAACTCAGAGTAAAGCTGCGCGGCAAGGGTCTTATTTGGCGCCATCACAATCGCTGGGCGACCGCTACGCGCAATCACGTTTGCCATGGTGTATGTTTTACCAGAGCCCGTTACGCCAAGGAGCGTTTGGAACTTCATTCCTGATTCAATCCCTGCCGTTAATTTTTCAATAGCCTGAGGTTGATCCCCTGCTGGAGGAAATGGCTGATGAAGCTGATACTTGCTATTTGCGAACGTAACGATCAATTGCGAGAGCCTTGAAAATAATACTAACTATGAATATGCTCAATAACCGTGTTATTTTACAGTATGGTGTCACTTTACTTCTTAAAGATTTCAAATAGAGGCATTCATCAAAAACAAGAACTTTATTTAGTGCATTATGTCCTTAAAGAGTTACATTTAAAAACTATCCATTTGGAGCCCTGTTCATGAATTTCGTCAAAAATACAAAAACAAAAATCGTCATCGCGCTTTCATGTGCATTCATTATCAGTGCGCTTAGCGCGCAAGCTTATGACAGAGCGAAACTGTTAAAATCTTTTCATTCAATTGTCATGATCAAGGGGTACACCACTGACGGCAGCATGGCTTACGGATCAGGCGTTGTGGTAGGTAAAAACAAAGTGGTGACCAATTGTCATATCTTCAGAAAGACGCCGGAGCCATATATCTCTAAAGGTGAAGATACTTACCACATTACCCGGGTTCAGGCGGATCGATATCATGATATGTGCCTTGTCGAAACTGAAGCTAACCCATTTGAACCAATTGAGATCGGTTCAGCAACCACCATGAAAAAAGGTGAAGAAATCATGGGCATGGGACACTCTAGTGGTAACCCAAGTCCAGTGAATGCAAACGGTGTGCTTAAATCGATTTACCCTTTTGACAATGGTTACATTATTCGAAGCACTGCAAGATTCTCGATGGGGGCAAGCGGTAGTGGTCTGTTTGATGGTCAAGGTAGACTGATCGGCATCAATACGTTTAAGTCCCCAGGCAGAAACGCTTATTTTTATGCGCTCCCAATTGAATGGCTGGCTTCGGTTGAAAAACAGCCCATCGAAACCAAATTCCCGATTGATGGCAAAACATTTTGGGAAGAGGATGATGCGAACAAACCATTCTTTATGCAAATTGCCCAGCCTGAACTGCAAGAGGATTGGTCTAAGCTTTTAGTTGTGTCGCAAAAATGGGTAAAAGCCGAGCCTAAAAATACAGAAGCTTGGTATGAGCTTGGCGTTGCTCAAGAACAGACAAAGTTAAAGACCGATGCAGAAAAGTCATACCGCCAAGCTATTAATCTTAACCAGGACAACATCGACGCTATGTTTAGGCTTGGTTTGCTTGCTGCGGAACAAGGCAATATCAAAGAAGTGCAAGCCATGAAAGTCGCTATTAATTCGATCGATACAGATACGGCCGAAGAATTTAATCAAGCCATAACATGTGGTGATAAATGTCAAAAACGTCGTTAATACCTTCAATTAACATTTAAACATGTAATAAGGATGCAATATTAGGGTGCTGCTGGTTTCAAGCGAGCGGTTTTTTGAGTAAAATCACGTATTAGCTCATTTTTAAGCTCAAGGACGTCATTTTGGAACAAGCAGCGCACTCTATCCTTTCTCAACGTGTTCAAGCCATCAAAGAATCCCCCACCCTTGCCGTCACTGCGCATGCCGCAAAACTAAAATCTGAAGGTAAAGATATTATTGGTCTTGGTGCTGGAGAGCCAGACTTTGATACGCCACAACATATTAAGGATGCAGCTAAACAAGCCATTGATAGTGGCTTTACCAAATACACCCCTGTGGCGGGCATTCCTGGCCTAAAAAAAGCCATCGTTGCAAAATTCAAAAATCAAAACGGTTTTGATTACACCGACAAAGAAGTCATTGTTGGTGTCGGTGGCAAACAATGTATTTTTAATCTTGCACTCGCAGTATTGAACCATGGCGACGAAGTTATTGTTCCGGCGCCATACTGGGTTTCATACGCAGATATCGCACTAGTCGCTGGTGCCAAACCAGTCATTATTGAATGTGGTATTGAGCAGGGCTTCAAACTATTGCCAGCCCAATTAGAAGCGGCGATTACGCCAAAAACTAAGTTATTCATGATTAACTCTCCTTCTAACCCAACTGGTGCGGTTTACAGCTTAGAAGAATTAAAAGATTTGGGTGAAGTTTTAAAACGACATCCGCATATATTGGTAGCAACCGATGATATGTATGAACATGTGAACTTAACGGGTGAAAAATTTTATAACATCCTCAATGCAGCTCCAGAATTAAAACCACGCTGCATCGTGCTAAACGGGGTTTCAAAAGCTTATTCAATGACAGGTTGGCGTATCGGTTATGCGGCAGGCCCAGCTTACATCATTAAAGCAATGGAAATTTTACAATCGCAATCCACCTCGAACCCAACATCGATCTCACAAGTGGCTGCTCAAGCGGCTTTAGAAGGGCCACAAGAATGTATCGAACCGATGGTCAAGGCTTTTATTGAGCGTCATGAATATGTGGTTGATCGCTTTAACCAGATGCGTGGACTTAAGTGTATTAAAGCGGGTGGCGCTTTCTATGCTTTTCCCGATGCAAGAGATGCGATAAGCAACTTGCACAAAGAAGGCAAAATCAAAGAAGCCACTGACATGGCGCTTTCAGAGTACTTACTTGAGCAAGTAGGCGTGGCTGTTGTGCCCGGCTCAGCATTTGGCGCTGAAGGTTACTTCCGAATTTCCTTCGCAACGTCGATGGATAATCTTAAAAATGCGCTAGATCGTATTGAAAAGGCTGTGGCATAACACATTAGCATTCAATCAACGACGAACGAATTGACACTATATTTAGTCAATAATAGATTCATTCATATACCGATCAGGAAAAATCATATGCTAACTTGGGAAAGTATTCAAAAACTTGTTAGCCAGGGAAACTTAAGTCCTGATACGCGCCTGGTTAAAACGAGCGAAGAGTGGAAAAGCCTGTTGTCCGAAGAGGTATATGACGTCACACGTAATGCAGGTACTGAACGGCCGTTTAGCTCACCAATGTGTACCCATTTTGAAGCGGGCATTTACGCATGCACCTGCTGTGAAACACTGCTATTTGACTCAACCGAAAAGTTTGACTCTGGCACCGGCTGGCCTTCTTTCACGCAACCGCTCAAAGAAAATGCGATTGCTTATCACACAGACGATAGCCTCCTGAGAAGCCGTGTGGAGATCACCTGCAACACATGTGATGCGCATTTAGGCCACGTTTTTCCTGATGGCCCTGCACCGAGCAAGCTAAGATACTGTGTGAATGCTTTATCGCTTCAACGTAAAAGTTGAGTTGAAACTTACCTGCCCCTAACAATAAAGCGCCTTTAAAGGCGCTTTATTGTTTATTTTAGGCAAGAATTAATTAGTGAACACGTTTCCAGAGTGTCACTTCTGAGAGCGTGTGCTGAAATTTATGCTGCGTTTCTCTGATAACGAATGGCACCTTAATTGGGGCTTTCACAAGTTCAAAGTGCTTTCCTAGCAGTTCTTTAAGGCCATCTAAGGTAGTAACGTTTTCACCATCGCGTTTAAACCCACCAATCCACTCTTCACGCGGCGTATGTTCTTCAAGCCAAGTGTAAGGAGACGTAATCATTAATATCCCACCGATATTCAGCCGTTCATGAATCGCATTCAAAAAGTGACTTGGGCTATACAGACGGTCAATTAAATTAGCCGCTAAAATCAGATCATATCCAGTAAAATTAGGCTTAAGATTACAGGCATCGCCTTGCCAAAACTCTACTTTTGAGGAAATACCCTCAAGACCCAATTCAGCAAGGGTGCGTTCTTGATAGCTGACCAAGTCGCCTTCAGTGGCCATGGCATAACGTAGCACTCCCTGCTGTGATAACTTGAGCGCTAAACCAATAAACCTCGCCGAGAAATCAATCCCCGTCACATGATTAAAATGCTTCGCAAGTTCAAACGTAGCCCGACCTGTCGCGCAGCCCAAATCTAGGGCTGTATTCATCGAACTTCCTTGCATCACCTCAATGGCAAGATCACTCAGCGCTTTAGGGAAATTAGGCACCCCATAATATTGGTCGCCATAATGAAACTCAGCATATTCTGAAAGCTGCTTGTCATCTTCGTAGTGGGAAGAATGGTCTTCTATTGGTGTGTCTGTCATGATGTAACGAAATCCTGCATGTTGAAAGAAATGGCGTCGAAACGCGTAGCGTGCGCTCTTTAAGGCTTCATTACCGGTTGCAATCCAAGAGCCGCCTTTAATGAGGTTATGACGGCCATCATAAGTGGGCGTGGTAAAGTCATCATAAATCGGATGCACCAGGAAGCCATCCAATGGAAAAATCGGTGTTTCTGTCCACTGCCATACGTTACCCACCACATCAAATAGTTCTCCATGGGCAAACTGATTAACGGGGCAAGAAGACGCACCGTGGTCAAGATGCAAGTTGGCTTGATGACTGCTAAAAACTATCTCATCCGACATCCCCGCCTCCTCGTAAATACTGTACCACTCGGCTTCGGTTGGCATTCTAATGGGGGTTGCTAATTGCTCGGACTTCCATTGGCAAAAGGCTTTAGCCTCATGATAGTTCACCTCTGCAGGCCAACTCCAAGGCATGGCAATTTCTTCTGCCATGACTCTAAGATGCCATCCATCAAACTGCCGCACCCAAAAAGTTGGATGCGTTGCCTTGGCATACTTTTTCCAGGAAAGGCCTTCTTCTTGCCAATAACTATCGTTTGTGTAACCGCCCGCTTCAACAAATGCTAGGAACTCAGCATTAGAGGTCAGGTATTTAGCCGCTTTAAAGGCAGGGCAATGTTTTTCAAACGTCCCATACTCGTTATCCCAGCCATAGGTGTCATCTTGTTTACCAAGTTTGATCTCGCGTGCTTCAATATCAACGAAACTGTTGGTTGGCGCTGTTGCCGCTTGCGCTATGCATGTCTCCCAGGCGGATGAAGGTTTTACATACTTCAATGCGTGCTGACGAATCAGGACTGAGCTTGTTTCAAGATGAATTCGCTCATGCTCAATGCCCATTAAAATCACCCACCAAGGACTCTTCCAGTCGATTGGCAGATTAAGTGGCAACTCAGAGATTAATTGATCAACGACTTGACGCACCTCTCCGCGGTAAGCTCTGACCTCATCGACGGTAGGCCAGTTGTAGTTTTGCGAATTAACGTCATCCCAACCCATTTCATCAACACCCACTGCAAACATCGACTCAAACTTCGGGTTCACTCGCTTAATAATCAGTCCAGATAAGATGAATTTATTAATAAAAAAAGTGTTGGTATGGCCGAAATAGAAAATAAGCGGATGGCGCAGGCTAATCGACTTCGTATAGTAAGCTTCATCAGACGCTAAGTTATCAAATAAGCTCTCATAAAGGTCTGCTGTTTGATGAAAATAAGCGCGTATTTGCTCTCCGAGCGCTTCAGGGGATGCTTGATTAAGCTGAATTGTACGATTTAAAAGTTGGTGCATAGTCTTCACTCAGGTGCTATTGAATGTAATAGCGGTATTAACAAGATTAAATGGATATAGGATTGACCATTACTCAGCTAGAAACGCTCTGAGATTGTTGAACACGCCACATTTCTGCATAACGCTGACCCAGCTTGATTAAGGCTTCATGCGTCCCGCGCTCGATAATTGCACCTTCTTCCATCACTAGAATTTGGTGGGCATGGGTAATGGTAGAAAGGCGATGTGCAATAATTAAGGTCGAGCGGTTACGCGCTAAATCATTCAGCTCATTTTGAATGGTGCGCTCTGTTTCAGAATCTAACGCTGACGTCGCCTCATCAAAAATTAATAGCGCAGGCTGCTTAAGTAGGGTTCTTGCGATTGCTACACGCTGTTTCTCCCCACCTGAAAGCTTGAGGCCACGCTCACCCACTGCGCTTTGATAGCCATTCGGCAACTTCTCAATAAATTCGTGAATTTGCGCTGACTTAGCGGCTGATTCAATATCGAATTGCGTCGCACCTGGTTTACCGTAAGCGATGTTGTAGCCTATCGTATCGTTAAACAGCACGGTGTCTTGCGGCACAATCCCAACGACTTGACGCAGGCTGGCTTGCTGAACATCTTGAATGTTCTGACCATCAAACAAAATAGCGCCTTGTTGCACATCATAGAAACGAAATAAGAGACGCGATAAGGTACTTTTACCAGCCCCGCTATGCCCAACCACCGCAGTAGTTTCGCCTGGCAATATCTCAAAAGAAACTTTGTTCAGAATTTGACGGTTAGCCTCATAGTGAAAAGATACGTCTTTAAAAATCACATGCGGACCAAGAGTGGGCGACTTCACAGAAAGTGGATAAGCATTAGGCTGATCTGCGACCTCTTGATGCGTTTCAAGTAGGCCAAACATTCGATCAATATCCGCAAGCGATTGCTTCATTTCTCGGTAAAGCACGCCTAAAAAATTAAGTGGAATATAAAGCTGTATCATCAACACGTTAACGAGCACCAAATCCCCAATCGTCATGGTACCTTTGGCCACGCCTGAGCTAGCCAAACCCAAAATGCAAATCAAGCCAACCCCAATAATTGTTTGTTGGCCAAAATTCAACATAGCTAATGATTTTTGAGACTTCACTGCCGCTTGTGCGTAGTTTTTGAGATTTTCATCATAGCGCAGGGCTTCGTATTGCTCATTGCCAAAATACTTCACCGTCTCAAAGTTAATCAATGAGTCAACCGCTCGCTGATTGGCTTTAGAGTCCAAATCATTCATTTGTCGTCTAAAATTAGTCCGCCACTCGGTCACCACAATCGTAAAAATAATATAACAAGTCAGCGCAATAAGCGTAATCACCACAAACCAGATGTTATACACAAAGAAAAAATAGCCTAGCACCATGAGTAGCTCAATCAGCGTTGGGATAATACTGTAGAGCGAATAAGAAATTAGAGACTGAATACCGCGCGTACCTCTTTCAATATCGCGCGTCATGCCGCCAGTTTGTCGTGATAAATGAAAGCGGAGGGAAAGCGCATGCACGTAGTTAAACACTTGCAAGCCCACTTTTCTAACCGCGCTTTCAGTGACTTTTGCGAAAATCAGCTCTCTTAATTCCCCAAACAAAGATGCCGATAGGCGCAATAACCCATAAGCGAGAATTAAACTAACAGGTACCACTAGGAGCGCCTGTGATGTCGAGGTAATACTGAGCGTGTCGACAATCTTTTTGAGCACGATCGGCACACCAAGATTGGCGACTTTTGCAAACACTAAACATAAAAGCGTGATGATGACCCTAAACTTAAACTGCCAAATATAAGGCATTAAGTTTCGAATCACTTGCAAATCGCTCCGTTGTTGCGCTTTGATATGAGGATTTATTTCTGAAGTGTTAGGACGCATAACTCGAGTATTAGATTGGAACCTTATTAAGTACATGGCATATAGCCACTGCTCAGCACATGAGTAAAGTATTCATGAAAAAATTTGAAGTACATAATATAGTGTATTTACTAGAATTAATAATTTAATCAATAAAAATAAGTCATAAAATTTTGTGCTTTCGTATTGACCTAAAGCTCACTAGCCTTTAATATCACGCCTTCACCAATTCCTCGATAGCTCAGTTGGTAGAGCAATGGACTGTTAATCCATGTGTCCCTGGTTCGAGCCCAGGTCGAGGAGCCAAATTCTAAGAAGCCCTGCTGATTCAGGGCTTTTTTCATTTCAGTCGCGCCATGTTTTTTTAATCCCCATCCCCGTATAATTTAAATTATGACCAGCCAAATCAATCAAGCCAACAACCCACTTCATGGCATCACGCTCGAAGCGATTGTCACAGCGCTATTTGAGCATTACGGCTGGGATGGCCTTGCTGAAAGAATCTCCGTCAATTGTTTTATCAGCGACCCCAGTATTAAATCCAGCCTCAAGTTTCTCCGCAAAACCCCATGGGCAAGAGACAAAGTAGAAGCATTGTATTTAGCCATGATGCTTAAAAAAACTTAAGTTAATTTAGTTAAATGAAAGCTAGAACTTTCTTGCTATGATGCACTAAGAATCGCCTACTCAAGAAAGCCTCTATGAATGATCGTATTCGCCATTTACTTGTTCAGCTAGAAGACACTGAAAAAGAACTAGAAAAAGCACTTCAAGAGCACAAAGTACATCTTAATTTTAGCGTCAAAGGAAAGCGGATTGAGTTTGAACATTCAGTCAAAGCGGCACACAAACAAGTCAAAATCGGACTGGTGAAATGGCTAGGAAATCGTCCAATAAATCTGCTCACAGCGCCGATTATTTATGGCATGGTGTTTCCCATGTTATTGCTAGATGTCTGCATTTGCTTCTACCAAGCGATTTGTTTTCCTATCTACAAAATTCCTAAAGTTAAACGTGACAATTACATCATTTTTGACCGTCATCATTTGAGTTATCTGAATATCGTGGAGAAGAGCCACTGTGTATATTGTACTTATGGCAATGGCTTACTGGCTTATGCGACTGAAATTATTGCGCGGACTGAACAATACTTTTGCCCAATTAAACATGCCAGAAAAATGATGGGGCGACATGCGCGTTATGCTAACTTTGTAGAGTATGGAGATGCTGAGGATTACCAAACGAAGCTGGAGAAGTTTAGAACAGGCCTGGCAACAGAGTTAAAAACTAAAGATAAAGAAGTTTGCGATGATAGGGGCTGAGCAATTAAGTGCTAAGCCAATAGAGCTTATACCTTGCTCCGGCAAGCTTGTGATTTTGAGATTGATATAGATGCCTTACTCGATGCACAACCGCCAGCGCAAGCAGCGCTATTTTAATGCTGTCTTTTAAAGTCCTACCAGCGCCCTTCTACACTAAACATCACCGTGCGATAGCCAAAGTCATTGGCGAGTAGTTTCCATTCCTCGCCTGGCGCAATGTATTTATTTTGACGACGCATATCTTCATCCAACAAGTTTTGTGCGGATACACGCAAGTTAAATTGCGGATTGAGCTTGTATAGCCAAAAAGCATCCAGTAAGGCTCTAGACTCGGTAAAAGCCTTTTGCTCGCCAGGAATATCAGTTTCGCTTCGACCAGAAAGCTGCAATGAAACCCCCATACTCGATTGCCATTTAGGAATACTTTGATCCCAGCCCATCGACAAGACATATTTAGGCGTGTCACGAGCGTTACGCGTAATGCCTAAACGAGTATCGTCCACACGTGCATTTGGTAGAGTCAAATGCGACTTTGCAGTACCGCCAGCAATACCCCACTGGTCAGTGTTAATTTTGCCGTCTAGCTCAATACCATAATGGAGTGCATCGCCTTCGTTATAAGGGCGGTCTACCCAGCGCACACCTTCTTGCATTAAACGATGCTCAGTAAAGTCAGTCGTAGCGCGCACATAAACGTTGGCTGAAATCACCCCTGCTTTTTGCGCTAAGTAGCGCTCAGCAACAGCCTCAAAGTTGATACTACGCTCAGGCTTAAGATTAGGATTGCCACGCGAATCAAAATCAAGCGGGGTATTTGCATTGACTGTAATACTGCGGGTGACAGTCGCGGTAATTTCATTCAGTCTAGGCGTTTTCATGCCGGCACCTAAAGATGTTCTAAATACCCAATCTTCTTGCGGCTGCCAGCGCACTGACATGGATGGCAATAAAGCAAAGTCTTGATGACTACTGCCATCAGATTTTAACTGCATGTTTTCCATACGCAATCCGCCTGAAACAGTCACGCTATCTTGCAGCGTCCATACATCTTGTAACCACAAGATTTGATCTTGTGATGATGATTTAAATTGGCTTTGCCCAGCATCTATGCCCATAAAATTTTGGCTATCATCGCGGCTCAGTTTGTTGTATTCCAAACCTAGCGAAATAAAATGTAAGTCTATCGGCTGATCCCAGCGTGCAGCGCTAGCAAACTCATTTTCATTGCTCTTGGTGTTTTCGGTGACGCTAGCGTTACCATCCCTTGTGGCATCTAAGGTATTGTGGCGATTATTGACAGAGAAACGTCCACTTAACTTAGATTCGCCAAAGTATTTTTCACCATCTAAACGTAACCGTAATGAAAGATTATCGCCATTTTCTTTTGCGTTACGAATATAGCTGTTGGCTGGAAGAAGTAGATCATCGTGCGAAGTTTGAGTATTTTTATCTGAAGGGCCTAAAAACACCATGGTTGAAAGTGTGACGCTATCGCGACCTGATTTCCAAGTAAAGCGCGGTGTAAAGGCGTGGTGTCCCATTTCGCTAGTACCATTGGCATATTCTTGCTCCCAAATAGCGGCAGAATGTCTATCTAAGTTAGAGTTAGCAGGCGACTTTGCAAAGTTGAGCGAAACAGGCAATATCCATGAGAAATCTCCATTTTTACCAGACTCTGACCATGAAAGCTGCTCATTCGGCTCACCGTCCTTAAAGCCTAGCGACGCTTTCACCTCAGTTGAGGCTTTAGTGATGCCTTTTTTAAGCACAATATTAATGGTGAGTGGTGATGAGCCGCCAAACTCAGCAGATGACCCGCGATAGACTTCAACCCGTTCGATATCACTCGCTGGCATACGAGAGAATGCACCCATGGTGCCACCTGATTGTTTCTCACCATCAATCATTACACGAATAGAGTCGCGCGACATCCCACGTGCACGAGTGCCACCAGCACCAATCTCAACACCAGGCAGTTTGCCTAAAACCTCTCCTACTGTCATCACACTGAGATTTTCGATTTCCTTGCGGCCGACCACGATTTTTTGCGAAGCTGAATCTTTGCGCATTTCGGTTTCATCACGCGCACCGGTGACGCCCACAGATTCAATTTTGAGCGTTTCTGCAGCCCAAGGGGAGGATGAAAGCAACATCAACAATAGAAAATAATTTTTACGCAATGGGGTGAGTTCTTTTATAAAGTGACTAGGGGTTAAAATAAGCTACACTGAATTTATTCCACTTAAAGCCTAACATGAAATTGTTACAAAAAGTTTTTAGCTATCCATTAAGCGCGCTCAAGAAACTAGGGCCTGGCTTAGTGACAGGCGCTGCTGACGACGACCCAAGTGGCATCGCCACCTATTCACAGGCTGGGGCGCAATATGGGTTTGGCTTACTTTGGACCATCGTCCTTACTTACCCGCTGATGGCTGGCATACAAATGGTGTGCGCGCGTATCGGCTTAGTCACAGGCCGCGGCCTAGCAAACAATATGCAACGTTGCTATCCAATTGCCCTCACGCTTCCACTTATCTTGTTACTGCTGGTCGCAAACATTATCAATATTGCAGCAGACTTAGCAGCAATGTCTGATGCGTTAAAACTTGTCGTTGGTGGACCTCGCCATGTCTACTCCATTATCATTGGCATTGCTTGCTTAATGTTGCAGGTTTTCGTCCCTTATCATCGCTATTTGCCTATCCTTAAATGGCTAACACTCTCACTCTTTGCTTACGTAGGCACTGTGTTTGCTTCGCATGTAGATTGGTCACATGTTGTGTCTGAAACTTTTCTGCCGCAAATGAGCTTTGATGCAACTTATGTACTCCTCGTTGTCGGCATATTCGGCACGACCATCAGTCCCTATTTATTCTTTTGGCAAGCCGCAGAAGAAGTTGAGGATATTGCGGATATTCCCGACCGAAAAAGCTTGATCGACCATCCTGCACAAGCGCCAAGAGAGCTTAAGCGTCTTGTTTTCGACACAATGTTTGGCATGGGGTTCTCCAACCTTATCTCCTTTTTCATTATTCTCACCACCGCGGCTACCCTATTCCCTGCTGGCATTTATCACATTCAAACCTCAGCAGACGCAGCAGCCGCCTTGCGACCTATCGCTGGCGATTTTGCGTTCATACTCTTCGCTATGGGAATCATCGGCACGGGCCTTTTAGCGATTCCAGTGTTAGCTGGTTCAGCAGCCTATGCAGTTGCAGAGCTCATGAAAAAACCTGCGAGCTTAAAGCTAACAGTATGTTCAGCCAAACACTTTTACGGCGTGATTATTATTGCCACGCTGATTGGCATTGGATTGGACTTTAGCGGAATAGATCCAATTCAGGCCTTGATTTGGAGTGCGGTGATTAACGGAATTGTTGCGGTGCCATTGATGATAGCCGTCATGCACATGTCATCTATGCCAAAGATTATGGGGGACTTTACGATTAAGGGTAAAACGAAGTTACTGGGTTGGTTGGCCACCGCCTTGATGACGGTGACTGCAATTATTCTTGGCTTGGTGAATCTATTCTAAGCAATGGTTATCTCGGGCAATCAAAGCCTAGTCTTTAGAAAATAGCCCACTAACATTACGCAACCCCTTAAGCGTTGCCCAGGCGCTCAGCATAATCTTCAACGCTTTAACGGGCGTGAACATCGTAAACAAGGCGCCAGCGCCCAATATCATGCCGGGGTTGTTCTTCACAAAGCGTGCTGCCGCCAATCCCCGATCCACCCAAGTGAGTCGCACCTGCCAATAGGCCGCGTGGATAGATAACTCCTCACGCTGTGCCGAGGCCTCTGCTTGAAGCTTGGCTTTTTTTATAACGAGATGATGAAGCTTGCTCGACATACTAATCGTCAGCCTTGAGCACTTTGTAGTCCTTAGCAAGTTCGGCAAGACTCGCTTCAAAGGTAGCTGGCATAGCTTTAAGGGCTTTAATGACCCGCCACAAGCAAAGAGCCCCAATCAGCATAAAAAGCCCTGTCATGCTGCCTAGTGCAATGAGGCGGTGTGTATCCCAGAAGATAACCACGACAAATAGTGCAAGGAGTAGCGCCCCGAAACATAAGCAGAACAAAGCAACCAGCACCATCATCAGCACGGAGACCGTCTGCTCACGCGCGATTTCAAGGTCTGTGGATAGTAGATTGAGGCGGTTATGCGCAATTGCCACCGCTAAAGCAGTGATGGACTTGAGCGAGCCTAATAGGCCCTCAGCGCTGTGCTGCGAATTTGATTGAGCGTGGTCTGACATAAGATTAACGACGACTCACTAATAGACCAATCACCAGGCCGATACCAGCAGCAATGCCAACGGCCTTCCAAGGATTCTCTTGCACGTAGTCATCGGTCGCCTTCACTGCCTCGCGACCTTTTTCAATCAGGTCTTCGTGAAAGTCATCAAGCTTATCTTTAGCAGCCGCAAGTGAGGCCTCAGCTTGAGAGCGAAGTTGATCTACCTTCTCACCACCCTGGTTGGCCGTGGCTTTAATCAAGGCCTCTGCGTCAGCAATCACCGCCTTAAATTCAGCCACCAACTCTGCCTTGGTGACCTCGTTCATAGAACCCGTTAAACTATTTTTGCTCATCTCAAATCCTTTAACCCAGTAACAAATTTCATCATACTAGTTAAATGGATGTTGTGGTTGATTTAGGCTAGGCTAACTGTCTTTTAGCGCCCGAATCTCCGGCAGATTTCGCCACCAACCATACACATCCATCCCACATCCAAACACGTAGCGATTTGGAACCTGCAAACCCACAAAATCAGCCTTCATTGGCTTTACTTTATCCAAAGCCTTTTCAACGAGCACCGCGATCTTGACATCAGCCGCCCCCAGTGCAAGGCACTTATCCCGGATAGCCGCCAGCGTATGCCCCTCGTCTAAAATATCATCGAGTAATAATACGATACGGCCTTTTAAATTGTCTGTCGGTGGCCTACCCCACTTAACGTCTTGTCCTGTGGTCTCGCCGTTATAACGGCTGGCTTGAAGGTAATCTGTTTCTAAAGGGAAGTTAAGCTGAGGTAACAGTTGCCCCGCAAAATAGAGGCCGCCGTTCATCACAGTGAAGACTAGCGGTGAACTGTCTTGAAGCGCTGACGAGATATCGCCAGCGAGCCTTGTGATGGCCGTATTAACTACATCACTAGGGTGGACAAGCGTTGATCTTGTCAGTAGTTGATTTGGGTCTTTATTCATCAGGCTATCGTCAAAAAATAGTTATCTTGCAGTATAATATGTTCGAAACAAACTGAATCGGTCATCGATTTTAAATAATGTTAATGATGACTGAGATCATCATTAAATCACAAGAAAGATATTATGTCCGCATACCTTTTTACTTCAGAGTCCGTTTCTGAAGGCCATCCAGACAAGCTCGCTGATCAGGTATCCGACAGCATTCTAGATGCGATCCTAGAACAAGATCCAACCGCACGTGTTGCGGCTGAGACTTTAGCCAATACAGGCTTGATTGTGCTGGCAGGTGAGATCACCACCACAGCCAACGTGGACTATATTAAAGTGGCTCGCGAAACGATCAAGCGTATTGGCTACGACAATACCGAATACGGCATCGACTACAAAGGTTGTGCAGTCCTCGTCGCTTACGACAAACAGTCCCCAGATATTGCTCAAGGCGTAGACGGCGCACATGATGACCCGCTAGACCAGGGCGCAGGTGACCAGGGCATCATGTTTGGTTATGCGTGCGATGAGACGCCGCAATTAATGCCGCTACCAATCTGGCTCTCTCACCGCGTGATGGAGCGCCAATCACAACTGCGTAAGGATGGCCGTCTGCCATGGCTGCGTCCTGATGCTAAATCACAGGTCACGATCAAATACGAAAACGGAAAACCAAGTGCGATTGACACAGTGGTGGTTTCAACCCAGCACGCACCTGAAATGGAACTCAAAGACATCCGCGAAGCCGTGATTGAGGAGATCATCAAACCAACGCTCCCTAAAGAACTCATCAAGGGCGATATTAAGTTTCTTGTTAACCCTACCGGCCGTTTCGTCATCGGCGGTCCGCAAGGTGATTGCGGCCTAACGGGCCGTAAGATCATTGTCGACACCTACGGCGGCGCAGCCCCGCACGGCG
>Ga0209188_1002089_pt1 | contig 15125 bp, 16 predicted proteins | sample C_130625_EF_Meta_FD_187307 | JGI IMG/M metagenome (GOLD analysis project Ga0209188, IMG submission 187307) | Freshwater microbial communities from Lake Croche, Canada to study carbon cycling - C_130625_EF_MetaG (SPAdes) (version 2) | ecosystem: Environmental > Aquatic > Freshwater > Lake...
TGACATGGGTTGTCTCCAACTGATTTGATGGTGGCTGAATGGTGAAGGGCTTATTCAATTTTTAAATTACTGGCTTTTGCAGCCTCCGCCCAAATGCCAATGTCCGAATTGAGCACTTCTGCAAACTGACTGGGGGTGTTGCCTATGGGGTCCACACCCATTTGCAAGAGCTTGGACTGGGTGTCGGCTTGCATGACCACGTCTTTCAAGACCACCGCCAGTTTATTGACCACCGCTGCCGGCGTGGCAGCAGGCGCCACAATGCCATTCCAAGTGAGGGTTTTAAAGCCTGGGAACCCTGATTCTGAAAAGGTGGGCACATTGGGCAACTGTCGTGCGCGCAAATCGCTAGAAACCCCCACGATGTTGATCAAGCCTCCATTGGCGTGTGCGGCCAACTCAGACAAATTGCCAAAATACATCTGCACTTGTCCGCCCAAAAGATCGGCCACCGCTGGGCCACCTCCTTTGTAGCTGATGTGGGTCATCTCAAGATTGGCGCGCTTGACAAAAAGAGCTGCCGACAGGTGTGACACACTGCCTGAGCCGCCTGATGCGTAGTTGAGTTTGCCGGGGTTGGCTTTTGCATAAGCGATGAACTCTCGCAAATTGCTCACGGGCACCGACTTGCTGATGGCCATCACAAAGGGGTTGGAGCCCACAATGCTGATAGGTATGAAGTCCTTCCTAGGCTCGTAGTTGGTTTTGCTGATGGCAGGCAAGATGGCCAAGACAGGCATGGCCGCCATGAGCAAGGTGTAGCCGTCTGCGGGTGACTTGGACACAAAGTCGGCTGCAATGGCGCCGTTGGCACCGGCCTTGTTCTCCACAATGACCGTCTGCTCTAAGGCGTGACTGAGCCGCTCGGCTGTGATGCGAGCAATGGCGTCGGTGTTGCCCCCTGGAGCAAAAGGCACGATGATTTTGATTTGTCGTTGAGGCCAAGGCGTGGCAGCAGAGGACTGCGCTTGGGCGCCTGGTGCTTGAACCCAAGAGAGCAAAACCAGTGCAAGCGCACCCCATGACATGCAGAAACGTCTTTGCGAGAAATGGATTGAATACATCTTCGGTCCTTCAAAAAAATAGTTCATCGGCGGCGTCTACCAACGATCAAGAAATTGAATTGGCTTTCTTGATGCTGTTGATCATGGAGGAGACCATCAAATACTCTCGACGTGAGCTGTCGTTGGCGTTGATTTTTCTCAATTGCGCAAAACGCTCTTGCCTGATTTTGGGGTCAGCTTCTTCAAGATTGTGTTTGTTTTTGATCGAAATCTCTTGAACATACTCCATGTTCACGGTCTTTCTTTGTCGCTCATACAAATTGAGCAAGTCAAGACTTTCACCTTTGACGATCACGCGAGCGAGTTTATCTGACAAATTCATCGCATCATGAATGCCACTGTTCAAGCCAAATCCACCCAGCGGATTGTTGACGTGCGCAGAGTCTCCAGCGAGCAAAACGCGCTCTCGCCTGAATTGGTTGGCAACCCTTTGATGCACACGGTAAACGCTTTGGTGAACAATCGGATAAACAACATCCGCTGAGGTTCCAAGCACCCTTTGAAACACCGAGTTGGCATATTTGGGGTCCAAAATTTCTTCATCCGTGTAGGCTTGTCCCACGGGAATGGTCATGCGCCACAAACCTGGGGGCCCTTTATCAGGCATGCGAAAAAATGCGACCCATTGCTCGGGGTCGCTGACATAGGCGTTGTCCGCGTAGCCCAGGTGAGAAAAGTCATGGGTTGTGCTGACCACGCTGTAGCGTTCAGGCCAGGTGTAGCCATCAAAATCAATGCCCGCTGATTTCCTCACCGCGCTCTTGCCACCATCGGCACCAATTACCCAATGAGCCAACAAATCCATCTCTTGACCTTGGTGCCTGAGGCGAACGCTCACATGATCGGGTGTTTGTGTGAGGCTTACAAATTCATGCGAGAACAAGACCTGCGCATTGGGGTAGGCCGACAACTTCTCAAGCAAGATGGGCGTGAGACGATGCTGCTCCAGGTGAAGCCTAAAGGGGTAAGGCGTGTCGTCTCGCAAAATGGACATGTCCCACTCTGCAATCAAACCCTCTTGCAAATCCCGGCTCTGCCAAACTGGCACCTTCATGCCAATGGCCATCATCGCGTCGGTGACACCAAGAGGAGCTAGCATCTCTAGGGTAGGCGGATGAAAGGTACCAGCCCTTAAATCCAAGGTCGTGCTCGGTTCGAGCTCAAGCACACACACTTGCACGCCTTGACGGGCCAGGTCCAAAGCACACAAGAGCCCCACGGGGCCTGCGCCAACAACGATGACTTGATGGATGTTCATCTGTTTTCCTGACCTCAGTAAGAACGGGGCATGCCCAAGATGTGCTCACCCAAATAAGACAAGATCATGTTGGTCGAAATGGGTGCGACTTGGTAAAGCCTGGTTTCTCTGAACTTTCTCTCTACATCGTATTCGGCTGCAAAACCAAAACCCCCATGGGTCTGCAAGCACACATTGGCCGCCTCCCATGAGGCATCGGCCGCGAGGAGTTTGGCCATGTTCGCCTCCGCCCCACAATTGACCCCCGCATCGAACATGGCACATGCGTTGTAGCGCATGAGGCTCGCAGCCTCAACGTTCACGTAGGCCCTTGAAATGGGAAATTGGATGCCTTGATTTTGACCAATCGGCCGATCAAACACCACCCGGTCCTTGGCATAGGCCGTGGCTTTTTCAATGAACCAATAGCCGTCTCCAACACACTCGGCAGCGATCAAAATTCGCTCTGCGTTCAAGCCATCCAAAATGTACTTCAAGCCCTGGCCCTCTTCACCAATGCGGTTTTCAACTGGGATTTCTAATCCATCGATAAAAATCTCATTGGTTTCGTGGTTGACCATGTTTCTTATGGGGCGAACCGTGATGCTTTTGCCCACCGCTTCACGCAAATCCACCAAAAACACAGAGAGTCCTTCGGTTTTTTTCTTGACCTCAGACAGCGGCGTTGTTCTGGCCAAAAGCAGCATGTAGTCAGAGTGCTGCAACCTGGAAGTCCATACCTTTTGACCGTTGACGACGTAGCGGTCCCCCTTCAAGACGGCAGTGGTCTTGAGCTTGGTGGTGTCGCTTCCCGTGCTGGGCTCGGTCACGGCCATGGCCTGCATTCTTAACTCACCACTGGCGATGCGAGGTAACAACTCACGCTTTTGTTGCTCGCTGCCGTGTCGAACCACACAGCCCATCACATACATTTGACCATGGCATGCACCAGAATTACCGCCAGCGCGATTGATTTCTTCCATGACCACACTGGCCTCTACCAGGGATAAATTAGAACCCCCATACTCCTCTGGAATCAAGGCACTCAGCCAACCGGCTTGGGTCAAGGCGTCGACAAATTCTTCCGGAAAAGCCCTCTTCTCGTCCAAGTCTTGCCAATAGCGTGAGTCAAACTGGGAGACCACCGAGCGAACTCCGTCCCTTAAATCCGAGAAATCATATTGAGGATTGCGATTTTTAAACATGTTTTGCGAAAGTTTTTAAACGATTGAAAATGATTGGAATTGTTTTTTTCTAACGCCTGTAAGCGGCGTGAACAAGATCTGACGGTTCAAGCAAACATCTGTCCACCATCCACGTTGATGACACTGCCCGTCAAATAGCTTGACAAGGGCGAGCAACAAAAGACGGTCAGATCTGCAATTTCTTGCGGCTCAGCCATGCGTCCAAAAGGCATCTGCACGGTCAACTCCATCCAACGCTCTGGATCAGACCATTTTTGTGCGGCTTGCGCTCTGAGCATGCCCTCCATGCGTTCACTCTTCGTGGGTGAGGGGTTGATGCCAAACACGCGAACACCATGCAGTTGAGAAGAGGCGCCCAAGGCTTGGGTAAAAGCTATCAAGGCAGCGTTGGCCGTTGAGCCACAAATGTAGGCATTTCTGGGCGCGGCACCTGCCATACCAATGATGTTGGCAATGACGCCACTTTTTTTGCCTTGCATCAAAGGGAGGACCTCTCGGGTTAAATTGATGTAGCCAAAAAGCTTCAACTCCCAGGCCTGTCTCCACTTTTCCTCGCCCACGTCCATCAAATTGCCACCTGGAATAGCGCCCGCGTTGTTGATCAAGATGTCGATGTCTTGGCATTGCGCCGCCAGTTTTTTCGCCGAGCCACTCTCGCCCAAATCCAGTGCGATGCTTTTCGCTTTGACGCCCGTTTCAGAAAAGATACGTGCACATGCCGCATCCAGCGAATCCTGGTTGCGAGAGACCAAGGTTGGGAGGGCCCCCTCTTTGGCGAAGGACAAGGCGGTGGCCAAACCAATACCCTTGGAGCCACCAGTGACCATCACCTGCATGTGTTTGAGTTTTAAATCCATAGCAATACTTTCAAAGTTAAATCAATTCATCAATTCACCCAGACTTAGGGGCTGGGTACTTGGTCAACAAACCATGTGGCGATGTCTTGACCTTGCATAAAACACACCTCTGGCTCTGCCATCAACAAGTCCAGCATTCTCTCAAAAGATCCAAATCGATGGGGCACACCGATCAAATGGGGGTGTAGACCCACGGCCAAAACACGGGGTCTCTTTTGGGCTTCCCTTTTGAACAAAGCCAGGGTGCTGCTGAGCCGGTCATACATTTCATTGGAAGCGTGCTTTTCAACCGCGTAGATGATGGAGTCGTTGATCTCTAAGTTGTAGGGCAAACTCAAAAGCGGACCGTTCTGTGTCGACATCCAATGGGGCACATCGTCCACCACCCAATCGAACACGTAGTCAATGCCAGCCGCTTTCAAGGTCTCTGGCGTGGTGTGGCTCTCGCGCAGTCCAGGGCCTAGCCACCCCTTGGGACGCTTGCCCGTGAAGCTTTCAATCATATCGAGCGCCGTGTTCACGACCTGCGCTTCGGCCCCCGCATGGTTCAAAGATTTTTGATGAACACCGTGACCAATGAACTCCCATTGGGCGTTTTTCATGGCCATCGCTGCTTGAGGGTATGCGTCAATCACCCCGGCATTGAAACTGGTGGAAGCCGTCAAACCCCGCTCGGTGATGGCCTCAATGATGCGCGGTAAACCACAGCGCATGCCGTAATCCACCCAACTGAAGTTGGGGACATCTGGCACCGTCTCTTTGCCGTGAGGCGGGGTGATGATGGTTCGGGGCATCGGGGCATCAAACTCCCAATGCTCAACGTTGACCACCAAATGAACCATGATCGAACCCTTTGCATGGGGCTTTAAAGCAGGACCGTCGTTGGAGAAGCGATAAGGAATTCTTGGATTTGCCATGAGGATGAGGATGAGAAAAAATGGAGAACAAAGATCAATGTCTTATTTGTTTCAAAATATCCAGCTTCATGTGGTTAAAAGCTGGGCTTGTTGTGAGCTCCACACTTCTGGGACGCTCAAACTCGACGCTGATTTTGGCTTGAATGCGCCCTGGCCTGGCCGACATCACGTAGATTGAATCGGCCAAAAAGATGGCTTCGTCGATGTCATGGGTCACAAAAACAATGGTCGGTTTGATTTTTTGCCAAACCGACAACAGCAGCTCTTGCATGCTCAGTCGAGTTTGTGCATCCAAAGCCCCAAAGGGCTCGTCCATCAGCAAAACCTTGGAGCCCATGGTCAAGATGCGTGCGATGCCCACACGTTGACGCATGCCACCAGACAGTTGGATCGGCAAGTGATCTTTGAAATTCTCCAAGCCAACGATGGACAGCATCTCGTGGGCCTTTTGTTCATAGTCTTGTTTATCTCTGCCTTGCGTTTTGGGACCAAAAATCACGTTGTCCCAAACACTCAACCAAGGAAACAAAGCGGCCTCTTGAAAAACAACGCCTCGATCAGGCCCGGGCTTGAGAACTTTTGCACCATCGACGAGCAAGGTGCCCGAGCTCGGGCTCTCAAAACCGGCAATCAAATTCAAGAGCGTGGATTTACCACAACCCGAGGGGCCCAAGAGCGCAATGAACTCGCCCGATTTGACTTGAATGTCCACTTCATCAAGAGCCAAAACATCGCTGCTGCTCTTGTAAATTTTGGACAGCCGCTGGATTTCAATCGCAAGTGGGTTCATGTTAGAAAATTTCGCTCATAAAGGGTAGGTGAACAAGTTCAAAGGACCGTGAAACATCAAAGGATTTTTCAATTCAATGGTTTTGCAGAATTCTCCACCTCAAGACTTTGCTTTCCATGGCCACAATGATTCGGTCCGACACAAACCCCATGGCCCCAATGGAGACCATGTCGGCCAAGACAATGTCCATGCGACCCACATAATAGGCGTCCCACAGCACGTAACCCAATCCCGACTTGACCGCCACCATTTCCGAGACGATCACAGCGGTCCATGAGATCCCCAAACCCACACGCAAACCCGTGAAGATGGCGGGCATGGCGCTTGGTAAGACCACCCTCCAAAGCAACTGGCCTGGTCGACAACCCATCATCTGCGCTGCGCGCACCAAATTCCTATCCACATCTCGAGCGCCTTGGGTCGTGTTGACCACCACCGCATAAAAGCCACCTAAAAAAATCAAGAAAACACTTCCAATGTCACGGATACCAAAAAGAGCAATCGAAAAAGGCAACCAAGCCGTGATCGGGATGGGCCTGAGGCTTTGGATCATGGGATCGATCAATTTTGAAATCAACTTGCTGCGACCAATCAAAAGCCCCAAAGGAATGCCCAAGAGGGTGGCGTAAAAAAACCCTTGCACCACCCTTGAACCCGAGTACGTCACATTGGACACCCATGTGCCCAAGTACGGATTGAGCCCAAGACCAGGCTGCCCCCAAATCCATCCAGCAAAACCGTCCATGACCGCCAATGGCGTTGGCACAATGCCAGCCATGTCGGGTTGACTTGCTGAGATTTGCCACATCAGCAAGACCAACACAGGCACGATCAAGCCGAAAAGAATTTGCTGCAGTTTGTGCATGATCTGGTTTTATTTTTTAAATTCACGGGCGATGGCGTCGTCGTACAGTGCGCCAGCCTCTTGCGTCACGTCCTTTTGAACAATGCCTTGTTTGAAGGCGGCTTCGGCCAAGAGTTGAACTTGCTCTTTGTTCAAGACGCCACCTAATTTGATCAACTTAGAGGACTCTTTGGTCACATTCAAAGGCAAACCCGTGAATTTGGCATACGAGTCGGCAAACAGGTCGTTGTTCTTGGCCATTTGCTCCTCCGCATTGAGGTAGACCCACATGAAGCGACGAATGGCCTCTTTCTTGGAGGTCAAGGCCTCTCTTGAGGCGGCCAAGAGGCCTAGCTCTGCGCCCACTGACTTGGCTTTGGAGTAGTCCATGTTTTTGGCGAAATAAGCCTCACCCTCGGCCACCGCCTGAGACTCAAAGGGCTCCCACAGCACCATGGCATCGATGTCACCTCTCTTCATGGCCTGCACGAAGGCCGTGCCACCGCCTTGAATGTTGACGGGTGTGAAACTTGTATAAGGCACGCCTTTTTCAATCAAGGTCATGGCCCACTGAAACCAAACCGCTGAACCAGGCGCGATACCAATTTTTTTGCCTGCAATGTCCTTCCAATCGTTGATGACCACACCTTTTTTGACCACCAAGTTTTTAGCTGAACTCGCAACACCCGTTAAACCGATCAGATTTTTGCTACCCTGAGAAGCGGCAATGGCCAGGTCTCCAGGGCCAACGGCTGAGACGTCAACTGAATTGGACAAGAGCGCCGTTCTGGCATCGGCGTAGCGCACAAATTCAGCGCGTTTGACTTCCACGTTGAACTTCTTGAGTTCTTCCTCCAGATTCAGCATCGGGGAGAGATGACCCACCTTCACAAATCCAACCGTCAGCGTTTCCTTTTGAGCCAAAGGCTGAGGTGCTGGCCCAATGGCCAAGGCGGATATAGCAGTCAGTGATAAAACACTGAAGAGACCTTTAACAGTAAAAATTTTCTTCATCATTGCTCCAAAAATAAAAAATTGAACAACTCACACTCAACACTCATTGCCCCACAAAAAGCGGACTTCTCTTTTCAGCAAAGGCCGCTCGCCCTTCCAAATAATCTTTGGACTTGAAGCAGTTTTTAACCGCCTCGTCCACCAACCCGACCTCCACAGGATCAGATCCGTTCAAAGCCGCATTGAAAGCCATTTTCGCCGCCTTGATGGTCAAGGGTGCGTTTTCAGATATCAAAACCGCTGTTGCATGAGCCTCTTTGAACACATCCGTCTCGATGCCATTCAAGAGGCCCAGACCAAGCGCCTGATGGGCGTCGATGACTTTGGCCGTGTAGAACACTTCACTGGCTTTGGCAGGGCCTAGAATGGCCATCATTCTTTTGACGCCACCAAAGGCATAACCCAGGCCCAATCTTGCAGCTGGCATTCTGAACTTTGCACTCTCAGAACCATAACGCAAGTCACATGCCAAGGCCAAACCCAAGCCACCTCCATAACAAATCCCACTGATGGCAGCGATCACGGGGGAGGCAAACTTGGCCAAGGCGCCCTGCGCTCTGGATACGGCGTGGTCGTAATTGGCAACCTGAGCGGGATCGTTTCTTTGCTCCCCGAATTCTGAAATGTCGGCTCCTGAGACAAAAGCGCGATCCCCCTCGCCTCTGAGGACGAGCGCGCGCACTGTGGCGTCTGAATTCAGCTGCTCGAGCAAATCTCCAAGTTTGAGCCACATGGACAAGGACATTGCATTGAAACGGCGCTCATTGGAGAACGTGATGGTGGCCACATGAGCGTCCACGCTCAGTAAAACATCGCGTTCGGCTTTTGTTGCCAAGGATTCAGAATTTTGGTGTGAAGTGCTCATGGTTTAAACGCATTGGTTCTCGTGAAAAAGTTGAATTTCGGCGTCGGTGTAACCGACCTCTTTGAGCACTTCGTCGGTGTGCTCACCCCAAGCAGGCGCTGGCGCCACAACGCGAGCGGGTGTTCTTTGCAAGATGACAGGTTGGGTGATGTAGTGTGTTTGCTCACCCGTTGAGCTTTCAAGGCTTGAGACCACCTCCAAGTGTTTGACTTGTTCGTCTTCGAACACCTCTGGCACTGAATAAACAGGCCCCGCAGGAACGCCTACCTTGTTCAATTCATTGACCCAGTGATGAACCGTATGGGTTTTAAAAACTTGGGCCAACTCTTGGTTCAAACGCTCTCGATGTTTCACGCGCAAACTCTCCGTTTTGAAGTCTGGATCCTCTAGCCACTGTAACTGACCCAAGAGTTCACACATTTTGACCCAATTGCCTTCTCCTGACGCACCCAAATTGAACACGCCGTCCTTTGCGTCAAACAGCCCCATGGGGCAGGATGTGGGGTGATTGTTGCCAATTTGAACAGGAACATCGCCTTCGTTCAAATACCTGGCCATTTGAAAATCCATCATAGCAATTTGTGCATGCAACAACGAGGAATGAACCCATTGTCCACGACCAGAGACTTCACGCTCTAGCAGAGCCGTCAAAATACCCAAAGCCGCGTACAAGCCAGCACTCAAATCGGCAACGGCCAAGCCGGCCCTCACCGGTCCCGCATCTTGGTGACCGGTCACGGACATCAAGCCACCCATGCCCTGAATGATTTGATCAAAACCTGGTCTCAAGGCGTAGGGGCCAGTTTGACCAAAACCAGAAATGCTTGCCAAGATGATCCTCGGATTGACTTTTGCGAGAGACTCATAATCAAGGCCTAATTTAACTTTGACCTCAGGCCGCCAGTTTTCTACCACCACGTCCGCATCTTTGATCAAACGCATGAGAATGTCTTTGGCGCCGGGTCGCTTGAGGTTCAGGGTCATCGATCTTTTGTTTCGATTGATGTTTTGAAAATCTCCCCCTTCTCGGTTGGAGGCGAACAAGGCTTCATTGGGATCAACGCCCTGAGGGGGCTCGACGCGAATGACATCTGCGCCAAAGTCGGTCAGGATCCGAACACAATTGGGGCCAGAACGAACCCTGGACAGATCAATGACTCGAAACCTTGACAAGGCGGAAGAAGCTTGTATTTTGGGCATGGTCTATTTTTTCAATAAAAGAATGAACAACTAAGCTGTGGACGTGAACAGGCGGGTGACACACTGAGTTCCAAAACGCTCACCGATGAAGTTCTTGGCCCAGCGCAAAAGACTCAACTCTTCAAAGGGCCTGCACAGCACTTGCACACTGACAGGTAAGCCCCTCGAATCTTGGCCAATGGGCAGTAAAAGTGAAGGCAATCCTAAATAATTCACAAAGCCCATGAACCTGTGGAGTGAGAGCAATTTCTTTGCATCAAACTGAACGTGGCCAACGCTCACTTGATCTGCTGTGGGCAGATCAACCCCTAAGGCGGGGAGCATGAAAAAGTCACGATCCTTCAGGTACCGCTCGACAAAGCGTTTGAGCGACTCGCCTCTTGACGTCAAGGCTTGAACAGACCAAGCCTTGGGTACAACGGCGCCAAGACAAATCAACTCTCTCAAGGCCTTGGGGCAAGGGCGTGAAGAAGCATCTTCAGATAGCAGACCTCGATGTGTTTGAAAGACCTGCTGATAAAGCAGCACCTCGGCCATTGCACTGAGGCTTGACTCTTCTTTGAAGTCCTCTGTGATCAGCGCATCCTTTTGAGATTGCACACATTCAAGCATTTGAGTGGCAACGCTTGAGGACATCTGATTGGAGGGGAGCCAGCAATGGATGCGACTGCCATCTTGGGCTTCTTTTAAAACCGGGGCATGGACATGTTGTTCAACAGGTTCATGGCTTTTGATTTGAACCAACACTTGTTCAAGATCGTCTACAGAACGGGCCAAGATGCCCACCGTGTCCAAATGGGGAGCCAAGGGATGGACACCACGGGTCGACAAGAGGCCCATGCTGGTCTTCAGACCCACGAGGCCACAAGAGGCTGCGGGTATGCGGATGGAGCCTGCGGTGTCAGTTCCTAGCGATGCAAAGCACAACTCACGCGCAACTGCCACGGCACTTCCACTGGAGGAACCACCCACCACGCATGAGGCGCTCAGAGGATTGAGACACGCACCCAAGTACTCATTTTGTGCGGTAGATCCACATGCATAGGGCGCCATGTGCAAGGCACCAAAATGGGATGCTCCAGCTTGGTGCAGGGCTTCTATACACGTTGAGTTTTTAAGCAGCGTGCCTGGGTGACTTTGACCTGGAGCCAGACCGATGCCCGGGCTGCGATGATCCAGCTCGAAAATATCTTTGTGAGCTAAGCCTACGCCATGCAAAGGTGCATGGCTGGACACGCGGGCTTCACGTTCCTCAAAAACCTCCACAAATCCATTTTGAAGGTTTGCCTCATGGACGAGTCTCTCCCGCTGTACCTTTAAGCTCTCAGACGCTGAGAGCTTGCCCTTCTTCAACCAAGATTGAAGCTCTAAAATGGTGCCAGGTAATTCAGACACGAGAGAGACTTTCACTGAAGTCCATCCAACTTTTTTGGCCGATGGACAGGAGGTCAGGGCTCGCATGGGGTGAGGTGTCGAGACTGTTGTCGTGGTCTTGCAAAAGTGTGGGGCAAGCCTCCAAAAGGCGCTTGAATGTTTTGGTCCATCGTTGAACATCCCTCTCCGAGAGCTCAACACTTGGCAACGACTGCCTCATGGCGTCTGATACATGAAGACTCCAAATTTCTGACTTCAAAGCCAAATTTGTTGGTGACATTGACACAAAGACCCTTAGAGAAGATGTTTTGTAAAACCGCGAGACACTGACCTCGGAGCATTCTATAATTATATTTATAGCTCTCTAAGATATTTTTACCAAGCAAGAATTGAACCATTTCATGCCAACCGACAAATCCGTTTTTGTAAAAGCCAGCGAAAAAATTCATTGGCTCATTGAGCAAGACATCAAAAACGGGGTCCTTCTTCCTGGGGATTCCATTGATGAAAACACCATCGCCAACAAGCACAAACTATCGCAAACCCCTATTCGCGAGGCCTTGATCAAACTCCAAGCACAAGGCTTGATCACCAGCTTGCCAAGAGGCGGGATGATTGTCGCCAAAATGAGCCTCCAACAATTGCTCTCCTTGTGGGAACTTCTCGCTGAGCTTGAAGGCGTAGCAGCCAAATTGGCCTGCCAAAGAATGTCTGACTCAGAACTCTCCAGCCTCAAAGCGCTGCATGACAAGAGTGCCAGCATTGTGCATTCGGAAGACGTGATCGATTGGCAAAAGTCCAATCTCGCATTTCATGAAATCATCTACAAGGCCACTCGAAACCCCTACCTGAGGCAAGAGGTGATGAGAATTCGCACCGTCACCGGTTACTACCGCAAACACGCCTTTGGCGCACTTGGACACATCAAAACCTCTTATGAGCAACACGCCAACATCATCTCCGCCCTGGAGAGCCGAGACATCGCTAAGGCTTTCAGCGCCATGAACCACCACATGCTTCCAGCTTCCAACTCCACAGGGTTGACCAACTTTATCGTCAACATTCCACAAGAAAGTTTGGCCGCATAAGCCCAACGAGAGGCAGTCACACTTGGCGCTCATTCACGCAAAGCAATCACCAACGAAGACTCCTCAAACATCACCATCGCGCGTTGGCCCACGCTCACGCTCACCCCTAAGACTGCGCCAGATGGGCAAAAGCCAACGATGCGCAGCTCAGGCGTGATCGACAAAGCCACCTCCCCTGCCCGACCCCTAGGAGGCGCTCGGACCACACTTGCGACCAACACGTTGAACCCCTCAGTGAGCGCCAAAACCGGTGCAACACGAACTGCAGTGGCCTTGAAGAGTGCCAGCAAACCCATGCCCCTCTCTAAGCCCATCAACTGCGCACTTTCCTTGGTGATCAAGGCAAACACCTTGACGCCATTTGACAGCCTCAAGCCCGCCCGAAGCGCCCCGTGTTTGGGACTCAAGGAGACCAGTTCACAGGGCAGTTGATTACGCATGCTGGTTCGAACATGCAAGCCTTTGAGGCTTGAGATCGTGGTCTCCTCCAAGGAGGAGGACTCCATTTTTTCGAAGGCCTCACGCCTGGCTTTTTGTAGGCTGGCAGCGGCAAGAAGTAAATTTTCTCCAGCCTGTGACAAGGAAGCCCCTCCTCCACCGGCGCCTCCAACCAGCTTTTCCAACAAGGGCACACCGGCCAAGTTGCTCAAGGTGTCCACCGCCTGCCAAGCCGCCTTGTAGCTCACCCCCACCTCTCGGGCGGCTTGTGAGATGGAACCAGTCTCGCGAATGCTTTTGAGGATTTGAATTCTCTTGTCCGTGCTCTCCTCAGACAATGCTGCTTTGTAGCGCGGGCGGATGGTTTTCATGACCGAGATCCTGTGGGGTGGCGGAAAGATGAGTATACTTCGCTATTCTTTTTTGGAATAACGAGAAACGCTGCATGTTGAAATTTTTGATCTTCTTGACGCTAGCTGTAAGCTCGAACATCATGCTTGCCCAAGATCTCACCTTGGCAGTCTCCAGCAACTTTGCCAAACCCATTCAAAGCATCTCCTTCAAATTCACCCAAGAGACTGGCGTCAAAGTCAACTACTCACTGGGGGCAACGGGGGCACTTTACGCACAAATCAAATCAGGCGCGCCCTATGATGTGTTTTTATCAGCCGACGCATCAACACCGCGGAAACTGATCACCGAGGGTTTAGGCATCGCCTCCTCAAACTTTACCTATGCAAGAGGCCAACTGATCCTTTGGAGCAAAGACCCGACTTTGGTGGACAACAAAGGCTTGGTCCTTCAAAGTGGCCGATTCAAAAGCATCGCGTTGGCCAACCCCAAGCTCGCCCCCTACGGCCAAGCTGCACAAGAAACGCTTGAACACCTCGGACTGGGCCAAGCGCTCAAATCAAAAATGATCTTGACGGACAACATCACCCAAGTTTTCCAATATGTGTCATCTCAAAATATTCCACTCGGCTTCATTGCAGGCTCACAACTTCCCAAGGATGAAAGCGGCTCGGCGGGTTCTTTTTGGCGTGTGCCGAGTTCACTTCATGCCCCGATTGAGCAAGACGCCCTCTTGCTCACCAAGGGCGCTCAGCATGCAACCGCACTTCAATTTTTGCACTTCCTGAAACGTCAAGACATCAAAGTCCTCATCAGGTCTTCAGGGTACGACATTTGAAAGACCACCCAAGCATGTTCGAGTTTTTTTTAGAGGACAGCACCCTGAGCGCCATCGGCCTGAGTTTGCAACTGGCCAGCGCCACCACCCTGGTGCTTTTGGTCTTTGCTACACCCCTGGCTTGGTGGCTGTCCAAGGGTGCAAGCTGGTTGCGCTCATGCGTGAGCTCGGTCGTCGCCATGCCCATGGTCTTGCCACCCAGTGTCTTGGGGTTTTACTTGCTGGTGTCTTTTGGCCCACAGGGGCCCATCGGCCACTTGACGCAACTCATGGGACTGCAAGGTCTTAACTTTACCTTCTCTGGCCTCTTGATCGGCTCTTTGATTTACTCTTTGCCCTTTGCAGTTCAGCCCCTGCAAAATGCTTTTGAAGCCATCGGTACGAGGCCCCTTGAGGTCGCGGCCACGTTGAGAGCTTCGCCCCTGGACACCTTCCTCCATGTTGTGTTGCCTTTGTCAAAACCAGGCTACTTGACTGCTGGCGTGTTGGTGTTTGCGCACACCGTGGGGGAATTTGGCGTGGTGTTGATGCTGGGGGGCAATATCCCCGGAAAAACTCAAGTCCTGTCCACCAAAATTTATGGTCATGTGGAAGCCATGGAATATGCTCAGGCCCATTGGCTGGCGGCCATGATGCTTGTGTTTTCATTCTTTTGCCTGTTGGCATTGGCCGGACTAAGAAAACAAGCGAGGCCAACACGTGTCTGATTTGAACATCCAACTGCGCCTTCAAAAAGCCTCTTTTGAATTGAACATCGACCGGGTCCTACCTGGCAGCGGTATCCACGGTATTTTTGGCGCCTCAGGCTCAGGCAAAACCACCTTGTTGCGGTGCTTGGCAGGACTTGAAAGTCAAGCAGTTGGAAGGATTGAAATTGGCGAGGAACGTTGGCTCGACAGTCAAAGGCAGCTTTTTGTCCCCGCCTGGAAAAGAGAAGTGGGCTATGTCTTTCAAGAGGCCAGTCTGTTTCCTCATTTGAATGTACTGGGCAATCTCAAGTTCGGACTCAGCAGAGCCAAAAACCCTGCCGCGCAAGTCGCCTT
>Ga0209188_1002090_pt1 | contig 15117 bp, 11 predicted proteins | sample C_130625_EF_Meta_FD_187307 | JGI IMG/M metagenome (GOLD analysis project Ga0209188, IMG submission 187307) | Freshwater microbial communities from Lake Croche, Canada to study carbon cycling - C_130625_EF_MetaG (SPAdes) (version 2) | ecosystem: Environmental > Aquatic > Freshwater > Lake...
AAAGAGTATGACGGGTCAGTTGCCATAAATGTGGGCAGTGGGCAAGAGACTTCAATCCTTGACTTAGCTCAAAGCATCGCAAAAGTCGTTGGCTTTGACGGTGCCATTAGATTTGATCAAACCAAACCAAATGGCACTCCCCGAAAGCTCTTAGATACTCATTTTCTTAACAATCTAGGCTGGAAAGCCCAGATTGCTCTAAGGGATGGTTTAGCCTCAACCTATGCTTGGTTCCTAGACAACGACGCTAAGGGAAGTAATTAATGAAACGCGCACTAATAACTGGTGTTACCGGTCAAGATGGTTCCTATCTGGCCGAGCTATTGCTAAGCAAAGGTTATGAAGTTCACGGAATCATTCGGCGTAGTTCGACTTTTAACACTTCTCGCATTGATCATTTATATAAAGACCCACACGAAACTGATAATCACTTTCATCTTCACTATGGGGATATTACCGATGGCGTGGGAATCTCAAATATCTTGCGTGAAATCGAGCCGGATGAAATCTATAATTTGGCGGCGCAAAGTCATGTAAAGGTTTCTTTTGAAATGCCTGACTTCACAGCTCAAGTCGATGCAGTTGGAACAATCAGATTGCTCGAAGCCATCCGAGCTTCAAAGATAGATACTCGATTTTATCAAGCTTCCACGTCTGAACTTTTTGGTAGCACTCCGCCGCCACAATCAGAGTTATCACCATTTGCCCCTCAAAGCCCTTATGCGGCAGCAAAGCTCTACTCATATTGGGTGGTTCGCAACTATCGAGACGCTTATGGGCTACACGCAACAAATGGAATTCTGTTTAATCACGAGTCTCCACGTCGCGGTGAAACATTTGTAACTCGCAAAATTACGATTGCTGCTGCCAAGATAAAACTTGGCCTGCAAGACAAACTCTATCTGGGTAATTTAGATGCAATTCGTGACTGGGGATACGCCAAGGAGTATGTCGAAAGTATGTGGTTAATGCTCCAGCAAGATTCTTCAAATGACTACGTGGTTGGCACAGGGGTAGGTGCCACAGTTAGAGATTTCTGCGCAGCTTCTTTCAGTGCAGTCGGCCTAGATTATCGAGACTATATTCAGACTGAGGATAGATATCTTCGCCCAACAGAAGTAGATGCATTGATTGCCGACTCAAGTAAGACAAAGTTAAGGTTGAATTGGTCTGCAACTACACATTGGCAAGAACTTGCCAAAATTATGGTCGCTGCTGATCTAGAAAGGCTTAGTTAAAGACCCATTAACTTTGCTTGTCGATCAAAATCAGGGACTGCATTGCGAACTTCCTCAAAAGTTCCACTGGCAACGATTTTGCCTTTATCCATGTAAAGAACTAGATCAGCAACTCGAACTGTTGAAAGTCTGTGCGCAATCAATACAATCGTAGTTGAACCTTTTAATTTTTGGATATCGCTTGAAATGCTCTCTTCGGTTCCGCCATCAAGAGCACTAGTCGCTTCATCAAGGACCAAAAGCTTTGGCTTGGTAAAAAGAGCACGAGCAATTCCAATTCGCTGCCGCTGGCCACCACTAATTTTGGCTCCTCTCTCACCAAGGTTCGAATCTAGGCCATCTGGAAGGGATGAAACAAAATCAGCTAATGAGGCAATTCGAATTGCCTCATTTACGAGCTCGTCGGTGGCAGCCTGTATCGGATACCCCAGCCCAACATTTTCACGAATTGATCCATTAATTACTACGCCATCTTGAGGTACATACGCAATCGCACCTGGCCAATTTGAGATAGCCTCAAGTGGTGAAACCCCAGAAATACGTACATAACCAGTGTCAGGTTGTAAAACTCCCAGTAGAACATCTACCAGGGTCGTCTTTCCCGCACCTGATGGACCTACGACGGCGATCACTTTCCCAGGTTCTGCTTTCACAGAAATATTTGCTATCGCTTTCTCTGTTTTATCTGGATATGTTAAGGAAACATTTGAAATTTCTAACTCAGGCTTGAAGCCTACGTGTTCAGTCCTCACTTCATCGTCAAAGTTGACTTTGATTGGGTCATTTCCCAAAAAGGCAACTAAATCTAAGGTTGGTTTCGCGGTACCTAAACCTTCTTTGATCATCAACATGCCCTGCTGAAGTCGAAGCACTGCTGGGGCAATTCGAGTACCGGCTGCAACAAAGATAGCCAAGGTCGCGAACGCGTGCGATGCATCTTTCATTGTAAATTGAATGGCGCCAATCAAAACAGCGCCAACAATAACTGTGGTTTCGATTACATACTTACTTATGTATGGCATGAAACTAATTTCTGCACTTAGATCTGATAGCTCATATCGACTCTTTGTGATTTCTCGGGAGTAATAATCCCTCCTGTTTCGCACAATAGATTCTCGATATGAGGAGAAAACTTCAATAATCTTTTCGTTACTTCTAATCGAAATTTGAGAACTTCGCAACCCTATTTGGCCAGCTCGTTCATGCATCAACCAATACAAAAGAAGTGCGACTGAACCAAATATTAGAACTGTTCCAACTGAAGTTGTTGGATCAACTAGGAATAACCCAAATACTAAAATTACTAATAATGATACGTCTGCAATTAAGACAACAGATAAGCCTAAAATTTGCAGCGTGACAACTTCTACGCCGCGAGTCACCGCGTACAGGGCTTCCTGAGAAGACCACCTTTGAATGACGAGATATGGCTGAGAAAGAAATCTCGAGATTAAGTCTTCCGAAATTGAGGCACTGCGCCGACTCAAAAAATAAAGAATACGCCTTGTAAATAATATAGAAAAAATTGTACGTCCGACTAATAGCAAAACTGCCGTCAAGCTAATTGCAATAGCTTGATTTTGAAAACTTGCATTAGAAAGACCAAGAAATGAAAGCACCGTATTAACTCGATCACCCGGATCCTTGGATTGAATTCCGGATATTGACAAAGTGCCTAGGAGGCCAATTGCAAGCACTCCAGCTAGATCCAGCATTCCTAGAAATACCTGAATGATCGTTACGATTCCGAGCTTACGCTTATCACTTTTTGACAACATGTCTAAAGCACTACGAAAACTTTCAAAGGCTTTTATAGTCTCTGGATTTTCGTCGTTTTTCATATATTTTGTTCACCGAGAAAAAGGATCAATGTGGCAGAAACGCGATAATCTCGATACAACTCAACTAAGTGAACGTTTATCGATGTTATGTATGAAGCGGACATGGACGTATCCTACTTAGACTCTAGTAAATTTATGGCGAGCAACATAGCTCGAGACGACCTTTTCTCTGACTTCAGTTTCTTTTCTAACTTTATCGCACTAAAATTGTCAAGGTAGCGAAGATTGCGAATGACTTAGCCAATTCTCCAATTTAGCATAGACAGAATCAATTTCTGAACTAGTGTACAAATTGCCATTTATTCTTGCCAATTCTCTGAAGAAATAAGTTCTATAAGGATGATTAAATATTTCAAATATTTTGCACTCAGGAGTTGAAAAGACGAGATTCGAGAGTGCCGCTCCATGAATAGCTACGATCTCGGTCGCATTTGAAAAGATATCAATTTGCTCTTTACATGAATAGTTATCTGGATCTACGACTTTAAAACCAAAGGGGATCATCAAATTTGTCAGCGAAGCTTCAAAATTGACATCTGACCTTGCTTTGCCATTTCTAAGCAAAAGAATTTTTTTAGGATTAGATTTATCGACAAGTGTGTGGCTCTTTAAAGATTTAAGTTTTTCAACTGACCATCGCGAGTTTGAGCGCAAGTAACTAGGAACGATTAAATTTTCAACAAACTGTACATTGTTTTCAAGAGTTTGTAATCGTACGCCTGCCAGTTGCAATAACTCCATTACAAATTTAGGCTGACCTTCCAGAGATATGAAATTTAGATTCGGAATATCCCGATTTGTAGTCATAATTTCGGGAAGTTCCTCAAGCAAAAAATGAAAAAAATAATTCTGAATTGCGACTGGATAAAAATTTCCTTGCAACAAACTGCGAGCTTTCGATTTGCGTATATCTCGTATTTGATTCCAGTATTGCCCGCTATATACTTCCGAAGTGAGCATGCCACTGTTGAAGATATGACCCGTATCAAGTTGAATAAAATTTGCACGCAAGTCAATTCTTACATTATTTAGGAAGTTCAAATTTTCATTGGTATCTATAGCATTAATTGATTTACTCAAATGAGAAATAGATTCCAAATTTCCTTTTTTGCCAATAAAAAAACTAATCATGGGGGCCCCAAAATACATAAACTCAATTAGTCTTGCCACGGCACCAACTGGATTGGTCATCCAACGTTTTAATTTTTTTAATAAAGAAATTGGCCTGTTATTTCTCCACTTTTTAAAATCTTCACTCATAATTTCCCGTCGCAATCTTCGACATAGCCTTTTAACTTGTGACAATCATTGTTCTAAACTTAACACCTACCACAGGGTCTAATAAGAGTCCTACAAGACTCGAAATCTTTCTAGTTCACGCACTGTGATGCCCAAGCCTAAGATATCGTTTTTGTAGTTGATTCTGAAGTACTCCATGTCATTTAAAATTGCTAGTCTTTGAAAACACCGTACGAATCTATCTGTTCCAATTTCAACCAATTTTGTCCCCGGATGCATCCAATTAACCCCTGATAGACCTGCGCCGTGAATACCAGCTAAAACTTCTGCGGATGAAATCTCTGCAATCTGATCAGCTAGTGTCATCTTTACTGTATTTAATATCTTCCACCCACTATTTTCTAATATGCGGATTAACTCCTTTTCAAACGAAGGTGATCGTGAATTGCCAATTCTCGAGATATAAATTTTTTTGCCAGGTATTAACTCTGAGAAATAAACTCCAAAATGTTTTTGAATAATTGCTAGATCTTTTGGATGTGGCCAACCTACATTTGATTTTTTGGTTATAAAATGATGCTCACTACAGTTTAAAAATCTAGGTACTTCCAGGTAATCAATTGAGTTTGTCTTTAAAAAATCAGAAACGAAGCTAGGTCTTTCTATTGAGACAATAGTCAAAGGCTCAGACAGTTTTTCTCGAAGATAAAGGTAGTGAGGCAAATCTTCGTTTAGCCAATGGTAGTAACCATTAGTGCTGAGGCTAATTAATGGTCTTTCACCGAGATACTTAGACCTCAAGATGAGACGAGGTGGTTTGGTGTAGTTTGTAGCCGATAGGTATTCTGGCGACCAACTACTCGACTCGGATATCAGTTTGCGATTCGAAGTAAACAATATTCCTGTTTTCGCATCTAATGTCACGTTAGAAATTTTCAGATGGTAACTCTCTTGAAATGTATGACCTAAAAGGTTGCCACTTTCAAAGTCTGTATAAGAAAAATTTTCTAGTTCGGAGTACTTTTCTATTATTTCAAATTTTGATTTATATGGATTTTCGCCATGGATTAGCGTCTCAACAGAGTTCAAGGTCAAACCGAATAGGATTTGAGATTTTGTCACGAAACGAGATTTAATCCACGCAATAACATAAAGAAATTCGAGAAGATTTGGTTTAGTTACTTTTTCAAGATACTTCATGATCGAATTCTGACTAAAGGCGGCATTGTTTTAGACTAATCGAATCTAACTTTTCCAGAACTGGTTTCAATTTCAACTGCAACAATTCCTGTATCGCCATCATTTGCTTCTACTGAAACCCATTCGACTTCTATGCCGTTTCCAATAGCCGTCTTAACTTCTGAGCCAAGCCATTCGGATATTGCTGTTTCATCACCGGCTATTTCAATCTTTACTATCTTTGCAACAGCTTTGCCATCAGTGGAGGGGTGATGATTTTTGATCCATTGAACAAAGAATGGCATTTGGCGATCTTCTAAGGTGCCGAGAACACCAATTTGCTTCCAACTTAAATCTGTTCCGTCTGGCTTAGTGCGGTGACCATCGACTGCTGGGCGTCCTAAACGAGTTTCAACGGCCGCTAAATCCTCAACAGCCACAACCCAAGTAAGCCATCCGCCACCTTCTGCTGCACGCTTTGACACAGCCTTACCAAAAGGTGATGAATCAGATGCTGGGTGATCTAGCGGGCATACAACTTCAATGTACTGACCATTTAGAAGAGGAGCTGTGAAGTTACGGGTACCAAATCTTGGGTGCACGCCACCATCAACAAAGGTGGTTCCTAATCGAGAACCTAGTCTTTGGACGGTATCTGCTAACTGGTCATGTGAAGTTACATAAGAAACATGGTCTAGGCGCATGAGCAAATCTTGCCCTATCAAAGGGGGTGCTTTTTACCACTTTTTGAATGGCGAAGAATGATTTTCACGCGGGCAGCCCTCATCCAACACCACCCCATAGCCCTGGCCACGGGGTTGCTGGTGAAGATTTGTCTTCGAATTTGCGCTTTCTCCGCATGCATCTTAAACAAGTTTTTATCTGAAACTCCGTCCGGTTCCATTATGGCAAGAATTTCAGGAAGTTTTCTGGCGCCAGCGTCCCCTATCACTTCTAGGCAGAGTTTGTAGTCCGCAGCAATTCTAAATTGCGTATCAAAGTTTCCAGCACTCAGAAGTGAATCTTTACGAAAAATCATTGCTTGATGACATGAACCTCTTCTTGAAAGCAAGAACTTAGTCTGAGTCAATTTGCCAGCACGTTGTTTAAACATTCGGGCGTCATTTTCAACTTTGTATCCACCAACTACAAATCCATATCGGCTATTTTTTAATGCATTAAAGCCAATATTTAGAGAGCTCACGGAATAAAACTGATCTCCACTATTCATAAACCAAAGATAATCGGCGCGAGACTTGTCAATCCCTAAATTCATCGCCTCGTATATCCCCTGATCTAACTGCTTAACTAAAGTGAATCTAGAGTCAATTTTGCAGAATTCAGTGGCAACGTCATATGTGGAATCTTCAGATTGGCCATAAACAATTACTAGCTCCCAATCCGAAAAATCTTGTGAGAGCGCACTATTTAGGGTTTTAGTCAGCCCATCGGCATTATCCTTGACAACCGTCACTATGCTTACTGAGACCATTGGCCTATCTTGCCTGATATTTTGGCTTTGATGGCGCTTAGAGTCTGTCAGATTCTGAAAGTGCTGCATAAAACTAGTAGAATTCTGAAATGCGAATTTTGATCACGGGCGGAGCCGGTTTTATCGGCTCACACCTAACTGATCGATTAGTGGCCGATGGCCACCAAATCACAATTTTGGATAACTTGGCTACAGGCCAGAAGCAGAACTTATCGACTCATTTGGGCGGAGAAGAAGTTGAATTTGTCGAAGGTTCGATTCTGGACCTACCACTTTTAGATTCTCTAGTCAAGGAAACCGAATACGTATTTCATCTAGCTGCTGCTGTAGGCGTCTTCAACATCGTCAATCATCCACTAGATAGTCTTATGACAAATATTAGGGGCACCGAGAATGTCCTTGAATCAGCACATAAATATTCAAAGCCAGTATTTGTAACTAGCAGTAGTGAAGTTTATGGCAAGAATGTTTCTGACTCACTTAGCGAATCAGATGATCGAGTTTTGGGAGCACCTGTGACTCTACGCTGGTCTTATAGCGAAGCTAAAGCGATTGATGAATCCCTTGCTTACGCTTATTGGGTTGAGAAGAAGCTTGAAACTCGCATAGTTAGATTCTTCAACACGGTAGGACCGCGCCAACTTGGTGCTTATGGAATGGTTGTACCACGCTTTGTACAATTCGCAATCAAGAATGAGCCAATAACCATTTATGGCAATGGCGAACAAACAAGATGCTTTGGTCACGTTCTTGATGCCGTTGACGCGGTAGTCAGGATTGCTTTTGCAGAAAATACAATTGGTAAAGTTATAAATATTGGAAACGACTTTGAAATATCAATTAATGATTTAGCAAAGAAAGTTATTGAGCAAACAAATTCAACAAGTGAAATTGTTTATGTGCCCTACGAAGAGGCTTACGGTGATGGTTTCGAAGACATGGAAAGACGAGTTCCAAATATCGAATTGATAAAATCACTTGTTGGCTGGGAACCTAAACGCGATCTTTCAACCATGATTGCAGACATTTCTGATTTCTTGCATAAAAAGTAGCCTACATGCAGATTAAATCGACCAAAAAGAAAATAGATTACTTGTTTTTAACTAATTCTCTTTCTGGTGGTGGTGCTGAAAGAGCGATAAACATAGCGGTTAATGAAATAGCAAAGAAAAGTGATTCAGTTGGATTACTTGTAATAAATGATGGTCCACAAGATTTTTATGCTCCTAAAGTTCCTACTTTTGAAGTAAAGAGAAAGTGGCAAGGTGGCGCCTATTCACTATTAATTGCCTATATAAAGACCTATTTCTTAGTTATTCGGATACAGCCAAAAATATTGATTTTGAACTGCGATTTGCCTGAATTTTTGGGTGCATTTTTGTTTGGATCTTGGAAAATTGTAGCTGTAGAGCACGTACCAAAGCCATGGTCTGAACGATTGGCTCTTGGGAGAATAATTCGTAAAGTCCTTAGATTTAGAAAAATATCTTGGGTCGTTGTTTCGGATCATCTTTCTCCTTGGCTCAATAGCGACCTCCAAAAAACGCACATACCAAATTCTATTTCTGAAAATGAAGAACCGGGATCGAAATTAATTTCTTGCGGCAATGTTATTGAGAGATTGGTTTTTATTGGAAGGTTAACCGAGAATCAAAAGCAACCACAATGGATGTTGGATATCTCTGAATATACCGATATTCCTGTTAGATTTTATGGCGATGGCCTGTTCAAAGATAAATTGGTGTCAAACGCCCGGGCGAGAAATCTAAATGCTAAGTTCTGTGGATTTGTTACCAATCCTTGGAATGAAATTTCTAAAGGTGATTTACTTGTAGTCCCTTCGGCTTGGGAAGGTGATGGACTTGTCGTCGTTGAGGCGCTCTCTCGAGGAGTTCCAATTTTATTAAACTCTGTAGATGATTTAAAAAGATTTGGACTGCAAGAAAAGCACTATTGCATCAGCACTCAAGAATTTGCATTAAGAATCACAGAATACAAAAACAATCTGGAGTTTTTAGTCGCTGACAGTGAAATCGCAAACCAAATTTTAGCAAAAAGGAAACCAGAGATAGTTGCTATAAAATGGATTGAGTTCCTATCTAATCGCTAGACACTGGTAACTCTATTTAGAGTAAGCCAACCCCTTCTAGGGTCCCGTAATTGTTAGTGCAGTCCAAAACTGGAATTCCTCGATCCAACAAAGACTTCACATTTAACCCCGGCTGATTTGTTGCAACGATTGCAACATCACAATCCCATGCTTCACTAACTGGCTTGGTGCCTTGCCAAAGCGGCACAAGTGGATCTACCCAGGCAACTTCAGCGCCTCTGGCTAATAGTGCTGCTCGTAAAGCGCTGGCTGGGGTTTCACGAACATCGCCAACACCTGGTTTGTATGCAACGCCCATAATTAGCACCTTAGGTGAGCCTTGTGTGGCCTTGGCAAGCCCTAGAGCCCGTTCTGCAACATAGATAGGCATTTGGTTGGCAATTTCATCAGAGCGCTCCACCAAGCTAGCTACTTGCCCGCCTTTACGTGCCCACCAAGTTAAGTAGAGAGGGTCTACGGGGATGCAGTGTCCGCCAATGCCTACGCCAGGTCTAAACGGCATAAAGCCGTATGGCTTAGTTGCAGCGGCATTAATTACTTCGTGGACATTAATACCTTGTGCGCTGCACAATTGTGTAAATTCGTTGATCATCGCGATGTTTACTAACCGGAAAGTATTTTCAAGAATCTTTGCAGCTTCAGCAATCTCAGGAGTCGATGTTGTAATTACTGAATCACATATTGAATTGTAGAAGGCTTGCGCGCGCTTCTGAGATTCCTCATCTATGCCACCAACTAAACGTGGAGTATTCTTTTGATCCCAAACTGGATCACCTGGATTCACTCGTTCTGGTGCTGATGCATAAAAAAGATCAACAGCATTAGCCGATTTCAAGTTATTTACGAGCGGGATAATTACATCTCTTAAAGTGCCCGGGTAGGAAGTTGATTCGCTAACCAAGAGTGTTTGATTTGACAGATGCGGGGCCACGTCGCGAGTAGCGCTCTCAAGTAACTCAAGATCAGGTTCACGATCAACATTGAGTGGCGTTGGAACACAGATTGTTACAACCGAGGCATACGAAACATCGGTTGGATTATTAGATGCCACATATTTCTTCGATTCAATCGCCTTTGCTAAACGAGAATCAGTAATATCTTCAACAGGGCTTGAACCTAAGTTAAGTTGTTCTACACGTGAGGAAGATTTTTCGATACCAATAACAGTCCAACCCGCATCGACTGCCGCCATCGCTAAAGGAAGGCCTACATAGCCCTGTCCGATGATCGCCAACACTCTAGAGCGATCTCTCAAATCTAGGTCTGGCATCTGTTTTCGGGCTCCTTCAATTGCCTGGTTTTTGGTCACTTTGATATTTCAAAATCTCGATATCGGTTAGTTAGATGGCTTTGATCTGAGTCGAGCCTACCCAACCAATAGCGCAGCAGCATCTATATCTGCTTGGCTGCCCGGATAATTTTGCTTTATTTGTACGGCAGTTGCGACAGCTTTTTCCTTGTCACCTATCGCTAAATAGTCCTTTATTAGTTGCAACATATTCGAGGTATTCCAAGGGTCCAGCTCTACCAACTTCTCACGAAATTTGATTGCTTCGGAGGGTTTACTTGTTGCTTCATATGCCACTGCTGGCAAATACTGCCCGTAGAAAGATCGAGCATCCAATTGCCGAATTCGATCTGCGATTTTATAAGAGAGGTCAATTTCACCTTGGCGAAGTGCCACATCTGCCAACAGGATTAGGGACTGTGGATTGTCTTGGTTATCCGCAACTTGTCGATTTATTTCGGCCACGTATGCATTAGCCGTCAAATTTTTTGAATTACTTTTTATATCTCGAATGGCTATTGATTTATTCAAAATTGGAAGCATGATCAACATTAGTGCAACAACCAAGACTCCAGAAAATAAAATCGTTATTGGAAATTCTGCAGTTGATTTATTTTTAGGATTTTTTACACTTGAAATAGAACTACCTGTTTTTGTACTTTTCTCTAATTTAGAATTTCTAGTTGACGCTTGCGAGCTATTTATAGATTTATTAGTATCCTTACTATTTATCGAAGATGACGCAGCAAGCAAAACGCCACCTGTTATCCAGAACCAGACAGCAACGCCTAAATTATCAATGGCAACAATGTTTACTGCAACGGTTCCTAGCCAGATTCCGAATATTCCAGCAATGCGCAACTTTGTAATACCGCTTGATTGAAGCATCGCCTGAAAACCAATAAAAGTTATGAACCCAATAGTTAAAATATAAGGAATAAAAGTAATTAATCCACCTGTGGCCAAAATCTGCAAGTAAACACTATGCGCGTTATCGGTGATCTGACCTTGAACAACTTGATTCTGAATGGCGTATTCGCGGTAATACTCACCAAAGCGATCTATACCCACGCCAAATATAGGGTTATCTTTAAACATATTAATTGCTGCGTGCCAGTAATCAAGACGGTTGCGTAATGTGCCTTGATACAAATTGCTGGCAAGTGGACCAACATTAATAATGGCTAACACAACCGGTGTTGCTCCAATAGCAGCCAAAAATAGGCTTAACTGCCCATACTTTCTATTAAATATCCATAGCTTTACGATCATGATAATTGCGGCACCGATTAGGAAACCAAATAGACCTTGTATCGAACCTGAACGCATAAGAATGTAAAGATCAGCCAATAGCCCAACTGCATAGGCTGCCTGGTATTTACGACCTGTAGATTCAACAGCAAGAAGCAATATTGCAATCGCGCTTATACCTAGAAAACCCGATGTAAAGTTTGGATTGCCAAGCGTTGTGATAAACGGATTGTAATCGATTGTCCAACCAACTGGATCTTTGCCGGAAGCTTGTAGAAAGCCATATCCAGTCAAAATTAATCCAGTGACTACATTGAATTTTAGATATCTATCAGAACTCTTTAGATTGAAAACTAAGGCACCTGCACCCGTCAAGATCGCCATTGCCAGGTATGAGAGAGCTCCATTATTGCGGTGATACTCACCAAAGATTGCAGTGTATTTGACATCGGTAGCTAATGTGGAAATTAATAGACCTAGTGCAAATAAGCCAACAAGGGCAAGGCCAATCCTTTGACTACTTGATATAATTTCACGAGCACTCCATAAAGCCGGCAATGAAAGAGCCAAAACTACTGCGGCAAACAAAACCAGCACGAACATCTTTGGAAGGTTGAGTGGGTCTTCGAGTTTTGTCCAGATTGCAAGGGTAGTAATAGCTCCACCAAAAAGGATAAAACTTTGAACTTTCTTGGCTTCATTTTCACTAAGCGCTCTAGCTAATTTCATGCCGTTAGAGTACCGAAGCTCTCTAAATATCTAGTTAACTCTTCAAGAAATACTCATATAAAAGGCCGAAGCCCGGTTCCTGTAAAGGAACCGGGCTTCGGTTTTAGAGTCTTTTAACAGACTCCTGTGAAGCTTGGGCTGATTAAGCCTTAACCTTCTTTGCAATCTTGGCAACTAGGTTGCTCAAGGTTGTGACCTTTGCATTCAATGCAGCCATAAGAGCAGCTACCTTGGTTGAAAGTTCAGCAACTGCTGCTGTTGCAGCATCTGCAGATGCTTTTGCATCATTTGCAGCAGCTGTTGCAGCATCTGCAGCTTCAGCAGCTGATAGAGCAGCATCAGTTGCAGCGTTAGCTGCATCTAGAGCATCTTGTGCGATTGCGCCAGCAGCTTCAGCAGCCGCTACAGCCATTTCGCCTGCAGCTGTTGCAGCATCTGCAGCATCCTGAGCAGCGATTGTTGCAGCATCTGCTGCCTCAATTGCCTGATCAGCAGAATCCTTTGCATTGTTAGCTGCATCTAGAGCATCTTGTGCGATTGCGCCAGCATCCTGAGCAGCCGCTACAGCCATTTCGCCAGCATCCTGAGCAGCGATTGTTGCAGCATCTGCTGCCTCAATTGCTTGATCAGCAGCATCCTTTGCATTGTTACCTGCATCAGTTGCTTCGTTTGCTGCATCAGTTGCTTCTTGAGCAGCTGTTAGAGCAGCGTTAGCCACAGTTGCTGAAAGTGTTACAACAGCCTTTGTTGTGCTATCTGTTGCTGTTCCTTCAGTTGCTGTAAGAGTTAGCTTGCCTGATGTTGCAGGAGCATATAGTGAGTAAGTTGCCTTACCACCAAGAAGAACTGGTGAAGCTACAAGAGCATCTCCAACAGCTGTGTTTGAGAATGCAAAGTTAGATGCTGGAGCTGCTGCGAATAGTGCACGTGCACCGTCTGCAACTGGCTTTCCATCTGCATCTACAGCTGTAACTGTAAGTGTCATCTTCTCGCCTGGCTCGTAAGTATCCTTATCGAATGCCCATGAGATTGTCTTAGCTGTTGACTTAGTTACTGCAATTGTTGAAGTTGCTGTAACTGTTGAAGCAGCAGCTGTTGATGCGTTACCGAATGTAATAACTGATGATCCAGCAGCAACGCCAGTTAGGTCGAATGTTGCGACGCCTGAAGTTGTTGTAGCTGATGCGATTGTTGCTGTTGCAGCTGTTCCGCTGAATGCGTAAACAGTTGAACCATCAACAACGTTGTTTCCAGCAGAATCCTTAGCAGTTACCTTGAAGGCACCTGTGCTGGTTCCGACTGGGAAGCTTGATCCACCGAATAGTGTTCCAAGAGCTACAGAGTAAGTAGAAGCAGCACCTGTGAAAGTTACAGTTTCAGTTGCAACAACTGTTGTACCAGCCTTGATTGTGATGGTAGCGATACCAGCAAAACCGTTAGCGTATACATAGAAGTTGTGCTTTCCAGCAGCATCAGCAGCAGCGCTAGTAGCAGCTGTTGAACCTGTAACTGCAGGAGTTGAACCAATTGCAGCTGAAACAACCGAACCAGCACCTGTAGGTGATGTAATTGTTGCTGTCAGTGAGTCATTGGCTGAAGCCTTTAGTGCATCCTTTACAGACACCTTAATTGTTGCAACAGCAGCTGTTGTAGCAGCTGAAGCTGACGCTGTAACTGCAACATCTGCAGCAGCAGCAACGTCAGTCTGAGCTGTTGTTGATTCACCCTTTACTAGGTATGAAGTTGAGTTAGCAGCAGAAACTGTGCCTGACTGAGCAGCAGCGTTAACAGTAATTGTTACTGATTCAGCAGCAGATGCAGCTAGAACACCATTGGTACGAACCCAATATGAAACAGTAACTGTTCCTGCTGTTGGAGTCATAACCTGGATGTCAGTTGTGGCGCCTGAGCCAACGAATGACTTTTTGTCTGAAGCTACAACGCGAGAGTCTGAAACTACGCCGAAAGCTGAATCTGTTGTCACCACGTAGTCCGCAGCGGCTGAAGATGTAACTTGAAGTGTTACGAAGTTGAATGCACCTGCAACGCCATTACCATTTTTCAATGGATCTGTTGCAGCTGTTCCGTCGCCTGACTTGAACTTAAGAATTGCGTTGTCCGCGCTTGAAGGCGCAACTGACATAACTCCAAAGCTCAAAGCTGCAACAGTTACAAGCGCGATGCGCTTGAAAGTTGTCTTTGTAGACATTTGTTTCCTTTCGATAGTCGATTCGAGGACGATCCCCGATTCGGCTTGGATAGTTTTTAGGCCATCCTCTCGATGAATCGCACGTGCTGATTCATCAAATTCCCCACCGTGTATCCGGACGCGGAAGGGAAACTTAATTGAGTAGCGGCTCATTATTTAGCCACCTTTGCAATTGGCTCAGAAAGATAAATTGCTTGAGCCAAGATTTGGGTTTTGCCTGGGTTTAGTACCATGCGAGTTGTAATTGTCTTTGGTGCACCAGTTAGGTCATAACCGCGCGCACCAGTTGCAATTGTGAAATCGATTCCGATAACTGAATCAACAGTCATGGTTGAAGTTACTAAGTAATTGCCATCGCTCATACGATCGATAACGGTATTAGTAGAACTAATATTTAGTGGGGACCAGCTGCCTGCGATGCCAACAGATGGTGCTGCTTCGTAGGTAGTGCCAGTGCCATCGACTTTGATTGTTTGTGACAACAAGATATTTGGGCCAGTTGAACCGTTAGCTGTAATTGCAGGAACGCTTAGAAGCATTC
>Ga0209188_1002094_pt1 | contig 15103 bp, 9 predicted proteins | sample C_130625_EF_Meta_FD_187307 | JGI IMG/M metagenome (GOLD analysis project Ga0209188, IMG submission 187307) | Freshwater microbial communities from Lake Croche, Canada to study carbon cycling - C_130625_EF_MetaG (SPAdes) (version 2) | ecosystem: Environmental > Aquatic > Freshwater > Lake | place...
GCCGCTGTCCCCGTATTGCTACGGTTCTCGCTCGACTTGCATGCCTAATCCACGCCGCCAACGTTCATTCTGAGCCAGAATCAAACCCTTCAATTTGTTGGTTCTTCATACACCTGAAATTGCTTTCAGGCTTTTGTTTCGCCTAGACAAACCTCGAAGAGGCTCAATCTGTCTGTGTTCTCTACTTGTTCCCGATCAGCAAACCCCAAAACAAAAAACGAAGCCGTAGCTTCGCCAACGCTCTTGGGATCCCTTTGATCGGTGCCGGTCACGATCGCGTGCCGGCCGAAACTGAAAGAGATCAACTGCCGAATTGTCAATGAACGACTCAACCCGACAGCTTGACAACCCGAAGGCGTCTGACGTGCTGGGCGAGAGAGCGAAATCTAACAAACCATACGCTGGGGTCAACGGGTCTGTTCGAGAAAAATTATTTTCGTCCTTTTCTGCGGGAAACTTGAACCTTTCCTGAAGCCGAGCCCCCTCTTTCCAGGGGATCGCGTCATCGTTCGGCGGCCAGGACAACTGGCAGTTCGAGGCGGTGCCCTTCCCGTTCGACCGTGATCAGCACCTGATCCCCGGGATTTCTCGCTTCCACTTGGGAGAGGAAGTCGTCGGCGTTCTTCACGGCCACGCCCCCGACGGCGACGATCAAATCAGCGCCGCTCCGGTCAATTCGTTCGGTTTCGGCCATGAATGGGCCCTGTCGACGTCGCTCGCGAACGACCTTGAAGCCCCTCATCCCAGCATGTTCAGCCGGCCCGTCCGGAACAAGTGAGGCTACGAGCAGTCCATGATCGGTCTGATAGACCCTCGCCACGCCGGCATCCGGACGAGTCACCTTCCCCCGCTCGATGAGCTGGGGAACGATTCGCGCAATCGTCCCCACGGGAATGGCGAATCCGACCCCGGAGCTCTGCCCGGTGCGGCTGGCGATGGCGGTGTTCATGCCGACCAACAAGCTGGAGCTGTCGAGGAGCGGCCCGCCCGAATTTCCTGGATTGATGGCGGCATCGGTCTGAATGATCGACTTGATGGTCCTGCCGTTTCGGGCCGGGAGTGACCGATTGAGGCTCGAGATGATGCCGGTGGTCAGCGTTCGCTCCAAGCCGAACGGATTCCCGATCGCAAACACGCGTTGGCCAACCCGGAGGTCATTGGAACTGCCGAATCGGACCGGTTCGAGGACCTCGGCCGGAGCCGCCACGCGGATCACGGCAACATCCGTGGCAGGATCGTGGCCGACGATCGTGGCGGCGTGAGAAGAGCCGTCGTAGAGCATCACCTGAATCTCCTTCGCCCCCTCGACGACATGATAGTTGGTGAGGACATGCCCCAAGGTGTCGACGACGATCCCCGACCCTGCCCCCTCGGACGGGACCTCGAGAAGAAACAGACCGGCCGACACCGTCGCTTTGGTGTTGATGTTCACGACACTCCGGTTGACCGCGTCGTAGACGGCGATGTTGGTGATCTCCTCAGGCGTAAACCCCCGCCCCCCATCCATGACGGGCCGCGGCGGAACGCCCCGAGACACCTCGGACACCGCTGCCGCGCGTGGCGGCGGCGGCGCTCCGTTCTGAGCGGAGGCCATCGCGGGGAACGCCAGGCCCCCGAGCCCGAGAAGCAGCCGAAAACACCCGCCGAACGGCTGCAGGGCTGCAAACACAGGCGACATCGACCTCTTGGCAAACGGCATGACATCCCTCTGGGCGAGCAGACTGCGAACGAGGCGAACGGCCGACCGGCGCGGAGTATGGCGACCGACCTCCGGCAGACCAACATCGGCTCGCTCGGCGAATTGGGGGGGGCCCGCTCAGCCCCCACCCCGATCGTGGCGCCCGGGCGAGGGGCTCAGGGCGGCGGTCTATGGGCGGCTTCGCTTCGCCTCCGAGGCCCCTTCGCCGCGAACAATCTTCGAAATGGAGGCAAATCCCGTGGAGATCGGCGTTGGCGGTAACGGGGGGGAGTAAATATGCTTCCCACGAGGCCGAGGTTGCATGACGCATCCGGCCCTTCTGGAGGGACCATGTCGAAGCCCATTTTCCCGGCGACCGTCTCCCTTGTCATCGGCGCCTTGGCGTTGATGCCGTATGCCGCGGCCGCCGATGACGGCGTCGCGGTGACGTTTGTCGAAACCTTCCAGCGAGACGAAGCATCGCTGCCCGTCTCCGCGGTGGGACTGCGACCGACGACCGTCGCCGAGACGACCCCTCCGACCGACGTGGTCGTGCTCGTCGACACTTCGGCGAATCAAGCGGGGGAACATCGGACCAACTCTACCCGGGCACTGACCGCCTTCCTCGACAAGGCCCGCGACGACGACCGTTTCCTGCTCGCCGCCGCCGACATCTCGTGCGCGGCGCTGGCCCAGCAATTCGCCGGCCCCCGTTCCCCGGCGAGCCGGGCCGCACTCTCCGCCTTCGAAGCCCGCACGCCGCTCGGCTCAACCGACATGGTGGCCGTGCTGGAGGGAGCCGCCGAACTTTTCGAGGCGTCGCCGGCGCCACGCGCCATCGTTTACATCGGCGACGGGCCAGGGATTGCGGGGGTCGACACCGCTGAGTTCCGCCACCTGCTCACCACGCTCAAAAACAAACGGATCAGCGTTTCGTCGGTTGGGGTCGGGCCGGCGGTCAACTGGCCCAGTCTGGCTGCCATCGCCAACGCAACTGGGGGCATGCTCATCGTCCCCGACGCGACGATCTCGCCGTCGGATGCCGGCAGCCGGATGGCAGGCGCCGCCATCCAACCGGTGGCCTGGCCGGAGGATGTCGTGCTCTCGGCCGAGGCGCCTGACGCGCGGCTCCGCATGCTGCCGGGCCACCTCCCTCCGCTCCGTGCCGACCGCGATTCCGTGCTCCTTGTCGAGGGTGGCCTCGAGGGCGCCCGGCTCGACTTCGTCCTCGAGGCCCCGGCCGGCCGCGACGGCGCGATGCGGCAGCGTCAAACCGAGGTCGCGATCCCCGCTGCGGCGCCGATCCCCGAGAATGCGTACGTCGAGGAGCTTTACCGCAATGCCCGCGAGACCGACGGCGTCTACCTGCCGACGCTCGGCCGGGAAGGGCTCAACGTCGCGCGGAACGTGATCCGCGGCGAGGCCACGGCGTTGGTGAAGATGGCGCGACAGGCGGAGGCTTCCGGAGCCCACGGCTCGGCGATGCGTTTGGCCTACGCATCGCTCCGCAAAGATCCCGACAATGTCGATGCCTGGGTGATGTTCACCGCGGCCCAGAAGGGGCTGTTCGAGGAGGAGCAGGCCCAGCAGGCAGGGGGCGAACAGGTCGATGCTCCGGAAGGGCGCACACTCCCGGCCCCGGGCGACGATGCGGCGATCGGGTTCGGAGGCGAAGGGCTGCCCCAAATCGAAGCTCAGTTCCCGGACGGCGCACCGCCGACGGGGGGCGATCTCGGTGCCGGCGAGCAGCAAAGCGAGTTGGCCGACTTTGCACGGATGAAGAAAGTCCGCGCCCAGCAGATCGAACAGGAAGTGGCTGTTCGGCTGCGGAACGCCCGTCAGACCTGCACGGTCGATCCTGACCGGACCCGCGTCGATCTCAAGGAACTCCAGCGGCAGGTGCTGTCGTCGGAAGATCTCGACACGGCGACCCGCGACCGCCTCTGCCGTCAAATCGAGATCTCGATCCGTGATTCGATCATCCGTTCCCGCGAGCGGGCCGAGCGGGCCTTGGTGTCCGATCGCAATCACGCCATCGCTCAGGAACGGGCCCGGCTCGACGGCGAACTGCGGCGACGTGAGGATCGCATCAAGCAACTCACGGAACGCTATCACTCGCTCGTCGAGGAGGGGATCCGTGTCGGCTACCAGCAGCCGACCGACAAGTTCACCGAGGCAGAGCGGATCGTTGCCAAAGAGATCGCCGAACAGGCTCCGCCGCTGTACGCCAACCGTGGCGTGCCGATGACGGCCCGCGAGATCGGCGTCACCGCGCCGCTCGTTGCCCGCATCCTCGACTACGACACCGAGAACGTCCGCGTCCGCCGCGACACCCAGCGTGGCTTCATGGACGTACTCCACCTCGCGGACATCGCCTCGATCCCGTTCCCCGACGAGCCGCCGATCATCTACCCGAGCGCCGCCCGTTGGCAGGAAATCACCAAGCTCCGCGAGAAGTACAAGTCGGTCGACCTCGGGAATCCCGGCAGCGCTGAGAAGCGAATCTACGACGCGCTCGACAATCCGGTCGAGAACTTCGAGTTCAACGAGACCTCACTCCGCGACGTGGTCGCCCAGATCAAGGATTCGCAGGGGATCCCGATCGAACTCGACCAAAAGGCCCTCGATGAGGCCGGGCTCGATCTCGACACCCCCGTCACCAAAAACATCTCCGGCGTGTCGCTCCGCTCCGCGCTGCGGCTCCTCCTCGGTGAGATCGATCTCACCTACCTCATCAAGGACGAGGTGATGCTGATCACCACGAAGGAGAAGGCTGCCGAGAACATGATCATCAAGGTCTACCCGGTTGCCGACCTCGTCATCCCCGTGGGGATGATGGGAGGCGGTGGCATGGGTGGCGGAATGGGCGGCATGGGAGGCGGCATGGGTGGCGGCATGATGGGCGGAATGGGCGGTGGCATGGGTGGCATGGGTGGTGGGGGCATGGGCGGAGGCGCTTTCCAGGTCTCCGATCCGGCATCAGGCACCGGCGAACGCGTCGGGCTCCGGGACAAGCCGGGGACGAAGGCCCAACTGCCGAAGAAGTCGACCGCCGACGCTGCGACGACCGATCAGCCGACGCCGGCCGACGAGGCCACGCCGCCGGCAACCCGCGCCGAGGCCGCCGCCGGAAATGACCTGGGCCTCCCCGAGGAGGTGCTCGGGGCCCGCGATCTCCGCATGGCCGTCAAGGCCTTCCTTCTCCCCGCCGGCCGGCCGGCGGCGGAGAACAGCCAGACCGATGAAGACAGTGTCCCCTCCGCCGAGTCTGTCGCCGCCAGGGCCAGCGCCGGCAAGCTTGCCCGACTGCGGATCTCGGCCGTCGATCTCGGCAATGCCGGGCGATTCGACAGGGCTGCCGAATTGATCTCCGCGGCCGTCAACTGCGGCCAGTCGGAGCCGTGGATGTACGAGGCACTCGCCGTCGCCATGGAAGCGGCGGGCAAGCCGAAGACGGAGGTCGAGCGGGCCCTCATGTCGAGCGCCGATTTCGCCACGTCGCCCACCGATCTCCTCTCCCTCGCGCAGTGCCTGGCTCGGTTCGGTTCCTCACGGCAGGCGATCCGCCTCTGCCGTCAGGTGGCGACGATCGAGCCTTCCAATCGCGAGGCATTCGCTCTGGCGATGACGTTCGCCTCCAAGGAGAACGACGTCGCCGCCCTCAAGTGGGCGTGTGCGGGGGTGCTTGCCAACGAATGGCCAGCGGGCCAGCAGGAGGTGGCGACCCGAGCCGCGCGGCTGTCGAAGGCTTCGATCGCCGGCCTCGAGAAGCAGGGGAAGATGGAAGAGGCCGAGGCGTTCCGCACTGCGGTCGACGAAGCCCTCGTCCGCGACGTCGAGATCGAGTTTTCGTGGAACGGCGATGCCGACATCGACATGGTCGTCGAGGAGCCTTCCGGCACGGTCTGCTCCCTGGCATCCCCGCGGACGACGTCGGGGGGAACACTCCTGGCCGACACCGATGTTCCCGCCGATCCGACGAACGCCACGCAGCGGGAACGCTACATCGCCAGCGAGGCCTTCCCCGGCACCTACCGTGTCCTCATCCACAAGGCGTACGGCAAGGTGACGGCCGACACGGTGACCGTGCAACTGACGCTCCACCGGGGCACCGATCGGGAGCAGAAGATCCGACGGCAGGTGCCGATCGGCGCGGAAGACACGATGTTTGCGATCGATCTCCCCGAGGGGCGTCGTCGCCAGCCGTTGTTCGAGGCACAGGTGTCCCAGGATGTCGCGTTCCAGCAGAATGTCGGGAAGGCGATCCTCGCCCAGCAACTCAAGGGAATGAGCGATTCCTCCGCGGCCGACTCCCTGGCCCAGAGCCGCGGCGCCTCGGGCAACCCGACGACTCCCTTCCCACAGTTTCCCTTCACCCGCGGGGGAGCCACCGGCTATCAGCCGGTGATCAGCAACCTCCAGGATGGGGCGAATCTGACGGCCACAGCGGTCGTCTCCGCTGACCGTCGCTACGTCCGTGTCCAGGCCCAGCCGTTCTTCAGCGGCATCGGTGCCGTCTACACCTTCAACTTCTCCGGCGGCGGTGCCCGTGGCACTGGCGGTGGCGGTGGCTTGGGTGGTGGCGGTGGCGGTGGCGGTGGTATGGGCGGTGGCGGCATGGGCGGCGGTGGCATGGGTGGTGGTGGCATGGGTGGCGGCGGCATGGGTGGCGGTGGCATGGGCGGCGGTGGCATGGGTGGCGGCGGCATGGGCATGGGTGGCGGTGGCATGGGCGGCGGCGGCGGCGGCTTCTGCTGGGTCGCCCGAGAGGTCTATGGCAACGACAACCCACGCTGGCTGCTTTTCCGTGCCTGGCTCAAGACCGACGCCCCTCTCTGGCTCCATGATCTCTATGCCAGCCGAGGCGAAGCGTTCGCAGCCTGGATCAAGGACAAGCCCACGGCCAAGGTGGTGGTGCGAGCCCTGATGGACACGGCGATTGCCGGCAGCGAGGCCGATACGTCCCGCTGACGGTCGTCATCCCATGCCCACCTACGGAGTGATCCTCGCCGCGGCTGGCCAGAGCAGCCGCTTCCATGACGCACACTACAAGAAGCCCTTCGCGCCACTGGCCGGCCGGGCCGTTTGGCTCCACTCTGCCGAGAAGTTTCTCGAGCGGAGCGATGTCAAGCAGGTCGTGATCGTCGTGTCGCCGGAGGAACGCCAGGCGTTCCTCGAAAAGTTCGGCGCCAACCTCGCCTTCATGGGGATCACGCTCGCCGAAGGGGGCGCCCAGCGCGGTGAATCGGTGCGGAAGGGGCTCGAAAAACTCGATCCAGCGATCGACACCGTGGCGATCCATGACGCGGCCAGGCCGTGCATCGCGGCCCCGTGGATCGACGCCGTTTTCTCCGCCGGCGCTCGCACCGGGGCGGCGATCCTCGCGATCCCGGTGGTGGGGACGCTCAAGCGGGTCGGCCCGGACGGTACGATCCTGGAGACGGTCGATCGCACCGGCCTGTGGGAGGCCCAAACGCCGCAGGTCTTCTCGAGGCAGGTGCTCGAGAAAGCCTTCGCCGCAAACCCCGGCAACCAATCGACCGACGAGGCGCAACTCGTCGAATCGGTGGGGCAGAAGGTGACCGTCGTCCGCGGGTCACCGGTCAATCTCAAGATCACGTCGCGCGAAGACCTCCACCTCGCCGAGCAGGCCCTCAAAGCAATGCCGAAGCCGAAGCTCTCCGGGCCCAATCACCCCTTCGCCGACGACGGGATGTGGCGTTAGCCAGCCCTCGAGGAGCCCTCACGATGGCACCAGATCTGCTCTCCGATTTCGAGGCCCGCGGCCTCGTCCACCAGTCGACCGATGCCGCTGCCCTGCGGGCTTGGCTGGCGACCCCGGGCCGCCGGGTCTACGCCGGGTTCGATCCCACCGCCGACAGCCTCCACGTCGGGCATCTCGTGGCGCTGGTCCTCCTCCGTCGCGTGGCCGCTGCCGGTCATGAGCCGGTGGCGCTCGTCGGTGGCGCGACCGGGATGATCGGAGACCCGAGCGGACGCAGCGAGGAACGCAACCTCCTCTCCCCGGCAGAACTGGCCGCCAACGTCGCCGGCGTGGAGCGGCAGATCCGCGGGGTCCTCGAATCGGCCGGGCAGAAAGTCCATGTCGTCAACAACGGCGACTGGATGCGCGGCGTCGGCTACCTCGAGTTCCTCCGTGACGTCGGCAAGCACGTGCCGCTGTCACAGATGATCGCCAAGGATTCGGTGAAGAGCCGGCTCGAACGCGATGGCGGGCTGTCCTACACCGAGTTCAGCTACATGCTCCTCCAGGCCTGGGATTTCGTTCACCTCTCCGACGCCCTCGACTGCCGGCTGCAGATCGGTGGAAGCGATCAGTGGGGGAACATTACCGCGGGGATCGACCTCGGCCGCCGGCTGCGGTCGCGCGAGCTCCACGGCATCACCTGCCCGCTGCTGACGAAATCCGACGGCACGAAGATGGGGAAGACCGCCTCCGGGGCGATCTGGCTCGACCCGAAAAGGACCAGCCCCTACCGCTTCTACCAATACTGGATCAACCTCGACGACGACGACGCCGGCCGGTGCCTGCGACGGCTCACCGAGGCTTCTCCCCAGGAATGGATCCCCCTCGACGAGGCCAGAACCGCCAATCCGGCCGCCCGCGAGACCCAGAAACGACTCGCCGAGGAACTCACCCGGTTGGTGCACGGCGAGAGCGGCCTGACGGCGGCGCGGGCTGCGACGGCGATCTTTTTCGGAGCCGAGATCGACGGCCTCGACGACGCCCAACTCGCCGAGATCTTCGCCGATGTGCCGAGTTGCGAGTTCCCCCGCTCGTCCCTCGATGGGGAGGGGCTGGCGCTCATCGACGCGCTCGTGCGAACGAATCTCGCAGCCACGAACTCGAAGGCCCGGCAGACGATCCAGCAGGGCGGTGCCTACGTCAACAACCGCCGGATGGCAGACGTCAGCCACCGGCTCTCCCCGGCCGATCTCGCCGGCGGCAGCACCCTCGTGCTCCGCTCCGGAAAGAAATCGTACGCCGTCGTCCGCTTCACGCCCGGCTCCTGATCGACGGCAGCCCCCAGCCTCCCTTGACGCGGTGCCGCCGGCCGGCCTACTTCCTCCACGGCCATTCTCGGCCGGAGGAAATCCCCATGCGCCATCTGCTCCTTGCCGCCTCCGTGGCCGGCATGCTCGCTTCGCCCATGCTCGAGATCCACACCCGGGCCGACGACATCGCCCCGGCCACCGAGGATGGCAAGACCGCTCTCACGCTCGAAAGCCGGCTCACGACAGGCCTCAAGGCCCGGCGACCGGAGGATGTCGAGTTCGTCGAGCGGGTCGCGGAGATGGTCCGAACAGGGCAGCTTCCGGCGAAGGTGGTCGACTCGACCTTCCTGTGGGCGATCCGGCGCCGCCAGTCATACCCCTTCCCGGCGTTCCAGAAGGCGCTGAGAATCCAGGCCGACCGCCTCGGCATCGCCATCGATTGAAATCTTGCTCAGACTTCTGGCGGCGTCAGATCGAGGGCTTTGAAGATCCGCCGGTCGGCGAGTGACGTGGCGATGAACGCCGCTCCGTCGAACTCATGACGATGGCTGTGCCCACCCGGCACGGCCACGGCGACCGCCCCGGCAGCGACCGCCGCCTTGCAGCCGTTGTGCGAGTCCTCGAGGACGAGCATCTGCTTCGGAACCACCCCCAGGCGTCCGGCGGCGGCGAGATAGATCTCCGGGTGCGGCTTCCCCTCGCGGACGTCGTTGCAGGTCAGCACGAATCCCATCCGGTCGAGGAAACCGACGCGGCCGAGGACATCGTGGGCGAAGTCGGGGCCGCTGCTCGTGGCGACGCCGAAAGGAATCCGCGCTGCCGCCAGACAGTCGAGGAGCGCGACCGCGCCAGGCATCGGCGCGAGCCGGGAATCGAGATAGGAGGTGAAGATCTCTTTCGTCTCGGCGGCCAGTGCCTCGACGCTGTCGCCCAGTCCGTGCCAGTCGATCATGATCCGCAGCGACACCTGCTGTGGCCGCCCCATCATCCGGTCGAGCAGTTCGGGCTCGAACGGTTTGCCACGACGGCGGAGGAGTTCGGTGCCGACGTCCTGATAGAGCTCCTCGGTGTTCACGAGCAGTCCGTCGAGATCGAACGTCACCCCCCGGGGTGACGGGATCGGCATGACGAGGCCGGGATGGAGAGCAGAGGGAGTGGTGTGGCTCATGGTGGGTCGGCAGCGGGGGGGTCGAGACGGTGAACAGCATAGCCGCCGGCGACGTGGAGCGGCTCGCCGGGCAGCGGGAAAGGCTCGAGGGCGTTCACCGGCACGATGATGTGATCGGCGCCATACGTTCGGGCCGCGGATAGGAGCCGATCGGGTCCGAGCGCAGCCGTGCTCGTGACGAGCGACTTGAGCGTCCCGTCGGCGGAGAAGCAGGCGACGATCCGCTCCCGCCAGGCGAGGATCGATCGCGCGTCCTGCGGGATGTCCTTCCAGTTCACCACCTCCCGGCGACCGGTGTACCAGTGGAAACTGGTGGCCCCACGGGGAGTCAGGAAGCAGGCGTCGGCGGGGGTGTGATCCCGCACCCAGGCACACACTTCCCGCCAGGCCCCTGCCTGGACTTTCTGATCGGCCCGGGCCACGAGCCCCGCCCGCCCGGGCAGGGGCCAATGACGGCTCTCGAAGGCGAGATCGATTGCAAGCATCCCGATGACGGCGATCCAGCCGAGCCGGCGACGCACCGGCCCGCCGAGCCCCTCCTGGAGCGCGGCGGTGGCCACCATCGCCAGCGCCAATGGCACGATGCCATCGGCGAGCCGGAACCAATAGAACCGCAGCAGCGCATGGGCCGCCGACGGCCACGCCAACTCCACAAGCGAGACCGCGCAGCCGGCGAGCGAGACCCCGAGGGAGGCGGTCGTGAAGACGGCCAATCTCGAGCGTGGCGGCGATTTCTCGGCGAGTGGCAGGAGGAGCCACCAGACGAGGATGGCGAGGCAATGCCGGGCTACCAAGCCCTCGGCGAAGGTGCGGACGAGGAGGTGGTGGGGAAGTCGCTCGACGACATACGTGAACGTCGCGCGGGTCCGTTCGGCGCTGTCGGTGCCCGCCGAGAGCCCGAGGGCGGGAACGACCCCGAGGGCCGCCAGCCCCACGCCAGCCGCGACGGCCATCCCGGTAGCGATCACGACGCCACCGCCCCCGGGCCAACGCCCCTTTCTATAAAGATCTGTCGCCACAGCGGGAACCAACGCCACCATCGCCCACCCGCCCACGAGCGGGTGGAGCGCGGTGGCCGCCCCGAGCCAGGCCCAGGCAATGGCCGAACGCCCCCGGACAAACCAGCCGACGCCGACGAGCACCAGGGCCCAGGCGAAGACCTTCGATTCACAGCCACCAACCACCCACTCCCCCGCCGCAGGGGTGTGCCGGGCGGCAAGCGAAAACAGGGCTGCTGCCACGATTCTCGAGCCGCCAGTCGGGAGAATCGCTGAGGCGAGAAACGAAAACCCGGCGGCCAGGCTTCCCCACCCGAGCCAACGGCCGATCCACGCCGCCTGATCGAGCGGGAGCGAAGCGGCCAGCGGGCCGAGGAGCCGGTAGAAGACACCATGGGCTTCCGGCGATTCGAGGAAAAAATCCCCGGCGCCCCACGACGGATCCCAGGAATGCCGGGCGCGGGCGAGATAGTGGGCTTCGTTGGTATCGGGAGTCGGCCAGGCGCCGGCCGCTGCAAAGATCGCGGTCATGACCACGATCTCCAGGCCCAACCGCGCTGCGGAGAAGGGGGCCGACGGCCGTGCGACGGCGGTGGTGGAAGCAACGCTTTCCTCGGGCATGGCTCGGTCCTATAACCGGCGCCCGAGGGGAGTCCGCTCCTCCGTCAGGTCCGTCAGGCAGGAAGCGTCAGGATACCCAGTCTCCATGGATCACTCCTCTCCTTCGTCCGGCGGCGTTGCCGGCCTCTCTCAGGCGACGATCCTCCGCCGGATCATTGCCGAGCAGACCATCGCCATCCCCGGGGCGCCAATGGCTTTGGTGGCCAAGCTGATCGAGCGGGAGGGCTTCCAGGCGATGTATCTCTCCGGCGCGGTCCTCTCGGCCGGCGTGCATGCGGTCCCCGACATCGGCCTGATCACGCTCGACCAACTCGCTGCCCACACCCGAATCCTCTCGGCGGCGGCCGACCTTCCCCTCGTTGTCGATGCCGACACCGGCTTCGGCGGCCCGCGGGAGGTGGAAGAATGTGTCCGCGTCCTCGAGGCGGAGGGCGCGGCGGCCATCCAACTGGAGGATCAGAAGGGGGCCGCCAGCGGGACGGGGGGCACGAAGCGGTGTGGCCACCTGGCCGGCAAGCAGGTCGTGTCGGTGAGCGAGATGGCGGAGAAGGTGGCCGCAGCCCGGGCCGGGTGTCGCAATCCCGACACCGTGATCATCGCCCGCAGCGATGCCCGCGGGGTGGCGGGCCTCGATGACGCCTTGGCCCGCCTCCACGCCTACCAGGACGCGGGCGCCGATTGGCTCTTCCCCGAAGCGCCGCGGGATCGGGACGAGTTTGCCCGGATCGGCCGGGAGTTTGCCGACGGTGCACCGCTCCTGGCGAACATGACCGAGTTCGGCGTCGGCCCGCTCCTCACCGTCGACGAGCTCTCCGACCTCGGCTTCGCGGCGGTCCTCTTCCCCGTCACCCTGATGCGCGTGGCGATGCAGGCCATGCACGCGGCGCTGGCCGTCATCGGTGATGAGGGGACGCAGGAGAGCCTCCTCGACCTCATGCAGACCCGCGAGGAGCTTTACGAACTCCTCGACTACGACCCGAGCGATCCGCAGGCCTGGCTCGCCGCGCACTCGAACCGGCTCGCCGCGCACTCGAACCGGCTCGCCGCGCACTCGAACCGGCTCGCCGCGCACTCGAACCAGATCGACCAGCAGCCCCGCACCGCCCCCCGAGGAGACTCCTGATGTCGGCCCCCGCCCCCAAATCTACCTCCGGCACCGACGACTTCGCCCGCGGGCTAGCCGGTGTCGTCGCCGGCAAGACGGCCATCTGCTCGCTCGACGGCGACCTCCGCTACCGCGGCTATTCGATCGCCCCTTTGGCGGAGGCAGGCGACTTCGAGGATGTCGCCCACCTCCTCCTCCATGGCAACCTTCCGACCGCGGCGGAGCACGCCGCATTCGCCCGTCGGGTGCACGAGGCTGCCGCATCGATCGACCCGACGGTCATCGAAGCGCTGCACGTCTTGGCCGCCCGTGCCCCCAACGCCTCACCGATGGACGCCCTCCGAACTGGCGTCAGCATCCTCGGGCAGATCGAGCTCGACCAGCAGCCCGGGCCGCACGCGGCCCTGGTGTCTCAGGCGGAGCGGCTCCTCGGGCAGGTGCCGGCGATCCTCGCCGCTTGGCTCGATCTTTCTGCCGGCCGTCCGGTGGCCCCCTGGCCGGAAGGATCGATCGCGGCCGCGCTCTTGGAGCGGCTCACCGGCCGGAAGCCGAGCGCCGCGGAGGCCTCGATCTTCGGCACGACCCTCGTGCTCTACGCCGAGCACGAGTTCAACGCCTCGACCTTCGCCGCGCGGACGGTGGTCTCCACTGGCTCCGACATGCATTCGGGGATTGTCGCGGCGATCGGGGCGCTGAAGGGCCCGCTTCACGGTGGGGCCAACGAACAGGTGCTCGAGGCGCTGGCCGAGATCGGCTCCCTCGACCGGGTCATTCCCTGGCTCGAAGAACGGTTCGCTGCCAAGAAGGTGGTGATGGGATTCGGCCACCGCGTCTACAAGGATGGCGATGTGCGGGCGAAGATCCTCGGCGGCCTGTGCCGCCGGCTCGCCGACGACGGCGAAGGGCTGGCGCTCGAGCGTCTTGCCGACGCGGTGGAGCAGATGATGCTCGAGCGCAAGAACCTCCGCCCCAACCTCGATTGGCCTGCCGCCCGCGTCTACCACGCCCTCGGCCTGCCGGTGCGCGTCTTCACGCCGATCTTCGTCGTCGCGCGGATGAGCGGATGGACGGCCCACGTCATCGAGCAGGTGGGCGATAACCGGATCATCCGCCCGCTATCGATCTACGCTGGCCCCGCCCCCCGCGACTGGCAGCCGCGCCCCTCTCGCTGACGCCTCTGCTCCCGCTGGAAAAGGCCGCGGCCGCCGCGATGGGAATCCCACCGTGGCGGCCGCCTACGTTTTCATGACTTCGGTCGCTCCCTTGCGATCCGCCCCATGGCGAGCGTCAGGGAAGGACCGCGGTCGGGGTCGCCACGGCGGAGGTCTGGGATGCCGTCGGCTGGGCCGCCGCGGGCTCACCGCCGCCGGCAGCCTGCCCTTCGACGGTCGCCTGAACCGTCACCACAGGCACCGCACCGGCACCGAGATCCGTGGAGATCTGGATCTGCCGCTCGATCTTCCCGGTGGCCTCACCGGCCTGGAACGTCACCGGAAGGATGTGGACCGGAGCGGGCGTCTCCTTCACCGGGCAGGTGATGCAGCCGTCGGGGCCGCACTCCACACCGGTCACCTTGAAGGGGCGATTGGCACGAACGACGACGTTCTTCGTCACCGAGCCACCGGGCTGCACGCTACCGAGGGCCAGCAACTGCGGGCTCACCGTCACCTCGGCGACGACACGCCCCTCGACGTCCATGGGGATCTGCGGGGCGCGGGGGTCGTTGGTGACCAGAAGCAACTGTCCTTTGACGTACCCGGCCGGCGCCTCCGGCTTGAGACTCAACGTGAGGTCGTAAGCCGACTGCGACGAGGTGTGGAGCGGCGGGGAGAGCGTGACAGCGAAGTTCGAGTTCACGCTCCGCACGTCCTTGATCTCCCAGGGCGTGCTGCCGGAGTGGGTGACGCGCACCTTCCGTTCGGCCCCCTTGCCGAGATCGACATTGCCGAGATCGATGAACGGCGGATCGAACGTCACGTCGCCGCGGATGTTGCCGGTGACGCGGAGCTGCACTTCGGCGAAGAACGGCTTGTCGAAGGTGACGGTGAGCGTGGCCCCGTGCTGGCCGAGGAACGTCTTGGTGTTGAACGTCGCCACCACCTCGGAGGTCTCGTGGGTCTTGACTTCTTTCTTGGTGATCGTCGGAGTCGTGCAGCCGCAGCTGGTGCGCACGCCGACGACGTGAAGGTCTTCCTTGTACTTGTTGCGGAACACGAACCGGTGTTCCGTCTTCGCCCCGCGGGCCACGTTCCCGAAGTTGTGGCTCGTCTCCGAGAACATCTGCTTGGCCCAATCCTGGGCCCGGGCCGGTGCCGCACCGAGCAGCAGGAGCCCGAGAACAACGAAGGCTGGGAGAGCGAGCTTGCCGAAGACGGGGCGGGCGGCGCACATGGGCGTGTCACCAGAGGGTGTGCGGCCGGCGGAAGGCGTGGCCGCGAAAGACGTTGCGAAGAGTACGGATGCCATGGAAGGGGAGTCAACGGGGCTCTGGGCGGGCTGGGCTGACAACGGTGTCC